>Ga0335078_10000797_pt1 | contig 48112 bp, 41 predicted proteins | sample Lox_Sample_32_FD_206711 | JGI IMG/M metagenome (GOLD analysis project Ga0335078, IMG submission 206711) | Soil microbial communities from Loxahatchee National Wildlife Refuge, Florida, United States - Lox_Sample_3.2 | ecosystem: Environmental > Terrestrial > Soil > Wetlands | place: USA... | reverse complement strand
CACCGGCCCGCCGTCGGTCCGCCCGTAGCCGAGCGGCAGGGTGACGGCGCCGTCCGCGTGGCCCGGCACCACCTTCACCGGCACCTGGAGGGACTGCCCCCCCACCTCGAGCGTCGCGACCTGCCCGTCGGCGAGGCCGAGCCGCTGGGCGGTGTCCTGGGACAGGTAGGCGGCGTTGTCCCAGGTCACCTTGGTGATGGGGTCGGGGAGCTCCTGGAGCCAGGCGTTCGCGGCAAAGCGGCCGTCCCAGACCGTGTAGTCCGGGGCCCAGGAGAGCTCGAGCCCCTCGGACGCTGCGGCGAAAGCGGCGTCGGCCCCGACCGCGGACGGCGGGCCCGCCGGGACCGCCGGCTCGGCCGTCCCCGGGACGAACCCTAGGCGGAGCCAGCGCTCCCACTCCGTCTCGAAGGCGGCCGGGGGGAGCCCGCTCCGCGCTCGCCAGTAGTCCTGGACGTGGGAGAGGGCCCCCTTCTGCCCCACGTCCAGGAAGGCCGCGAACAGGTCCAGCGCGGTGACGCTCTCGTAGAGCGGAGCGATGATGGGCTGGACGATGCTCGCGGTGCCGTCCCGGCCCCTCCCGTCCCCCCACGATTCGAAGGGGTGGGACGCGGCCAGGTGCCAGCTGCAGCACCTCGAGGTCTCGTCGTCGCGCGGCGAGAGGTAGATGGCGTTCGGCACCCGGCCGAGAAGGGCGCCGAGGCTCACGGCCGCCGGAGCCACGTAGACCGGGTTCCAGGCGGTGACGACGAGGGTGTCCACCTGTCCGGCCTCGATGTCCTTCGCGAGCTCCCCGAGCGCCGACCCGGCGGGGAGGGCGTCCCCGAGCACCGGGCTCGTGTAGGCCACGGCTCCGCCCGCGCTCCCGAGCGCGGCGTTCGCGGCGTGGGCGAGGGCGTGAACGGCCGGAGGCTGGCGCGGGCCGACGAGCACCACCGCGTCGGCGCCGTGCCGGCCGAGGTCCCGGGCCACCGCCTTCGCGGCTCGGGCCAGCTCGGGGGCGAGGGAAGGGGGAGCCCGTCCCACGCCGAGCTCGGCGGCGACGGCCGCCGCAAAGCGGGCCACCTCCGAGGGGCGCATGCGGAAGCGGTGGTCGGCCAGGGCGCCGGTGAGGGAGAGAGACGTCTCCGCGACGTAGAGCCGGTTCATGTCCGACCCGGGCTCGCGCCGGCGCGCGAACTCGCGAGTCAGGCGGAGGGAGTCCCCCGGGGGGAAGAGGAAGTCGGCGTCGAGGGAGAGGATCACCTTCGCTCGGTCGAGGTGCGGCTGCACGTCGAGCGGGCGCCCGAAGGCGCGGCGCGCCCCCTCGAGGGCGTTGTCCTCGCAGAGCGGGGCGAAGAAGCGGAAGCGGGCCCGCGGGAAGCGCGCCCGGAGGCGGCGGCGGAGGTCGGCGAGGGTGGGCGAGGCGTCGGGCGCAAGGAGGAAGGAGAGGCGGGCGCCCCCGTCCCCCTCGTGGGCCTTCGCCAGCCTCTCGATCTCGGCGAGGAATCCGCGCCAGGCGAGGTGCGCCCCCTTCTTGCGGATGCCCTGGGCGCGCTGCGGGTCGTAGAGGTCGAGGAGCGAGGCCTGGTCGAAGACGGTGGTGGCGCCGAGGCTGGCGGGGTGTCCCGGGTTTCCCTCCACCTTGACGGGGCGCCCCTCCGCGGCCGCGACCACGAGTCCGGTCGCGTAGCCGTCGAGGGAGAGGGCGGTGGCGTAGTGGAGCCTCTTCCCCGGCCGGTCCTCCCGGGGCTCGTACACGTAGGGTACGATCTTGTCGCGCGGGGGCTGGCAGGCGGTGAGCCCGGCGAAGGCGGTGGAGGCGCCGAGGAGCTGCAGGAAGGAGCGGCGGGACAGCTCCGGCGGCGCCTCGGCGGCACCGGGGGGAAACTCCCCGCGGCGTCGGGCCACCTCCTCGACGCTCTGCCAAAGGGGGCGGTGGCCGGGCTGCGGCCGGGGGTCGGCGTGGTCCTGGATGACGGGCAGCGATTTCATCGATGGCATGTGGTGCAGCTCACCCGCGAGTGGACGTCGTACTTCTTCATGAGCTCCGCAGCGAGGGCGGCCCGCGCCGCCGGCTCCTCCGGCGGCTGCCAGGTCATGCTCGTGATCTCCTCCTGCGGCCGGAGGTGCGGCGCCGGGTTCCGGTGGCAGTCCAGGCACCAGCTCATCTGCAGGGACGCGACCTTGGTCACCGCCGGCATCTCGTCGACGCGCCCGTGGCAGGTGACGCAGCCCACGCCCTTCTTCACGTGAATGGAGTGGTTGAAGTAGGCGAAGTCGGGGACCTGATGGACCCGGATCCACCGGACGGGGACCCCGGTGAAGTAGCTGCGGCGGATGGGCTCGAGCTTCGGGCTCTTGTTCCAGATCTGGGCATGGCAGTTGAGGCACATCTCCGTCGAGGGGATGCCGGCGGAGGCGCCGCGCTCCACGTTGAAGTGGCAGTAGCGGCAGTCGACGAGGTCGTCGACCACGTGGTGGCGGTGGTCGAAGAGGACGGGCTGGAGCACTTCCTCCTGCAGGCGCTGCCCGTAGGGCGTGCGCCAGTAGCCCCAGAGGGCGAGCAGCATCCCGGCGGCGCCGCCCGCCAGCACGACCGCCGAGAGGCGGGAGAGGAGATTCCAGCGAGGCTTGAAGAGCGCGCTCATCCCGGCACGGCCTCCCTGGCTCTAGGGGTCTGACACCTCGGCTGGCCCACCCTTTTTGCGTTTCACGCCGCGGCGATGCGCGGTCTTTATTGATGTTCGTCAAAACAATTTGAAACGACCCTTATGGGTCTCTCGGCGGCCCGCTCCGCGGCGCCAGCGGACCGGGCCTGCTTCATCCATCCGATCGCCCGCTGCCGAGGCGCGGCGGCGCGTCGCATAAGGCGGCCGGCCGGGCAGCGCCGAGGGAACCGGACGTTCCGCCCCCTCCGGCGCGCCAACGCCCGCCCCGCCTTAGACTGGACGCACCGTGGCCATCTACCGCCTCTACCGCGGCACGGTCTTCCCGGACCCGGAGTCGGCCGAGCCCGACGGCCTGCTCGCCGTGGGCGGGGACCTCTCCCAGAGGCGGCTCATCGCCGCATACGCACTCGGCATCTTCCCCTGGTACTCCTCGGGGTCCCCCATCCTTTGGTGGTCCCCGAACCCTCGCATGGTGCTCATCCCCGGCGAGATGCACGTCTCCCGGTCCCTGCGCCGGGCCCTCCGGTCGGGTCGCTACCGGGTGCGGGCGGACACGGCCTTCCCTCGCGTCATCCGCCGGTGTGCCGAGAAGGAGCGCCCGGACCAGGACGGAACCTGGATCGTCCCCGAGATGGTCGAGGCCTACGAGCGGCTGCACGAGAGCGGCGTGGCCCACTCGATCGAGGCGTGGGAGGGAGGGGAGCTGGCGGGCGGGCTCTACGGCGTCTCGCTCGGCGGCGTCTTCTTCGGCGAGTCGATGTTCGCGGACCGCAGCGACGCTTCCAAGGTCGCCTTCGCGACACTGGTGGAGTGGCTCCGGGCCCGCGACTTCGACCTCGTCGACTGCCAGGTGGAGACCGACCACCTGCGCCGCTTCGGCGCCCGCCCCATCTCCCGCGCCGAGTTCCGCTCCCGCCTCGCCGCCTCGCTCCGGAAACCGACGCTCCGCGGGCCCTGGGAGCTAGGGGAGGGCTGAGCGCCCCTCCCGGGCCGCGCCCGGGGCCGCGAGGAGCGTCCGCTCGAGGAAGAGCACGGTGGTGGTGAGGAGGTAGTCCCGGTTGTCCCTCTTCTGGAACCCGTGCCCCTCGTCCAGGGCGAGCAGGTACCAGACCTCTCTTCCGGCGCCCCGGACCGCAACGACGATCTGCTCCGCCTCGGACTGGGGAACGCGCGGGTCGTTTCGACCCTGGATCACGTAGAGGGCGGCGCGGATGGCCGCGGCGCGGTGGAGCGGAGAGATGCGCTCCTGCACCTCGCGGACCGCCGGGTCCCGCTCGTCCCCGTACTCGGCCCGCCGGAGGTCGCGGCGGTAGTCGGCGGTGTGCTCGAGGAAGGAGGGGATGCGGGAAATCCCCACCACGTCCACCGCGGAACGGATGCGCTCTGGGTAGAAGGCGGCGGTGGCGAGCGTCAGGTAGCCCCCGTAGGATCCGCCGTACGCGGCCACCCGGCTCGAGTCGAGGTCCGCCTGGGTGGCCACGAAGTCGAGCGTCGCCCCGATGTCCGCGAGCGCCTGTTCGCGCTTGGGCCCGTCGTCCATCGCCAGGTAGGCCTTGCCGTAGCCGCTCGAGCCGCGCACGTTCGGAAGGAGGACGGCGATGCCGCTCTCCACGAGGAGCTGCGCCAGCGGCTGGAACACCGGCCTCTCCTGGCCCTCCGGCCCCCCGTGCCAGGCGACCACCACCGGGAAGGGGCCGCGCCCCTTCGGCCGGTAGAGTAGGGCCGGCAGGGAGAGGCCGTCCGCCGCGGGGTAGTGGGTGAGCGTCGGCTCGGCGAGCGCCGGGAAGTCGAGGCCGCCGACCTCGGAGCGGGTCCACCGCTGGAGCTTTTTGGCGCGGAGGTCGACCTGCCAGACGTCGCCGGGAACGCGGGGCGCGCCCAGGCCGAGGAAGAGCGAGCTCCCGCCCTTGCCGGCGAAGCGCAGGGCGAAGACCACGCCGGGGGCGGGGACGCTCCCGGGCTCGAGCTTGCCGCTCTTGGGCTCGAGGAAGTAGAGCCGGCTCACCCCGTCCGCGTTGGCGACGAGGGCGAGGCGCGAGCCGTCCTGCGCCACCGCGAGCTGCTCCACGTCCCAGCGGATGGTGCGGGAGAGCGGTCGGGGAGGCGCCTGCGGCTCGGCGAGGTCGAGGCGGTAGAGCTCGTTGAAGTCGCTGTAGCGGTCGGTGACGAGGTAGACCGCCTTCCCGTCGGCGGAGAAGCGCGCTTCGGAGACCGAGCCCTTCCCCTCCGCGGGGGTGAGCGGCTGCCGATCCCCGCTCTCGACGTCCACGGCGAGGAGGTCGGAGTCGCCGATGGAGCGGTACTTCTCGACGAGGAGCCGCTCGCCGTCCCGGGAGAAGTCGATGGGGAGGAAGGTCCCCTCCCCCTGCACGAGGAGGCGGGCCTCCTTCGGGCGGGCCGTGTCGGCGACGTAGACGTCGGTGTCGCGCCCGTTGCGGTCCGTGCCGGCCCAGGCGATGCGGCTCCCATCCGGCGAGACCACGATTCGCTCGTGACGGCTCTTCCCGCTGGTGAGGAGCTCCGCTCTGCCGCCGCGCCGGTCCAGGCGGTAGAGCTGGTAGCTCTCGCCCCCCCCTCGGTCCTGCAGGTAGAAGACCACCATGGGGTCGCCGGGCTGGAAGACCGCCTCCGAGACCGGCTCCCGCCCGAAGGTGATCTGGGTGCGGGCCCCGAGCGGGTGGTCGACGACGTGGAGCTGGTAACTCGCGCCGAAGCGGGTGGCGATGAGGACCTCGTCGCCGTTCGCGGAGACGTCGAGGAGGCGGGCGGCGCGCGCCTCGAGGAGCGGCGCGATGCGGCTTCGCAGCGCCTCCGGCACCTCGGGGACCCCGGTGGCGAGGAGGTTCGGGAGGCCGGGGACAGGGGCCACGCCCGCGACGGAGCTCGGAGGCGGGGCGGCCTCCAGGGCCCGGGCCGGGGCGGTCGTCGCCGCGCCCGCGAGCGGCGCCGGCGCCGAGGAGGCGGGGGCGGCCAGGGCGGCGGGCGGTGGCAATTGGCTCGCGGCGAGCGCGAGCCCGAGCGCGAAGAGGGTCATCGGTCGAATCCTGGCGGAGTGCCGGCCGCTCGGCGAGCCTGGTCCCGGGTCCTCCTCATCATGCGGCGCGCAGGGTAGCAGCCGCGCTGGCCCCGGGGAAGTCTCCCCGGGCATCGCGCCGGCAGCGGTTCTCAGAGGGTGCGGGCGACCATTCCCTCGGAGAGCTCCCAGAGGCGCCGCGCCGCAGCGTCGTCTCGGGCCTCGGCCGACGGCTCCCGCTCCCGGCAGGCCACGAAGTACTTCCCGGTCACGCCCTCGAGGCCGGGTGCGCTCGCCAGGTAGATCGAGGTCCGGGCCCCCTTCTCCGGCGAGGTGAGGAAGGGAGCGCCCAGGGTGACGAGGAGCTTGAAGAACCCACGGTTGTTGTGGCCGAAGCCGGTGGCCACCACCCCCGGGTGAAGCGCGTTCGCGGTCACGCCCTTGCCGCCGAGGCGCCGGGAGAGCTCCCGGGTGAAGAGGATGTTCGCGAGCTTGGACTGACCGTAGGCCTTCCATCCCGAGTAGCGCCGCTCCCCGAGGAGGTCGTCCCAGTCCATGTGCCCCTGTCGGTGGGCACTCGACGAGACGTTCACGACCCGGGAGGGGGCCCCGGCCTCGAGGAGCGGCAGGAGCTCCCGGGTGAGGCGGAAGTAGCCGAGGTGGTTCAGGGCGAACGTCATCTCGATGCCGTCCGGGGACAACTGGCGCTCGGTGTAGATGGCCCCGGCGTTGTTGAGCAGGACGTGCAGCCGGTCCGTCCGCTCCCGGACCTCGGAGGCGAGGCGGTGGACCCCGCCGCCGGTGGCGAGGTCGGCGACGAGGAGAGAGGCCCGGTCGCTCCCGGTGGCCCGCCGGATCTCCTCGCAAGCGGCTTCGCCCCGCGCCCGGTCCCGGGCGACGAGGAGGGTCCGGGCTCCCAGGCCGGCGAGGGCCCGCGCGGCCGCGAGCCCGATCCCGCTCGTGGCCCCGGTGACGAGGACGACCCTGCCCTCGAGCGTGCACGCCATTCCCGTCCCCCTTTGACGCACAGCGTCCCGCCCCTTCTCTCCACACGGAGCGGCGCGGTACCGAACCGGCGTTATTATAGGTCCATGCCGGAGCAGGGTCGTCCGGGGGACGACACCGGGGTCGTCACCCGGACGCAGCCGGAAAGGAAGCTCCGGCCTCCCCCGCTCTACAAGGTTCTGTTGCACAACGACGACTTCACCACCATGGAGTTCGTGGTGGCGGTCCTGGAGGCGGTCTTTAGCCACCCGCCGGCGGTGGCGACGCGGATCATGCTCTCCATCCACCACCGGGGGGTGGGGGTGGCGGGGGTCTTCCCCTACGAGATTGCGGAGACGAAGGCCACACAAGTGATGGAGATGGCGCGCAAGGCTGAGTATCCCCTCCTCTGCACGGTGGAGCCGGAGTAGCGATGGTCACGGTTACGAAAGAGTTGCAGGCGACGCTGCAGAATGCGGTGGCGGAGGCCCGGCGGAGGCGCCACGAGTACGTGACGCTCGAGCACCTGTTGCACGCGATGGTGAAGGATCGGGTGGCCTCGGAGATCCTCCTCGCCTGCGGGGCCGAGTTGCCCGCGCTCGAGAAGGACCTCGAGGAGTACCTGGACCGGACGCTGGAGGCGAGGCTCACCGCCGGAGACCCGGAGCAGACGGCCGCCTTCCAGCGGGTGCTGCAGCGCGCCGCCTGGCACGTGCAGGGAGCCGGCCGCTCCGAGCTGAACGCCGGCGACGTGCTCGTGGCCATCACCCGGGAGCGCGGCTCCCACGCCGTCTACCTCCTGGAGAAGCAGGGGGTGCGGAGGCTCGACATCCTCTCGTACATCTCCCACGGCATCGGCAAGGAGAAGGAAAACGAGGGCGAGGACGACTCCTCGAGCTCGGAGCAGCAGGACGAGGGCGCGCCCCGCAGCGTGAAGGACCCGTTCAAGGCCTTCTGCACGAACCTGGTGGAGCGCGCGGCGCGCGGACTCATCGACCCGCTCATCGGGCGCCGGGCCGAGCTGGAGCGCACCGTGCAGGTGCTCTGCCGCCGCCGCAAGAACAACCCGGTCTTCGTGGGCGACCCAGGCGTCGGCAAGACCGCCATCGTCGAGGGGCTGGCGCTCGCCATTCACCACCAGCGCGTCCCCAAGGTCCTGGAGAAGGCCTCCATCTGGTCGCTCGACATGGGCGCGCTCCTCGCCGGCACCAAGTTCCGCGGGGAGTTCGAGCAGCGGCTCAAGGGGGTGATCGCCGGGGTGAAGAAGATCCCGGGCGCCATCCTCTTCATCGACGAGATCCACACCATCGTGGGCGCCGGCGCCACCACCGGCAGCTCCATGGACGCCTCGAACCTGCTCAAGCCGGCGCTCGCCTCCGGCGAGCTGCGCTGCATCGGGTCCACCACCTTCGAGGACTACAAGCAGACCTTCGAGAAGGACCACGCGCTGGCCCGGCGCTTCCAGAAGATCGAGGTCCACGAGCCCACCGTCGAGGAGACGGTGCGCATCCTCATGGGCCTGAAGACCGCCTACGAGGACCACCACGGCGTCGTCTACTCGAAGAAGTCGATCCGGGCGGCCGCCGAGCTCGCCGCCAAGCACATCAACGACCGGCGCCTCCCCGACAAGGCCATCGACGTGGTCGACGAGGCCGGGGCCTCCGACCGCATGCGCCCCGAGGACAAGCGGCGCCACCGGGTCCTGGCCCGGGACATGGAGCGGGTGGTGGCCCGCATGGCGAAGATCCCGGAGCGCACCGTCTCCGCCGACGACCAGGCCGCCCTCTCCAACCTGGAGCCCGAGCTCAAGAAGGTGATCTTCGGACAGAACGGCGCCATCGCCGCCATCGCCAGCGCCATCAAGCTCAGCCGCTCCGGCCTGGGCAGCCCGGAGAAGCCCATCGGCGCCTTCCTCTTCTCCGGCCCCACCGGGGTGGGCAAGACCGAGCTCGCGAAGCAGCTCGCCCGCATCCTCGGCGTCGAGTTCCTGCGCTTCGACATGACGGAGTACCAGGAGAAGCACACCGTCTCCCGGCTCATCGGTGCGCCCCCGGGCTACGTCGGCTTCGACCAGGGCGGACTGCTCACCGACGCCATCCGGCGCACGCCCTACGCCGTGCTCTTGCTCGACGAGATCGAGAAGGCCCACCCGGACATCTACAACATCCTCCTCCAGGTGATGGACCACGCCACCCTCACCGACAACACGGGTCGCAAGGCGGACTTCCGACACATCGTCCTCATCATGACGACGAACGCCGGCGCCCACGAGCTCTCCAGCCGCGCCGTCGGCTTCTCGCACGGCGAGCCGTCGAAGGGGAACGCCCGCTCCGCCATCGAGAAGACCTTCAGCCCGGAGTTCCGCAACCGGCTCGACGCCTGGGTGGCCTTCGACTCGCTGCCGCCGGAGGTCATCGCCCGGGTGGTGGACAAGATGGTGAAGGAGCTCGCCGACCAGCTGGTCGCGAAGAAGGTGACCCTCGAGCTCTCGCCGTCCGGGCGCAGCTGGCTCGCGGAGCGCGGCTTCGACCGGCTCATGGGGGCCCGCCCCATGAGCCGCCTCATCCAGAACGAGGTGAAGAAGCCGCTCGCCGAGAAGATCCTCTTCGGGGAGCTGAAGGACGGGGGGCACGTCGTCGTGGGGGCCGAGAACGACGAGCTCTCCCTCACCGTCACCCCGACGGTGCCCGTCGAGCCGGCGCTGAGCTAGCATCCCGAGTCGCCGGGGCCGGAGCGCGGCGAGCGAGAAGAAGGCGCCGTGCGACCTCTCCCCATCGACGGGCTCCTGCCCGAGCTGGTCGCCGCCCTGCGCCTGCGCCCGAGCGCGGTGGTGGAGGCGCCGCCGGGCGCCGGCAAGACCACCCGCGTGCCCCGCGCCCTGCTGGAAGCCGGGCTGGCCGGCGACGGGGAGATCCTGGTCCTCGAGCCCCGCCGCCTGGCGGCCAGGCTCGCGGCCCGGCGGGTGGCGGAGGAACTCGGGGAGCGGCCCGGCGGGACCGTGGGCTGGCAGGTCCGCTTCGAGGAAGTGGCGAGCGAGGCCACTCGCCTGCGCTACCTCACGGAGGGCCTGCTCACCCGCCGGCTCCTCTCCTCGCCGGAGCTCCCGGGCGTGGGGGCCGTGGTCCTCGACGAGTTCCACGAGCGCCACCTCCAGGGGGACCTGGCCTTGGCGCTGCTCCGCAGGCTCCAGGAGACGAGGCGGGGCGACCTGAAGCTCGTGGTCATGTCCGCCACCCTCGACGCCGCGCCGGTGGCGCGCTACCTCGATGCCCCTTGCCTGCGCTCGGAGGGGCGCCTCTTCGAGGTGGCGGTCGAGTACCTCTCCGCGGGCGACGCGGCTCGCGACGCCCGCCTGGAGGACCGCGTCGCCGCTGCCGTGCGCCGCCTGCTCGCCGACGAGGCGGGCGGAGACGTCCTCGTCTTCCTCCCGGGCATGGCGGAGATCCGCCGGAGCGCCGGCGCCTGCGCCGCCTTCGCCGACCGCTTCGGCATCGACCTCCTCCCCCTCCACGGCGACCTTCCGCCGGAAGAGCAGGACCGCGCCGTCGGCCCCGGGCCGCGCCGGAAGGTGATCCTCTCCACCAACGTCGCCGAGACCTCGGTCACCATCGAGGGGGTCGCCGCCGTGGTCGACTCGGGGCTGGCCCGCATCGCCTCCCACTCCCCCTGGTCCGGCCTCCCCCGCCTCGAGGTGAGGCGCATCTCCCGCGCCTCCGCGGCCCAGCGGGCCGGCCGCGCCGGCCGCACCGGGCCGGGGCGGTGCCTGCGCCTTTACACCCGCCACGACCACGACACCCGCCCCGCCTTCGACGTCCCGGAGATCCTGCGGGAGGACCTGGCCGAGACCTACCTCGCCCTCGCCTCGCTCCACGCCCCGGAGCTCGCCTGGCTCGAGGCCCCCCCCCCGGCGGCGGCGGCCGCCGCCCGCGCGCTCCTCTCGGACCTCGGGGCCTGCGACGCCGCGGGCGCCATCACCGACCTCGGGAGGCGCATGCTCCGCTTTCCCCTCCACCCCCGCCTCTCCCGCCTCCTCGTCGAGGCCTCGGACCGCGGCGCCGGCGAGGAGGGGGCGCTCCTCGCCGCCCTCCTCGGGGAGCGGGCCGGATGGGACCGGCTCGTCGGATCGGAGCGGGGCTCGACGCCCACCGGCCCCTCGGATCTGCTGGAGCTCGCCGCGCTCCACCCGCCGCCGGGGAGCGGGCGGGAGGCGAGCCGCCTTTCCGGCGCGGGGGCGGTGGAGCGCAGCCGCCGCCAGCTCGAGCGACTCCTCCCGCGCGGCGGGGCGCGGCGCCCGCGCGGAGCGGGTGGCGAGGAGGCCCTCCTCCTCGCCACCCTCGCCGCCTACCCGGACCGCGTGGCCCGGCGCCGCGCCCCGGGAAAGCCCGAGGTGGTGCTCTCCGGCGGAGGAGCCGCCCGGCTCGACGAGTCGAGCGTGGTCCGCGAGGCGCCGCTCCTCGTGGCCATCGACGTGGACGAGCGGCGGGACCGCCCCGGAGCGGGGCCCGGGCGCGGCGCCCAGGTGCGCGTTCGGCTCGCTTCCGCGGTCACGCCGGAGATGCTCCTCGAGCTCTTTCCCGAAGAGCTCGCCTTCGAGGAGGAGCTCCGCTTCGACCCCGAGGCCGAGCGGGTGGACGCCTTCGAGCGGACCTCCTACCGGGGCCTCGTGCTCGAGGAGTCCCGGAAGGCCTCACCGGACCCGGACCGGGTGGCGGCCGCGCTCGCCGAGGCCGCGCTCGCGAAGGGCCCCCGCGCCTTCGCCGAGGAGGGAGAGCTGGACCGTTTGCTCGACCGCCTGGCCTTCGCCGCCGAGGTCTCGCCCGGCTCGGGCCTCGGCCCGCCCTCGGAGCAGGACCTCGAGACCCTCCTTCGCGAGCTCTGCGCCGGCCGCCGGAGCTTCTCGGAGCTCCGCCAGGCCGGCCTCCCGAGCGCCGTCCTCGCCCGCCTCGGGCCGGAGGGCCGCGCGCTGCTCGAGCGGCTGGCCCCGGAACGGGTCACCTTGCCGGGCGGGCGCGCCGCCCGCGTCCACTACCACGGCGGCGCGAAGCCGCCCCACGTGGAGAGCCGCCTCCAGGACTTCTTCGGCCTGGCGCGGGGCCCGGCCGTGGGAGGGGGCAAGGTTCCGCTCGTCCTCCACCTCCTCGCCCCGAACCAGCGCGCCGTCCAGGTGACCACCGACCTCGCCGGCTTTTGGGAGCGCCACTACCCGGCGCTCCGGCGCGAGCTCATGCGCCGGTACCCGAGGCACGCCTGGCCGGAGGACCCACTCTCGGCGCGCCCCCCGGCGGCGCGGCGCTAGGAAGCGGCCGAGACTCCGCGGCGCCCGGCCTCGCCCTTGGAGGCGCCTCGGCGCCGGCGCGCTCCGGGACGAGGGCCGGGGGCGGTGCGCCTAGCGGGCCGGAAGCTTGAGGCCCATCTCGATCATGGCGAGCAGCGCCTCGGCGTTCGCCTTGGCGTCGTTCACGGGGTGGTGGTCGTGCGGGGTCTTCCGGAGGTGCTTCCACTCGGCGTACCCGTCCTTCACCATGCCACAGTAGAGGTCGCCGATGCGCCGGCCGCTCCAGCCGAAGGGGTTGTGGCCGAGGTAGGTGTGGAAGTACCAGTTCACGAACTGCCAATCGAAGGCGAGGTTGTCGGAGGCGAAGACGGGCCGGCCCTTCGAGCTCTCCTTGATCCAGGCCTCGAAGCGCCGCAGGACCTCGGCCGGGTCCTCGAACCCCTCGTGTGCCTCCCGGCTGAAGCCGCTCACCGCGAGCGCCTCCGGGACCCACTGGGCGGAGATGGGGCGGGTCCGGCCGTAGAAGGTCTTCGAGAGCGTGGGCTCCACCACCACCGCTCCCAGGCAGACCATGGAGTACTTGCCCGGGATGGGGCCGTCGGCCTCGACGTCCACGACGATGAGGGACACGCCTACGGCCCCTCTCCCCGCGCCACCTCGCACAGCTGCCGCCACAGGGCCTCCAGGTGACGGCGCTCGGTCTTCTCGGCCCCCACCGAGACCCGGAGCATCTGCTGACCCTTGAGCACGCTCGGGGTGAGGTAGGCCCGGCCGCTCTCGTTCACGCGCCGGGCGATGGCGAGGTTGTGCGCCGCCAGCTTCGCCTCGTCGGTGACGCCGGGCGGCCGGTGGCGGATGGACACGGTCTGCAGCGGCACCGGGGCGAGTCGCTCCCAGTCCGGCGCGCCGTCCACCTGCTCCGCGAGCCAGTGGGCGTTGTCGATGTCCCGGCGGACCTGGGCCTTCACCCCCTCCACCCCCACGTCCATCAAGTGGAACCAGAGCTTCAAGGCGCGGAAGCGCCGGCCGAGCGGGATGCCCCAGTCGCGGAGGTTTCGCACCTCGGCGTCGTGGGCGGTGCGCAGGTAGCTCGGGTTCGTGCTCATCACCCGGACGAGGTGCTCCGGATCGCGCACGTAGTAGGCGGAGAGGTCGAACCCGGTTCCCAGCCACTTGTGCGGGTTGAAGACGAGCGAGTCCGCCGCCTCGACCCCTCGCCACATCCAGCGGCACTCCGGCAGCACCATGGCGGTGCCGGCGAGCGCTGCGTCCACGTGGAGCCACATCCCGTGGCGGGCGCAGATCTCGGCGATCGCGGCCACCGGGTCGAGCGCGGTGGTGCCGGTGGTCCCGGTGGTGGCCACCACCGCGCAGGGCCGCTTTCCGGAGGCCCGGTCCTGCTCCGCCATCTCGGCGAGAGCCTCGGGGCGCAGGGCGTGGGCCCGATCGGTGGGCACGAGGCGGAGGTGCTCCCTGCCGAAGCCGGCGAGGAGCGCGCCCTTCTCCACCGAGCTGTGCGCCTGCTCCGAGGCGTAGACCACGAGCGGGGGCTCTCCCGCCTGCAGCCCCCGGCGGTTCTGTCCGTAGTCGCTCAGGCGCTCGCGGGCGCAGAGGAGCGCGGTGAGCGTGGTGGTCGAGGCAGTGTCCTCGATGACGCCGGCGAAGGTCTCCGGCAGGCCGACCATCTGCCGGAGCCAGTCCATCACCACCTCCTCCACCTCGGTGGCGGCCGGGCTCGTCTGCCAGCTCATGCCCTGGGCCCCGAGGCCGGCGGTCACGAGGTCGGCGAGGATGGAGGCGAGGCTGGTGTTGGACGGGAAGTAGGCGAAGAAGGAAGGGTGGTTCCAGTGGGTGATGCCTGGCAGGACGAGGTCGTCGAGCCCCTCGATCGCCTCCTCGAGCCGGCCCCCCGCCTGCGGGGGCTCCCGCGGGAAGCGCGCCCGGATCTCCCCCGGGTTCACTCGGCTCATCACCGGGAGCTTGTCGATCCCCGCGCGGTACTCGGCGATCCAGTCCACGAGCTCGTGCCCCAGGCGTCGGAAGGTGTCGGTGTCCATGGCCGGGAAGCTTACCCCGGCGGCGGCGCCAGTCCCATGGAGCTCGGCCTCCGGCTCCTCAGGGGCGACGCTCGATGAGTTCGATCCGATAGCCGTCGGGGTCCGCCGCGAAGGCGATGACCGTCGTCCCGTGCTTCATCGGGCCCGCCTCTCGCACCACCGTCCCGCCGCGGCGACGGATCTCGGCGCAGGCCGCCGTGGCGTCGGGCACCTCCACGGCCACGTGGCCGAAGCCGTTGCCGAGGTCGTATTCCTTCGCGTCCCAGTTCCAGGTGAGCTCGAGGACCGCCACCTCCGATTCCGGGCCGAAGCCCACGAAGGCGAGGGTGAAGCGCCCCTCCGGATAGTCCTGTCGCCGCAAGAGCTTCATCCCCAGCACGCCGGTGTAGAAGGCGAGGGAGCGCTCGAGGTCTCCGACGCGGATCATGGTGTGGAGGAGTCGCATCGGGGTAGCATAGCTCGATGCGATCCCTCCTGGCGGCGGGCCTCGCCGCCGGCCTTTTCCTCGCGCGGCCGGCCGCGGCGGACGCCCGCGTCTACGGCGCCGGCCCTCCCGAGGCCGCCTCGGCCATGGACATGGCCCGGGCCGCGCTGACCTCCGGGGACCGGGCGGCGGCGCGGGACTGGCTCGGCCTCGCCATCGCCGCGGACCCGGACTGGGCGCTCCCCCGGGTGGCGCTCGCCGACCTTCTCCTCGCCGGGGACGGCGGCGCGAGCGACGCCGAGAACGCCGCGCGGCTGCTGGAGCGGGCGGCGCGCACGCTTCCCACGAGCCCCCGGCTCTACCGGCTCCTCGGCGAGGCGCGGGCCCGCCTCGGAGACGCGGGCGGCGCCGCGGCGGCCTGGGCGCAGTCCCTGGCCCTGGCCGAGGACCCGAGCCTGCGGCTGGCCCGGGCCGCTCTCCTCCGGGACCAGCCGGGCCGTGGGCCGGAGGCGATCGCGGAGCTCGAGAAGGTGCGAGCGGTCCGGCCGAACGACGCCGCCGCCCGCTCCCTCCTCGCCGAGGCCTACGAGGCTGCGGACCGCAGGGCGGAAGCCGAAGCGGAGCTCCGCTGGCTGGTGGCGGTCTCGCCCGGGAGCGCGGTGCCGCTTCGGCGGCTGGCGCGCTTCCTCGAGCGCGGCCACGACCCGGTGCGCGCGGCCGAAGCGGAGGAGGCGGCTCGCGCGGTGGAGAGGCCGAGGCGCCCCCTGCGGGAGCTGCGCCGCGGAGGGTGAGCGCCGCCCCGCCGCGACTCTTCACACCTCGAGGAGGAGCCGGCTCGGCTCCTCCAAGAGCTCCTTCACGCGGACCAAGAACGAGACCGCCTCTCGCCCGTCGATGATGCGGTGGTCGTAGGAGAGGGCCAAGTACATCATGGGCCTCACCACCACCTGGTCGCTCGGGCCCACGGTGGCGCGCCTCTCGATCTTGTGGAGCCCGAGGATGGCGGACTGCGGCGGGTTCAGGATGGGAGTGGAGAGGAGCGAGCCGTAGACCCCGCCGTTCGAGATGGTGAAGGTCCCGCCGGCCAGGTCCTCCATGGTGATGCGGTTCTCCCGAGCCCGCTTTGCGAGCTCGGCGATGGTGAGCTCGATCTGGGCGAAGGAGAGCTGGTCCGCGTCCCGGACGACCGGAACGACGAGTCCCTTGCCGCCGCCCACGGCCACGCCGATGTCGTAGTGGTCCTTGTAGACGACGTCGTCGCCGCGGGCCTCGGCGTTCACCACCGGGAAGGCGAGGAGCGCCTCCACCGTCGCCTTCACGAAGAACGACATGAACCCGAGCTTCACGCCGTGCTTCTCCTGGAAGAGGGGGCCGAAGCGGTCCCGCGCTTCCAGCACCCGCGACATGTCCACCTCGTTGAAGGTGGTGAGGATGGCCGCGCTCTCCTGCGCCTCGAGAAGGCGGCGGGCCACCGTGCGCCGGAGCGGGGACATGGGGACGAGCCGCTCCCGGGCGCCGACCGGGGCGGGGGCGGCGAGGGCCTTCTCCGGCCGCGCGGCGCCGGAGTCAAGCAGGCGCAGGAGGTCGCCCTTGCCCATCCCCCGCTCGGCGAGCAGGCGCCGCGCCGCCGGGGTGAGCCGGAGCGGACCGGCCTGGACGCCGGGCGCGGCCTGCGGGGGCGGAGGAGGCGGGGCCTCCGGCGCGCTGGGCGCGGCTTCCCGGGGCGGAGGCGGGGGGGCCGGCGGCGCGCTCGCCCGGGGCGGCTCGGCCCGGGCCGGCCTCTCCCCGGGCTCGATCTCCCCGAGGGGCGCGCCGATGCCCACGGTCTCGCCGGTCTGCTTCCAGATCTTCCGGAGGACGCCGGCGGCGGGGGCGGGGACGGCGACCGTGGCCTTCTCGCTCTCCACCTCGACGACGGGCTCGTCGAGCGCCACCGCCTCCCCCTCCCGCTTCAGCCACTTCCCCACCTGGGCGCTCCCGATCGACTCCCCGAGCGCCGGCACCTTGAGCTCCACCGCCATGGCTTCGTCCCCTCCGGCGCCGCAAAGCCGCGGGCGGCCTAGCCGAGCGCCTCCTGGATGAGCGCCTGTTGCACGAGCCGGTGCCGCGTGGCCGAGCCGGAGGCCGGGCTGGCGCTGGGGGCCCGGGCCACCACGCCCAGGGCGGGCCGCCCCTGGCCGAGCGGCTCGCGCAAGAAGTCCCAGGCGCCCATGTTGCGCGGCTCCTCCTGGACCCAGACCACCTGGGCGTCCCGGGGGTACCCCTCGAGGAGCGAGAGGATCTCGCCCGTGGCGAGCGGGTAGAGCTGCTCCAGCCGGACGATGGCCACGTCCCTGCGCCCCTGTGCCTTTCGAGCCTCCGCGAGCTCGTAGTAGATCTTCCCGGAGCAGAACAGCACCCGGCGCACGCTCGCGGGGTCGGCGCTGGCATCCGGGAGGACGGGCTGGAAGCGACCCGAGGCGAGCTCGTCGAGCGCGGAGACGGCCGCCGGGTGCCGCAGCAGGCTCTTCGGCGACATGACCACGAGAGGCTTCCGCCAAGGAGCGAGAACCTGCCGCCGCAGGGCGTGAAAGACCTGCGCCGGAGTGGTGAGGTTCATCACCTGCCAGTTGTCCTCGACGGAGAGCTCGAGGAAGCGCTCCAGCCGCGCGCTGGAGTGCTCGGGGCCCTGCCCCTCCATGCCGTGCGGGAGGAGGAGCACGAGGCCGGAGAGGCGGTTCCACTTGGTCTCGGAGGAGGAGAGGAACTGGTCGATGAGGACCTGGGCGCCGTTCACGAAGTCTCCGAACTGCGCTTCCCAGATGACGAGCGCCTCCGGCGTCTCCAGGCTGTAGCCGTACTCGAAGCCCAGCGCGGCCGCCTCGGAGAGGAGGCTGTCGAAGACCCAGGCCTTGGCCTGCCCCTCCCGCAGGTGCATGAGGGGGACGTAGGGAGTGCCGTTCCTCTGGTCGTAGAGGACCGCGTGGCGATGGCTGAAGGTGCCGCGCCGCGTGTCCTGGCCCACGAGGCGCAGCGGGCTCCCCTGCCACACCAGGGTCCCGTAGGCGAGCTGCTCCGCGAACCCCCAGTCGAGGGGGCGCTCGCCCCGCGCCATCTCGGCGCGGGCCTCGAGGATCTTCACCACCTTGGGGTTCGCCTGGAAGCCGGCCGGGATCTCCGAGAGGTGGCGGGCCACGTGGCGAATGGTCTCCAAGGGCGCGGCCGTCGTCACCTCGCGGTCCGCGCCGATGGGGCCGCCGCGGAAGCGGCTCCACACCCCCTCGGTCTCGGAGGGGGTGGGGACGGCGGCCAGGGCCGCCGAGGCCCCGTACGCTTCCTCGAGCCGCGCCTGGTAGGCGCGCTGCATCTCGCCCACCTCGTCGGCCGTGACCACCCCCTCCCCCACGAGCTCGGCGGCGAGGACCTGCGGGAACGGCTTCTTCGCCGCGATGGCGCGGTACATCACCGGCTGCGTGAAGGCGGGCTCGTCCCCCTCGTTGTGCCCGTGCCGGCGGTAGGCCCAGAGGTCGACGACCGCGTCGCGGTGGAAGCGCTGGCGGAAGTCCGTGGCCAGGAGCACCGCCTGCGCCACCGCCTCCAGGTCCTCCCCGTTCACGTGGAAGACGGGCACGTCGAGCATGAGAGCCACGTCCGTCGGGTAGGTGGTGGAGCGCGCGTCTGCCGGCGAGGTGGTGAAGCCGATCTGGTTGTTCAGGACGACGTGGACGGTCCCGCCCACCGCGTAGGCGGGGAGCTCCGACATGTTGAAGGTCTCGGCCACGATGCCCTGCCCGGCGAAGGCGGCGTCCCCGTGGATGAGCACCGGGATGGACCTCTGGCCCTCCGCGTCGCTGAACCGGTCCTGCTTGGCGCGCACCCGCCCCTGGACCACCGGGTCGATCCACTCCAGGTGGCTGGGGTTGAAGGCGAGTGCCAGCCTGAGGCCCCCGTCCGGCGTGTCGCGCACGCTGGCGTAGCCGAGGTGGTACTTCACGTCGCCGCCGACGGCTCCGCTGATGATGGCCTGGTCCCGGAACTCGGCGAAGATCTCCTGCAGGGGCTTGGCGAGGACGTTGGCGAGGACGTTGAGCCGCCCGCGGTGGGCCATGCCGATGACGAGGTTGCGGACCCCGTAGCCCACCGCCCGGTCGATGATGAGCTCGATCAGCGGGACGAGCACCTCGGCGCCCTCCAGGGAGAAGCGCTTGGCGCCGAGGAACCGGGCGGCCAGGAACTGCTCGAAGGCCCCCGCCTCGAGCGTCTTCTGCAGGAGCCGGCGCTTCACCTCCGCGCCCAGGGTGAGCCGGTTGCGGGTGCGCTCCATTCGCTGCTCGAGCCAGCTCCTCAGCTCCCGGTCCCGGATGTGCCCGAGCTGGACCCCGAGGGTGCGCCCGTAGGTCTCCTGGAGCCGGGCCACCAGGCTCCGCAGCGAGGTGGCGCGCCCGTCGAGCCCGGTCACCGACCGGTCGAGGTCCGCGTCGGAGAGGCCGAACTCGGAGAGGTGCAGGCGCTCGGCGCGGCGGGAGGTGAGCCCGAGCGGGTCCAGGGAGGCCTGGAGGTGTCCGTACTGCCGCCAGGCCCGGACCAGGCGATCGGCCCTGAGCTGCAGGGCCTCGCCCCCCTCCGGCGCCGCCAGAGGGGCGTGGCCGTTGCCGGAGCGTCGGGCCGGCCAGGTGGCTGGGGCCGGCCCCGCTCCCGGGACGGCGGGGAGGCCCTCGAAGTAGCGCCTCCAGCCCTCGCCGACCGAGGACGGGTCCTCGAGCCAGGAGAAGTAGAGGTCCTCGACGAAGCCCAGGTTCGGGGCGCTCGGGGGGCCGAGCCCGGATCCGGTGTCGGGCGGCATGCGGTACGAGATCATAACGGGGCGGCCGGCCGATTGCCCCGTTCCCGGGCGGGGGCGCTACACTGGACGTGAGCAGCGGAGCCGGAGCCCGTACGGGGGGCGCGAGGAGCCATGCGGGAGACGAGCTGGCGGGACGCGAGCGGAAAGAGGCACAGCGCCCTCTGGCCCTCCGAGCTCGAACCCCCGTCCCGGCCGCCCCTCCTGGTGGACGACGGCACCACCGCCGCGGCGGCGCTTCGCCGCGCCCGCGCCGGGGCCTACCTCCTCTACCAAGGCGACTACCACAACGCCCGCCAGTTGCTCGCCGCCATGGGCCGGCGGCTCGAGCGCGGACGACGGGGCCCGGGGGGCGACCTCCGGGCGCGCTGGCGGTCCGTCCGCGCCGCTCGTCGGGAGGACCACCAGGTGTTGTCACGCCTCCTCGTGCCGGTGGACCAGGAGCTCCGCCTGCCCCTTCGCCGCTCCCCCGACGTCCGGGAGGCGCTCGCCCACGCGCTCGGGGAGGCGCCGGCGGGCCCCTTCCTCCTGCCGCTCCGCGAGGTCCTGGGGGCCATCGGCTCCCGGGAATGGCACGAGAAGGGAGTGGAGGTGCCCGCGCTCGGCGGCCGGGTTCACCCGCGCCACGGCGTCTTCGCGCCGGTGCGGGGCGAGCACGTGGCGCTCGTGGCCGAGGAGCTCGCCTCGTTTCCCCTCGCCGGGAAGGTCGCCTTCGACATCGGCACGGGCACCGGCGTCCTCGCCCTCCTCCTCGCCCGGGCCGGCGCCACCGTGGTGGCGACCGACCTCGCCCCGAGCGCCGTCCTCTCGGCGCGGGAGGAGGCGGCGCGCTGGCGCCTCGCCGACCGGGTCGAGGTGCGGGAGGCCGACCTCTTCCCCGAGGGGCGGGCGGACCTGGTGGTGGCGAACCCACCCTGGCTCCCCGGAGAGCCCGAGACGCCGCTCGACCGGGCCGTCTACGACCCGGGGGGAGAGTTCCTGCGGCGATTCCTGTCCGGTCTCGGCGACCACCTGGCGAGCGCCGGGGAGGCGTGGCTCGTGCTCTCGGACCTGGCGGAGATCCTGGGTCTCCGCCCGCCCGACGAGTTCGAGGGGGCGCTCGCCCGCAATCGGCTGACCGTGGTGGGCCGTCGCTCGGCCCGTCCCCAGCACCCCCGCTCCCAGGAGGCGCGGGACCCGCTCCACGAAGCGCGGGCGCGCGAGACCGTCACCCTCTACCGGCTGCGGCCCAGCCTCCACCCGGGCGAGCCGTAGCTAGGGAAGAGGAGCGCCGCCCGCCGGGCCCACGTGGCGCCTCACCACGCGGAGCAGCTCGTCGAGGTCGAAGGGCTTCGTGAGGTAGGCGTCGGCCGAGGGCAGCGAGCTCGCCCCCGGCATGGCAGCGGTGATGATGGCGACCGGGATCCCGTCCAGGCCCTCGCTGCGCATCCGGGTGAGGAGCTGGGGGCCGTTCATGACCGGCATGACGAGGTCGAGGACGAGGAGGCCGGGGCGCGTCTGCCGCAGGTAGGCGAGCGCCTCCTCCCCGTTCGAGGCCACGTCGACCCCGTAGCCCTCGAAGTTCAGGAAGTCGGCCACGCCTTGGCGGATTCCGGGATCGTCCTCGACGAGCAGGATGCGCTGCACCGCCATGGTCAGGGCGCCAGGGCGGGTGGGACGGGGGACAGGGCCGCGGAGACCGGCCCGGGAGTGCTCGCTGGCGGCGCCTGGCCTGCAGGTCGGGCTATGAGGTCCGGCGCCATTCGCATCGTGCCTTCTCCCGGGCTTTGGGAACGAAACGCGGCTTCCCCAAGCATAAGGGGACCGGCCGGCCGCGCCACCGGTCCTTTGACCGCCTACTTTCTCCGCCCGGCCTCCGCCTCCTCGGGCGCGGGGGAGCGAAAGCGCTTGGCGATGCGGATGCGCAGCGTCTCCACGAGCTCGGCCGCCGGGGGCGCCCCGCCCCCGGGCCAGGCGTCGAGGGCCACGCCGCGCTGCGGCAAGCGAGCCGAGCCCCGGAGCCACCGCTTCCCCACCCGGACGCGGATCGCGCCCCGGCCGAGGGAGAGGCGGTAGGGCGAGAGGTAGGTCTCCGCGAAGAGGGCGCACAGGCGCGAGGCGGAGAGGGCCGCGAGCTGGAAGGGGAGCATCTGAAAGGCGACGGAGACGGGCCCGAGCCGCACCACCTGCTCGGAGATGATCCCGAGCTCGAGGGAGAGCGGGCCGAGCGCCTCGAGCCCCTCCACCTCCCCGTAGCGCCAGTAGCTGCGGAGCGCGGACCCGCACTTCGGGCAGACGAGTCCGTGCACCTCGTCGAGCCCGCGCGTCCGCAGGAGGTGGAGCGCGAGGCGCTCCCGCCGGCAGCGCGGGCAGGGGAGGCGCGGGCCGAGGATGGCGAGCACCGCGCGCGCCACCTCGGCCACGGGCTTGCGGGCGAGCGCGATGCGCACCCCCGGGAAGAGATCCTCGGACCGAAGCTGCAGGCCCACGGTGACGTCGCCGGAGGAGGCGCGCATCCCGAGCTCCAGGCCCAGGCGTCCCGGCAGGCGCCCGAGGAGGCGCTCGAACTCCGGCGCCTCAGGCCAGCGCTCCCGGATGGCCTCCCATCGCCCCCGCCAGCCCTCCGGGGTGGCGAGCGACTCGGGCGGGCGCCGCGCCACCTCCGCGAAGAACGCGAGCAGCACGGCCGCAGCCTCCCAGGGGGCCTCGTCCGCGGCCTCCTCCAGGCGCCGCGCCAGCTCCCGGGCCGCCGCGCCCGCCCGGGCCCGCTCGAGCTGCAGGACGCCCCGGCGCACGAGCGGGCTCTCCCCCACCGGGTCGAACGGCTTCAACCCCCTGCCACCGCCCCGGACCGCGAGTCCCGTCATGGTGCTCCTCCAGAGTCTCCCCAGATCGGCGGCCCTCCGGAAGACCCGCTCGAGCCTCCGGCGGGCGTCGCGGAGCGCTTCCGCGGCCTCCTCGTCGAGTTCCCGGCGCATCTCGCCGAGGAGCTCCCCTCCTGCCTCGGAGCGCCGGGCCGCCTCCTCCCACAGGCGTCGCGTGGCGCTCCCGAGGAGCCGCTCGCGCTCGCGCTGCAAGTTCGCGGCGATCCCCTCGAGCGCTCGGGCCCGCGCCTCCGCATGGCCGATCCGCTCCTCGACGGAGATCTCCCCCTCCAGGTCGCCCGCTCCGACCCGCTCCGCGAGGAGCTCGAGCGCCGAGCGGTCGCGCCGGGTGTAGGCCTCGTTCACGCGCGCCATGAGCGCCGAGAGGCGCCCGCGCTCGGCCTCGTCGACCGCCAGGTCCGGGTGGAGCAGCCGCGCCAGGCGCCGGTGGATGCGCTTCAGCTCCGCCTCGTCGGGAAGCACTTCGACCTCGACCCCGGCGCCCTCCCCCTCATCCCCCTCCCCCTCGTCCCCTTCCGGCTCCGGTACCGGCTTCGGCCGCGGGTCGGGCCTGCCGGGGCGCCCGCGGGCTCGCCCTTCGCGAAGGGAATCCCCTCCGCTCGATAGGACCCTCGCGAGACGCCCCACCTCGTCCTCGAGCTCTTGCAGGCGGCGCACGAGCCGCTCGGCCCGCGCCAGCTCGGCGAAGGGGTCCGCCATCTCCGCCTCGTAGCGGCGAGAGAACTCTCCGAGGTCTGCCGCCAGTCGCTCCACCTCTGCATCGAGGGCGTCGACCTCCGCGAGGGCGGCGCGCCGCCGGCGCTCCGCTCCTTCCAGGCGCGGGTCCGCCCCGGTCGTCGGCGCGGGGGCGAGGGTCCGGTCGCCGGGCCCTCCGCTCACGAAACGGCCCCCCCGCCCTCTCCCTCGCTCCGCTTTGGCGACGGCGGAGGGGGCTGCGGCGGGGCCCCCCTCCGGAGGAGACGGAAGAGGCCCCATCCCACGAGGAGAAAGCAGCCGTACTGCGCCGGGGTGAGCCCGAGATAGCGGGCGTCCGGGTACGGCACGTCCCGGGCCCGCAGGAAGTCGAGGAGGAACCGGGCTACCCCGTAGGAGAGCGCGAGCACGGCGAGGAGCTTCCCCTCGAGCTTGTGCCGGCTCGCGAGAGTCCAGAGCAGGGCGCTCAGGGCGAGGAGGACGAGCGCGTCGTAGAGGCCGAGGTCGTGCCGTGGCCCGTCGGGGAAGCGCACCGCCAGCGGGAAGTGCGTGAGCACCCCCGGGTGGTCGTGGACGGCGAAGCAGCCGAGTCGCGCCACCGCCCATCCCGGCGCAAGCCCCAGGGCGAAGGCGTCGCCGTAGGCGGCGAGCCGGGCGCCCTTCATCCGGAAGAAGACGGCGGCCGCGAGCAGGCCGCCGCCGAGGCCGCCGAAGGAGGAGAGCCCCTCCCAGAAGCGCAGGATCCGCTTCGGGTCCGCCAGTTCCTCCGGGTGATAGGCGACGAGGTGGAAGGCGTGCCCGAAGAACACCCCCGACAAGACGCCCCAGAGGGAGAAGTCGAGGACGAGGCGCGAGTCGAGCCCCCGGCGCGCCGCGGCGAACGCAGTGAGGCGCACCGCCAGGTAGACGCCGGCCGCCGCGAACAGCCCGAAGAACTGGAGGGTCACCGGACCGAGGTGGACGTTGGGAAGCTCGAACCAGGGGATCAAGGGCTCTCTTCCTGGGCGCCCAGCGGGGGAAGGGAACGGAGTCGCATCCTCCACTTTGAGTATGGCATGGTAGGGCCTGGGGCCCGGGCGAGCCGGCTCCGTGGCATCGTACGCCAGTCCGTCCGCCGCCGGCAGCGAAGTCGCTCCGAGGAGCGCGCCGAGGGCCCCGAGGACGCGCCGCGCCCCCGAATCCGCCTGGGAGGTCGAGGGCTTGGGATGAGCCACCGTGCTTCCCCACGCAGCGGCCGGCCCCGGCGGGCCCGGATGGGTATCTCGACGGCGGGCCTTTGTGCGTCGCCGGCGAGTGACTACGTTTTTTTTTGGAGGGGGCTGACACCTTGTCGACTGCGGTCCTGCCCGCGGGGCTTCGCGACCTCCTGGTCGAGCTCTGGCCCGGGGCGGAGGTCATCTCGGCGGAGGCACTCGCGCCGGACCTACCCGGGGGCGCGACGCGGAAGGCCGAGGGATACGGCGTTCCTCTCCGCATCGTCCTCGCCGAGCCCGGGGGGCGAGAGCGGAGCGTCGTCTTCCACACCGCCAAGTCGGACCCCTTCGGGCACGATCGGCGCGCGGACCGGGCGGAGGAGGAGATCCTCGCCTTCGACGACTTCCGGCTCATCCCCGACCACCCTCGCGCCTGCGACGTCGGCGCCATCCTGCGGAGCGGACGGCTCGCCTCGCTGCGGGACGCGGGGGAGTTCTACCTCCTCTCCGAGTGGGCGCCGGGCGCGGTGTACGCGCTCGACCTCCGGCGCATCGCCACCGAGGGCGTGGCCCTGGAGCGCGACCTCGCTCGGGTCGAGGCGCTCGCCCAGTGGGCCGTTCGCCTGCACGCCGAGAAGCTCAGGGGGCCGGACCGATACCGACGGGCGGTCCGCGATCTCCTCGGTCACGGAGAGGGGATCTTCGGGATGGTGGACGGCTACGGCGCCAAGGTGCCGGCCGCCCCGCCCGAGCGCCTGCGGCACATCGAGGAGCTCGCCCTCGCCTGGCGCTGGAGGTTGCGGGGCCGCGAGGCGCGACTCGCCCGCACGCACGGGGACTTCCACCCCTTCAACATCGTCTTCGCCCCGGGGCCGGGCACGGCCTTCTCCGTGCTCGACGCCAGCCGCGGCTGCTGCGGCGACCCGGCCGACGACGTGACTGCCCTGGCGGTGAACTACGTCTTCTTCGCCGCCTCCCGCCCCGCCGCCTGGGAGCGCGGCTTCGCCCCGCTCTGGCACCTCTTCTGGAAGAGGTACCGGGAGGAGAGCGGGGACCGGGACCTCTGCCGGGTGGTGGCGCCCTGGCTCGCCTGGCGCTCACTCGTGGTCTCGAGCCCCCACTTCTACCCGGAGCTCCCCCCCGAGGCCCGGGACCGGATGCTGCGGCTCGCCGAGAGCGCGCTCGAGGCCGAGGTCTTCGACCCGGCCCGGGCCGGGGAGCTCTTCTCGTGAGCGGGGCGGTGATCTGGGTGACGGGGCTCCCCTCCTCCGGCAAGTCCACCTTCGCCTCCCGGGCCGGCCGCGGGCTCTCCGCCGCCGGACGGTCGGTCCTGCTCCTCGACGGGGACGAGGTGCGCGCCGCACTCGAGCCGGCCCCGGGGTACGACCCGGCCAGCCGGGACGCCTTCTACCGCACCCTGGCGCGCCTCGCCGCGCTGGCGGCTCGCCAGGGCATGGTCGTCCTGGTGGCGGCCACGGCCCCGCGGCGCGCGCACCGCTCCTTCGCCCGGGAGATCGCCCCTCGCTTCGTAGAGGTGTTTCTCGACGTCCCGGTCGCCGAGTGCGCCCGGCGGGACGCGAAGGGACTCTACGCCCGCGCCCGCGCCGGGGAGCTCCCGAACCTCCCGGGCGCGGGCGAGCCCTACGAGGCGCCGCAGGCGCCGGACCTCGTGGCCCACGGAGGAGACGACCCCCGGGCGGTGGCGGGGCTCCTCGAGCGGGTCGCCGCCGAGTCCTAGGCCCGGGCCCCTCGGCCGGCGTGGAAGCGGGGGACGGTGCTGCTATGCTCGCTGCCTATGGCCGTACTGGATCCGGTCGCCTTCCTGCGCGCCACCCCTCCCTTCGACCGCCTTCCCGAGAGCGACTTCGAGGAGGCGGCGAAGGCGCTCGAGATCGTCTTCTTCGCGAAGGGAGCGCGCGTCGTCTCTCGCAGCGGGAAGCCCCTCGAGCACCTCTACGTGATCCGCAAGGGCTCGGTGCGACTGGAGCAGGAGGGGGCGACGCTCGAGCTCCTGGAGGAGGGCGAGATCTTCGGCTTCACCTCGCTCATCGTCGGCAAGGCCACCCTGGACGTCGTCGTCGAGGACGAGCTCCTCGCCTACCGGATCCCCAAGGCGGTCTTCGACCGCCTGCAGTCGAACGCCACCTTCGCCGGGCACTTCGCCACGAGCCTGGGGGATCGCCTGCGGAGCTCGCTCGAGCGCGGGGAGGTGGCCACCTTCCAGGCCGACCTCTCCATGCCCCTCAGCCAGCTCGTCCGGCCGCCCCAGTGGGTCGACTCCTCCGCCAGCGTCCAGGACGCCGCTCGCGTGATGCGGGACGAGGGCATCAGCTCGGTGCTGGTCCGCGCCGACCCCCCCGGAATCGTCACCGACTCGGACTTCCGCAACAAGGTGCTCGCCGCTGGCCTCCCGGCCAGCACCCCGGTCGTGGAGATCTACAGCGCCCCGCTCCGCCCGCTCCGGGACGACACCCCCATCTACGCGGCCTGGCAGCACGTCTTGGCGCACGGCGGGGTGCGCCACGTGCCGGTGGCCAAGGGAGACGACATCGTCGGCGTGGTGACCACCACCGACCTCCTCAAGCAGACGGCGCAGGGGCCGGTGGCGGTGATGAAGCGGGTGGAGCGGCTTTCCGGCCAGGAAGCCCTGCCGGGCTACGCGAGCAAGGTGGCGGGGATGTCGTCCTCGCTCCTCGCCGGCGGCCTCGACCCCTTCGTCATCGCCGGCTTCGTGGCGCGCCTCAACGACACCCTCATCAACCGCATCCTCAGCTGGGCGGAGAAGGAGATGGGCCCGCCGCCCACGCCCTACGCCTGGATCGCCTTCGGGTCGGAGGGGCGGATGGAGCAGACCATCCTCTCCGATCAGGACAACGCCCTCGTCTACGCGGAAGACACGCCCGAGGCGAAGGCGTACTTCGAGCGGATCTCGGCGCGAGCGGTCGGCGACCTCATCCAGGCGGGCTTTCCGCGCTGCCCGGGCGACTGCATGGCCACGAAGTGGCACGGCTCCATGGAGTGGTGGCGCCGCCAGTTCCGCGAGTGGATCGAGGAGCCCCGGCCTCAGTCCCTGCTCCAGGCCGCCATCTTCTTCGACTTCCGCCCCGTCCACGGCGAGCTCGAGCTCGAGTCGCTGGACCGGGAGCTCGACCGGGCCGGACGGACCTCCACCTTCCTCTCCGCGCTCGCCAAGGCGGCGCTCGAGTTCAAGCCGCCGGCGGGCCTCCTCCTGCGGCTCAAGGGCTCGTCGTCCCGGGTCGACATCAAGGTCCACGGCGTCACCCCGGTGGTGGCGCTCGCCCGCGCCTACGCGCTGGAGGTGGGCTCGAAATCCCACGCCACCCTCGATCGCCTGCGGGACGCGGTCCGGGCCGGGCTCATGGGCCAGGACGAGTTCGCCACCATCGCCGAGGCCTACCGCTTCGTGATCCAGCTCAGGCTGCGAGAGCAGATCCGCATGGCCTCGCTGGGCAAGCCGCTCACGAACGTGATCTCCTTCGCCGACCTCTCCTCCATCGAGCGAAGCCGGCTGCGCGAGGCCTTCAGCGCCATCGCCACCTGGCAGGAGCGCGCCGCCTACCACTTCCGCATCTTCTGACGAGCGCGTGCTCTTCGCTCGCTCGCCTCCCTGGACCGCGGTGACCCTCTGGTCCCTGGACCTGGAGACGGGCGGGCTCGACGCGCGGAAAGACGCGGTCCTCGCCGTCGGCATGGTGCCGGTGCGGCTGGGAGTGGTGCGGCTGGGCGAGGCCTACGCCTCCCTGGTGCGGCCGGGCGCGGACGAGGCCATCCGGGAGGACTCCATCCGCGCCCACCACCTCGTGCCCTCGGAGGTGGCGCAGGCGCCGGCCCGCGAGGCGGTGGTCCGGGAGCTCGAGCGGCGCCTCGCCGGGAGCGCATTGCTCGTGCACAACGCCGCCATCGACCTCCCCTTCCTCCGGCGCCTCTTCCGCGCCTCGAACCGTCGCTGGCCGGCCCCGCCCCTGGTCGACACCGTGAACCTCCTGTGGGCCTGGCAGAAGCGGCTGCGGTTCCAGGACCCCGACGGCACGGCCGCGCCCCCCCTGCACCTCGGCGAGGCGCGGGCGCGCCTGGGCCTGCCGCCGCACGTCCTCCACGACGCCCTCTCCGACGCCGTGGCCACCGCCGAGCTCTTCCTCGTGCTGGCGAGCCGGCTGGGGGCGAGGACCCTCGCCGACCTGCGCTAGCGAACCGGGAGCGCCCGCGCTCCGCGCCTCGGGGCGCGCTCCGGGCGCAGCGCCGGCGGGGCCCGCGAACGGCGGGCCGGGCTATCGCTCGGCCTCGGCGAGGATCTCCTCCGGCAACCGCCCCCGCATGAACTCCCGGACTCCCCCCTCGACCACGAGGGCCGAGGCGGTCGCCATCGCCACGCGCTTGCCCTCGCAGTTGTCCACGGTGCAGGAGGTGACCCGCAGCCTCTTGCCCTTGTGGCTGACCGACGACGTGAAGGAGAGGTCGCCGCCGCCGACGAGAGCGGGCCGCGTGAACCGAATGTGCATGTCCAGGGTGGCGAAGACGTCGCCGACGGAGAGGGCGGAGTAGACCGCCGCCCCCATGGTGAATTCGGCCGCCCAGGCGAGGAGGCCGCCGTAGACCGCTGGGCCTCCGTTCGAGAACCACGGGGACGCGGGGAGAACCGCGGTAACCCGACCGTCCTCGACCCGGGTCGGGCGGTAGCCGGTGAGGCGCCAGACCGGGAAGGTCTTCTCCCCGACGACCGTCCGCCGCTGCAGCTCGATGGGAGTTCCGTTCAGGACCTGGTCCAGGCTGAAGTAGCCGTCCTCCGGCGGCTGGCGCAGGTACGGATCGACCGGGTCGGTCGGCCCGAGGTCCGGCGGCGGGTACTCGGCACCGGGGTCCACGGGAACGTCGGAGACGAGGCAGCGGGTACTGCCGAAGGCGAGCATGCGCCCTTCCTGATCCGTGATCTGGATCGTCGAGAGCCCCACCTGGCTCCCGCAGTGGACGACCTCGGCCCGCCCGACCACGTTGGCCGTCTTGCGGCTCATGGGGCGAACGAAGGAGAGGCTGAGCTCCGAGGTGGTGGCCGTCCTTCCCGCCGGCAGCGTCGTCCAAATCGCGCAGGCGAGGGGAGCGTCGGCGAAGAGCGCGTACACTCCGCCCCAGTAGAGCCCGAACCCGTCCTCCAGCCAACGGGTGACGGGCATCGCGAAGGTGGCCTTGCCGAGGCCCACGTCCGTGAGCCGCATCCCGGTGAGTCTGGAAATCGGAAACACCGGTAGCTCGCCGCGGAGGAAGCGCCGCATCGACTCCAGCCCGGGCCTCTGGAAGACGCGCCGATCTCCGATCGCGCCCCGGTGGCGTTCGCTCGTGATGTCGTCCATGACGCCTTTCCCGCGAGCGGGCGGGTCCCTCGGGCCCCTCGCGCGACGATCACCGCAGGCGAATGAATATCTTCGGAGCCGACTGCGGGCACGCTCCCTTCGCGGCCCCTTCCCAGAGGGGGCGAAGGCCGGGCGTCCGGCGAGGGACGGACGGGGGGAGGGTGAGCCGATGAACGGGCGGCCGCTGCCCGGCCCCTCGAGCGGGCGGCCGGCCAGGGCATCCGGCCGGCCCGCCGGACGGGGGGACCCGCGCTACCGTCGCAGCGCCGAAGCCACCGCCTGCTGTCGAGGCACGCGGACTTCCTCCATCTCCACGACGGCCCTTGGAGTCGCGGCGGGCCGGGGCGCGGCCACCACCGCGTGGAGGACGAAGGCGCCATCCAGCGTGAGCGCGAGTGCGACAACGGCGACGAGCTTCATCATGGCGGGCTCCCTCCGACATCGACCGCGACGAGCGCACGCGAGCCGGGCTCACCCGCATTCGCGAGCAATTCCAGCGCCAGCGGCTCGCTCCGGGCCGCAGCCCGGGGGCACGCCGGCGTCCCGGGAATCCGCGGACTTGGCGGAGGAGGGGTCGCCGGCCGGGCGCGGGGGAAGAGGCATCACCTCGACCCCGGGTCCGCACAGGGCAACCGGCTGGGACCCGGCGGGCTGGCCCGGGGGGTGGGAGGGGGTCTCACCCCCACCCTCCGCACAGGCGGGTGAGGCCTCGCCGCTTCCTCGGAGGCCGGGCCCTCTCGCCGACGCCTCGGGCGAGGCGTCCGCTCCGCTCCTCGCCGGAGCCCCGACCACCACCTGGAGGAGGAAGGCCCCTTCCAGTGCGAGCGCGAAGGCGACGAGGGCGACCGGGGCGATGGGCTTCAGCATGGGAGCCTCCTCTCGCTCTCCCTACCGAGCGGAGGGGTCCTTTATTTCGGGAAGCGCGCAGGCGCCCCAGAGGGGCGCCGGGCGGGGAGCGGGAAGGCCCTGCTACTCCGCGAGGTCGGCGGCGAGCGCCGCCTGCTGCGCGGGCGCGAGCTTCGCCTCGACCTGCAGGCCGGGGAGGCGCGAGCCGATGGCGGTCGGGACCTCCCCGCGGGTGTCGAACTTCAGGTACTGCACGGAGGAGAGCCGATCGCTTCCCACCTGGCGCGGGTCGAAGGTCGCGGACACCTCCCGCCCCGAGGCGGTGCGCACGTACAGGTGCCCGGGCAACCCGATCCACTCCCGGAGCTTGCGATCCCGGAGGGCCGGGTCGTCGATCTCGATGAGCAGCGCCGCCCCGAGCTCGCCCTGGCTCCCGAGGAGCTCGTTGTAGGTCTCGAGCTCGTGGGCGATGTCCTCCTCCTTCACCATGCGCTCGGCCCGGATCATCTCCTGGATCTGGTAGCGAATGGTCTCGCGGTTCTCGAAGAGGAAGGTGAGCGAGTCCCCGAGGTGCACCCGGCGCGGCTCCTTGGCCGCCATGGCCCGGGCCTGGATGTCGGGGCGCGCCTTCTCGTAGGCGGTGAGGTCGAGGAGCTCCCCTCGCGTCACTGGCTTCACGGCTTTTCTCCTTCTTCGCCCGGCTCGAACCCGCTCTCCCGGTAGGCGCGAGCCAGGATCTGCATGGGGTGGAGGGGCTTCTTGCCGGCGAACTGCTGGAACTGGATGGCGGCGAGCGGGCAGTCGGTGCACCAGACGCCGGCCTCGGCGGCCTTCATCCCCTCGAAGGCCCTCTGGCCCACGCGCTGAGAGGGCTCGAAGCCGTCCACCGTCATCGCGTAGGTCCCGTCGTGGCCACAGCACTCCATCACCGTACTGGCCACCTCCACTCCCGGGATCTTGCGGAGCAGGTCGCGCCCCTTGAAGCCCACCGCCTGGGCTCGCAGGTGGCAGGGGGCGTGGTAGGCGACCCTCCCGCCCGGCGGGCTGCTCTTGAAGTCCTGGCTGAAGCGAGGCTCGTTGCGGATGGACCACAAGTACTCGCTCACGTCCATCACCGCGGGCGCGAGCCTCTGCGCCCGGCCCCGGTCCGCCCCCTCGAGGAGGTGCGGCCACTCCCGCCTCATCATCATGGAGCAGGTGGGGTTCACGACGAGGACCTTCGCCCCCAGCTCCACGAAGGGGAGGAGCCGGTCCAGATCGTCGCGGGCCTGCTCCCGTAGCTGCGCCAGCTCGCCGTGCTCCCAGGCGGGCATCCCGCAGCAGCGCAGGCCGCGCACCACCCGGACGTCCACGCCGTTCTTGCGCAGCACCGCGAGCACGTCCTGGCCGAGCGCGGTGTCGTTGTTCTGCACGAAGCAAGTCTGGAAGAGGACCGCCTCGCCCCCGGGCGCCTCCTTCACGAACCCGTTCTTCTCGGCCCAGGCGTCGAAGGGCTCCCGCGCGAAGTCGGGCAGGAGCTTGCGCCGGTCGATGCCGAGGGTCTTCTCCATGGCCCAGCGGACGGGAGCGAGCCGGTTCAGGGCGTTCGCGAGCCCGAAGGAGAGCCGCGCCATTCTGCCGGCGCCATCCGGGTCGCCCAGGAACCGGTCGCGGAGCCGGCGCCGCCCGCCGCCGGCCCGGTAGGAGACGGCGTCGTAGCGGTGGACGAGCGCCGGGAAATCGAGCTGGAAGGGGTGCTTGTCCCGCGGCGTGTACGGGCACTGGACCTCGCAGAGCTTGCACTGGAAGCAGTCGTCCATCACCTCCCGGATCTCTTCCGGGGCGAGCTTGTGAACGTCGTGGTCCCTGCCGTCGAGCAGCTCGAAGAGCCGAGGGAAGCTGTCGCAGTACTTGAAGCACATGCGGCAGCCGTTGCAGATCTCGAAGGCGCGGAACACCTCGCCGTCCAGGGCCTGGCGGTCCCAGTAGATCGGCTCGCTCGGGTCGTAGGACAGTCCGGGGGTGGGGTTGTAGCTCGCGGCCTTGGTGGTCTCGCTCATGACGTCTCCCCTCCCCGCTCCTGGTCCGCGGCTCCGGCGCGCCGGGTCGGCGAGCCGGGCCGCGAACGGAGGCCCCCGCTACTTCACAGAGTCAAGCATCTTCGAGAACTTGCCGGCGTGGGACTTCTCCGCCTTGGCGAGGGTCTCGAACCAGTCGGCGATCTCCTTGAACCCCTCGTCGCGCGCCGTCTTTGCATACCCCGGGTACATGTCGGTGTACTCGTGGGTCTCGCCGGCGATCGCCGACTTGAGGTTCAGCACGGTGTCGCCGATGGGGAGGTCGGTGGCGGGATCCCCCACGCTCTTCAGGTAGTCGAGGTGGCCGTGGGCGTGCCCGGTCTCGCCCTCGGCCGTGTCCCGGAAGTTCCCCGCCACCTCGGGGTGGCCCTCCACGTCCGCCTGCTTCGCGAAGTAGAGGTAGCGCCGGTTCGCCTGGGACTCTCCGGCGAAGGCGTTCTTCAGGTTCGTGTGCGTCTTGGTGCCCTTGAGCTGTGCCATCTTCGTTTCTCCTTGCTGGGTTTGTCGGAAGATGCGAGCGGCTCGCCCCCTGCGACCGCCGCGGCCTCGCGCCGGCCCCCTACGGGGTACTGCTGCGCGCCGCTGCTCGCTTCCAGGTACATCGCGTGGAGCGCGCTGTCTTGCGGAAAGACGGGTCGCTGCACCTCCTCACGAGCAAGAGAATGCGTCCCCGGGCCGCGTGCAGCCAACACATCCTTTCTATCGAATCGATAGGGGTAGGCTATGCGCGGCGGCCCCGCGGGCCTGCCGACGTCAGGCCTGGACCTGCCGCTTCAGGCCCGCGGCCAGGTCGTTCAGGGCCCGCGCCTCCACGGCCACCTGCTCGGTCGAGGCCGCGGTCTGCTGGGTGGCGAGGTAGATCTCGTTCATGGCCTTGAGCACCTGGTCGAGGGCGTGATCCTGCTGCTGGGCCACGGTGGCGATGTCCTTCGCCGCCTGGGACGACTCCTGGAAGGCGCTGGCGAGCCGGCGGATGGCTTCCCCGGTGGTCGAGGCCACGACCGCCCCCTGCTCCGCCCGGCGCACACCGCTCTGCGCCGCCGACACGGCTCCGAGCATGGCCTGGTGGACGTCGCCGAGGATTCCCTTCACTTGGGAGGAGGCGGCCCGCGCCTCCTCCGACTGCCGCCGGATCTCGGCCGCCAGGTCCTGCAAGGGCTTAGCGCCCGGGTTCTTCTCCATCTCGGCGACGGCCGCGTCGGCCAGGCGCCCCGAGCGCTCGGCCACCTGGGCCACCGCCGAGGCGGTCTCGAAGACGTCGCGCATCCGCTCGGTCAACCTCTCGAGGATGCGGGACATGGCCCGGACCTGCTCGGCGAGCCCGGCGAGCTCCCGGGTGATGGCGTCCACGGCGCTCAGGCCGTCCTCCGAGCACCGCTCCGAGCTGCGGGCGAGGCCGATGACCGTCTCGGCGGTGAGCGCCGCCTGGGTGGCGGTGTGCCCGAGCTGCCCCAGGGTGGCGGTCGTCTCCCGCACGCTCGCGGCCGTCTCCGCGGTCGTGCTGGAGAAGGAGGTCACGGTGGAGAGGAGCGTCTGCGCGGTGGCGAAGAGCTCCTGGGCGGTCCTCGTCGCCTGACCGCGCCGCTCCTCCTCGACCACCGCCAGTCGGTCCCGCTGCCGCCCGGCGTGAGCGGCCGCGAGCGCGACCAGGAGCGGCACCGCGTCGACGATCCAGAGGAGCGGGTCTGCCTGCGCCCGGGCGAGGGCCCAGGGAGTCCGGTACCGCCGCTGCGCCTCGAGGAGGCTCGCGGCCAGGGGGAAGATGGCGCCGAGGAACAGGCCGACCGCGGCGTAGCGCTTCCGGTACATGGACTTCCTTCCGGGTGGGAGGACCGGCTCCATTGTCACTCTGCGTAGCCGGAGGCGCCAGGAAGCGACCTGTGAGGAGGCTCCCTACATCGGCTGCTCGGGCCGCACGGAGCGCTTGAGCCGGGCGGCGAGATCGTCGAGCGACTTCGCCTCCTCCGCCACCTCCCGCGTCGAGGCCGCGGTTTCCTCCGAGGCGAGGTAGATCTCGTTCATCGCCTTCATCACCTGCTCGAAGCCGACCTCCTGCTGCTGCGCCGCCTGCGCGATGTCGCGCGCCGCTCGCGCCGACTCACCCAGGGTGTGGGAGAGAGCGCGCAGGGTCTCGGCGGCCGCGTGCACGGCCCGGGCGCCCTCCTTCGCCTCGGCGCTCCCGGCCTCGGCCGCGTCGACGGCGCCGTGCATCGCGCGGTGGACCTCGCCGAGGATCGCCTTGGCGCGCTGGGCTGCCTGACGGGCCTCCTCGGCGTGCCGGTCCATATGGGCCGCCAGGGCCGCCAGCCCGGGCGGCCCCGCCGGTCCGGCCTCCGAGCGCGCCTGCCCGGCCAGCGCCCGGGACCGGTCCGCCACCCGGGCGACGGCGTCCGCGACCTCGAAGATGTCGCTCATGTGGCCGTTCAGGCCGGCGATGCGCTCCGAGAGTCCGTGCACCCGGTCGGCGAGCGCGAGGAGCGACTGCTTCCAGGCCTCGGCGGTGGCGAGGCCGCCCGCTGCCGCCCGCTCCGACTCCTGCACCTGTCCCACCACCGTCTCGGCGGTGAGCGCCGCGGCGGTGACGGTCTTCGAGAGCTGCGCCATGGTGGCGCTCGTCTCCCGCACGCTCGCGGCCGTCTCCGCGGTGCTGGCGGTGAACGAGGAGACCGAGCCCAAAAGCCCCTTGGCGCGCTGCGCCAGCTCGGCGGCGGCTCGCTCGAAGCCGTCCCGCCGCGCCCGCTCCAGCCGCAAGAGCTCCTCGTGCTGCCGCTGCATCGTCTCCGTCTGGCGCCCGATGATGAACCCGAGCGCCCCGAGGACCAGCGGAGCGGTGTCCATGATCCAGACGAGCGGGTCTTCCCGGTGGGCGGCGAAGAGCATGGGGGGTGCCAGGGCGCCGTGGCGGAGCCAGGCCGACAAGAGCGTCCCCACCGCCGGCAGACCGAAGCCGGCCAGCGCGCCGTAGATGGCGTACCGCATCGCGCGCATCGGCCCCCCTTCCCGCCGCCCCGCGGGCGAACTCACCCGCTCCGGGTGGCCCGCCACCCTCCTTCGGGGGGCGACACCGGCGTCCGAGGTGGGCGCACGGGGGAGGTCACGGCGCCGCCTTGGCCGGGTCCGCGCCCTTCCCCGAAGCCGCCTCGTGGGCGTCCCAGCGCCGCTGCAACTCGGCGCCGAGTTCCTCGAACTTCGGAGTGATGTCCTTCTTCGCGACCGGCTCGAAGCACTGGACGCACTGGTGCAGACCGTGCGGGGCCTCGATCACCCATTGAATGTGGTGCGGGCAGTTCATGACCGGGTTCTAGCGCAGCGCCGCCCTCCGGGGAAGGGCACGCGTCGTGCACGAGCAAGGGGGCCGTGGACGAGCTCCGGATCCCCAAGCGCCGAGTGCCGGTGGATGTGGTCTTGCCTGGGGGCGTCACCCGGAACGTCCTCGTCTTCCTCTCCGAGGCGGCTCCCGGCCACGAGGGGCCGGAGCGCCTCTCCGACCTCCTGAACGGCTCGGACGCCTTCATCCCGGCCCAAGAGGCGAACGGCGGCGGCATGACCTTTCTCCATCGCACCTCCATCGCGGTGGCGCGCGTGGCCGCGGAGTTCGACCTGGACGCGGCCTCCTTCACCCCCGAGACGGAGCACGAGGTGGAAATCGCGCTTGCGGACGGGAGCCACCTCTGCGGGCGCGTGCGCTATTCGCTCCCTCCGGAGCGGGCGCGCCTCGTCGACTTCCTGAACCGGGCGGAGCCCTTCTTCCGCCTGGTGGAGCGCGACGCCGTCGCGCTCGTGGGCCGGGCCCATGTGGCCCGGGTGAGCATCCCCTCGAGGTGACCATGCCCCGCCTCGACGCCTTCATCGAGCGACTCGTCGCCTGCAACGGCTCGGAGCTCGTCTTCCAGACCTCGGAGGGAGCGCTCCTGGCCGCTCCGGAAGGCCCGCGGAAGCTCGTCCGCCAGGGGCTCTCCACTTCCCAGATCGTGAGCGCCTTCGCCGAGATCGTCCCCACCGACCTGCAGCCGGGGTTCCCGAGGGCCGGGGCCACCGTCTTCCCCTACCTGGCCCCGTCCGGTCCGGTGGAGATCCGCTTCGAGGCCGGCGGCGACGCGGTTCGCGCCGTGGTGCGGCGGCTGCCCACGGCGCCCGCCGTGGACGTCCTCGACCCCTCGCCTGCGCCCTTCGGCTTCGAGGACCCCGCGGCCTCCGCTCCGGCGCCGGAGCCGCCTCCGGCGCGCGCGGCCGGCTCGGGGAAGCTCCCCGGCGAGGCCCGCGCCGCCATGGAGCACCTGCTCGCCACCATGCTCGCGCGGCGGGCCTCCGACCTCCACCTCTCCAGCCAGAGCCCTCCCTGCCTGCGCGTGGACGGCGACATCGTGGTCGTCCCGGAGCTGGGGGCGCTCGAGCCGGGCCGTCTCGCGGCCATGATCTGGAGCATTGCCCCGGAGAAGAGCCGCGAGGAGTTCGAGACCGCGAGCGACGCGGACTTCGCTCACGAGACCCCCTCGGCCCGGTTCCGGGTGAACGTCTTCCGCGACCGCAAGGGAATCGGGGCCGTCCTCCGCCAGATCCCGAGCCAGATCCTCTCCGCCGAGGAGATGGGGCTGCCCCCGGCCGTCCTCGACCTCTGCCGGCTCCTCAAGGGACTCGTGCTCGTCACCGGCCCGACCGGCTCCGGGAAGTCGACGACGCTCGCGGCCCTGGTCGACTACGTGAACCGAAACCGCGACGACCACGTCATCACCATCGAGGACCCGATCGAGTTCGTGCACCCGAACCGCCGCTGCATCGTGAACCAGCGCGAGGTCGGGACCCACACCCAGTCCTTCAAGGCGGCGCTCCGGGCCGCGCTCCGCGAGGACCCGGACGTGGTGCTCGTGGGAGAGCTCCGGGACCTCGAGACCATCGCCATCGCCATCGAGACGGCGGAGACCGGGCATCTCGTCTTCGGCACCCTGCACACGAACACGGCGCCCTCCACCGTGGACCGGATCATCGACCAGTTCCCCTCCGACCGGCAGGCGCAGATCCGCATGATGCTCTCCGAGTCCCTGCGCGGGGTCATCTCCCAGACCCTGTGCAAGCGCATCGGCGGTGGGCGCGTCCCCGCCATGGAGATCCTCTTGTGCAACAGCGGCGTCGCCAACCTCATCCGGGAAGGAAAGACCTTCCAGATCGCCTCGGTGATGCAGACGGCGCGCGGCCAGGGGATGGTGACGCTCAACGACTCGCTCCTCGACCTCGTGAAGCGGAAGGTGGTCGAGCCGAGGGAGGCCTACGCCAAGGCCGCGGCCAAGGCGGAGCTGAAGCAGCTGCTGGAGCGCGCCGGCCTGCCCCTCCCGAGCTGAGGCGCGCATAAGTCTTGACCGGGCCCGGTCTTCCGGCAAAGTCTCGCGGAAAGATGGCGTCCCGAAAAAGGTCCCAGCGCCGAGCCCACCTCCAGCCGGTTCCGGCGAGCGTCCCGAGCCCTCCTCCGCCCTCGAGGCCCGCTCCGCCCGCCCCGCGGCCGGACGCCCTCCGGCGCGCCGCCCCCTGGGCGATGCTCGCCGTCCTCCTCCTCGCCACCGCCATCGCCTACGGCCCGGCCCTCGACGGCGAGTTTCACTGGGACGACTGGACTTCCATCCAGGACAACATGGAGCTCCGGAACCCGGCGAGGCTCCAGCTGCCATCCATCCGGTCCCTGCTGAGCCCCGAGCGGCGCATCACCGAGATCACCTACGCCCTCGACTACCAGGCGGTCGGGCTGCGGACCTTCCGCTACCACGCGGTCAGCCTGGCCCTGCACCTCTTCGCCTCGGCGTTCGCCTTCCTCTTCCTCCGCGGCCTGCTGCGGCGCGTCGGCCACCCCCGGGCCGCGGCCCTGGCGGTCGTGGCCGCCGGCCTGTTCGCGCTCCACCCCATCCAGAGCGAGGCGGTGGCCTACGCCGCCCAGCGCTCCGAGGTGCTCGCCTCGGCCCTCTACCTCCTCTGCCTCGTCTTCTTGGACGACGCCGCCGGCCACGGGACGACCTTGCGCGCCGCCGCCTCCTGGGGCGGGGGGCTTTTGTCCTGGCTCCTCTCCATGGGGTCGAAGACCATCGGCATCAGCGCGCCGGCCTCCTTCCTCATGGAGGGCATGGTCGCCGCCCCGGCCGAGGAGCGCGGGCTCGCCGCCCTGCGGCGGCGCTTCCTGCGCACCCTCGTCCTCGCCGCCCCGCTCGCCCTGCTCGCCGTCTGGAGCATCGCCATCCACCTCGCCTACTTTGCGAGCACGCCGCAGGCGGGGGTGGGCGAGCACGGCCTCTCGGCGCCCTCGACGGGCAACTACTTCTTGAGCCAGCTCCGCGTCCAGTGGCTCTACCTCCGCCTCCTCGCCTGGCCGGACGCCCTCGGACTCGACCGCACCTTCCCCGGCAGCAAGGGGTTCGACGGCCCGGTGGCCCTGGCGGCGGCCGGCATCCTGGCGCTCCTGGCCCTCGCCACCTGGCTCTGGGTCCGCGCCGAGCGCGCCCCCGGGCCGGCCCCGGCCGAGCGGGTGGTGGCCTTCGGCATCTACTGGTGGTTTCTGGTGCTCGCGCCGAGCTCCTCGGTGATCCCCGTCGCCGACCTGGCGGTGGAGCACCGCGTCTACCTGGCCGCGCTCGGCCCCATCCTGGTGGTAGCGGTGGCCGTCGACGCCGCCCTCCACCGCGTCCTGCTCCCCTCCCGCGCCGCCGTGGTCGGCGGCGCGCTGGCCGGCGTGGCCGCGCTGGCGCTCGGCGTCTGCCTGCACGGCCGGGCCGAGGTCTGGCGCACCGAGGTCTCCCTCTGGCGCGACTCCGCCGCCAAGTCCCCGGACAACGCCCGCATCCTCACCAACCTCGGCCTCGCCCTGCAGCAGAAGGGAGACATGGCCGGGGCCGAGGTCGCCTACCGCAAGGCCTGGGCCATCGTCCACGAGCCGCTCCACCTCGTGCACCTGAGCCGGAACTACGCCGCCCTGCTCGAGCTCACCGGCCGCCCGGCCGAGGCGCTCCCCATTCTGGAGCGGGGGCTCAAGGTGGCGCCGGCCCACCCCGACCTCCTCGTGAACCGCGCCGTGGCCCTCACGCAGCTGGGGCGGGTGGAGGAAGCCATCACCCTGGCGCGGCGCGCCGCCGCCATCGCCCCCGGCTCGCCCCTCATCCGCAACGCCCTGGGCCAGGTCCTCGCCTTCCACGGCGACTGGGCGCCCGCCTTGGCCGAGTTCCGGGCCGCGGCCGCCCTCGACCCGGGAAAGGCCGACTACCTCGCCAACCAGACCATGCCGCTCGCCAACCTGGGCCACCGGGACGAGGCCTGTGCCACCCTCGCCCAGGCGAGGTCCCGCTTCGGCGCCTCCCGCCTCCCCAAGGACGCCGATCGCTGGGCGGCGGCGATCGGGTGCCCGCGCTAACGCCTCGCCTTTACCACCGGGCGGGCGCGCGGTACCTGTAGCGCCATGGCCGAGAACGCCCCCTTCGTCGCGGCGGCCCAGGCACCCGCGTCCCCGCTCGCCGCCCTGCTCCCTGGCGCCGGCGGCACCGCCCTGACGGACGAGGAGGTCCTGGACCGCTTCGTCGGCTGGGTGTCCTCGACCGGCCTCTCCCTCTACCCGGCGCAGGAGGAGGCGCTGCTCGCGCTCCTCGGGGGGGACCACGTGGTACTCGCCACGCCCACCGGGTCGGGCAAGTCGCTGGTCGCCGCCTTCATGCACTTCCAGTCCATGGCCCGCGGGGAGCGCTCGTTCTACACCTGCCCCATCAAGGCGCTCGTGAACGAGAAGTTCTTCGACCTCTGCCGCCTCTTCGGCCCGGAGAACGTGGGCATGATGACCGGGGACGCGGCCGTGAACCGGGACGCGCCCATCGTCTGCTGCACCGCCGAGATCCTCATGAACCTCTCCCTCCGGGAGGCGAAGCCCCGGGTGGACGCGGTGGTGATGGACGAGTTCCACTACTACGCGGACCGGGAGCGCGGCGTCGCCTGGCAGGTCCCGCTCCTCGTCCTGGAGAAGGCCCGCTTCCTCCTCATGTCCGCGACCCTCGGGGACATGGCGGCCGTCGACCAGAGCCTCCGCTCCCTCACCGGGCGCGGGGTGACCGAGGTGCGGAGCCAGCAGCGCCCGGTGCCGCTCGAGTTCGAGTACCGGGAGACCCCCCTGCACGAGACCATCGAGGACCTGGTGGCGGCGCAGCGGGCGCCGATCTACCTCGTCAACTTCACCCAGCGCTCGGCGGCCGAGCAGGCGCAGAACCTCATGAGCGCCAACTTCTCGAGCAAGGAGGAGAAGGAGGCCCTGCGCCGGGCCCTGACGGGCGTCCGCTTCGAGACCCCCTTCGGCAAGGACCTGCAACGCTTCCTCCGACATGGGGTGGGGCTGCACCACGCCGGACTCTTGCCCCGCTACCGCCTGCTCGTAGAGAAGCTCGCGCAGCAGGGCCTGCTCAAGGTGGTGTCCGGCACGGACACGCTCGGCATGGGCGTGAACATCCCGATCCGCACCGTGCTCTTCACCCAGCTCTGCAAGTTCGACGGCGAGAAGACGGCGCTGCTCTCGGCGCGCGACTTTCGCCAGATCGCCGGCCGGGCCGGCCGCAAGGGGTTCGACGAGCGCGGCTACGTGGTGGCCCAGGCGCCAGAGCACGTCATCGAGAACAAGCGCATCGCCGAGAAGCAGGCGGCCGGGAAGAAGGTGGAGAAGAAGAAGCCGCCCCAGAAGGGCTTCGTCCCCTGGGACCGGAGCACCTTCGAGAAGCTCCAGACGAAGGAGCCGGAGCCGCTCGAGTCGCGCTTCGAGGTGACCTTCGGCCTGCTCTTGAACCTCCTCCAGAGCGAGACCACCCGCGCCGGGGGAGGCTACGGGCGCCTGGTGGAGATCGTGGGCCGCTCCCACGGCAACGACTACGTGAAGTCCCGCCAGCGGCAGCTCGCGGCCCGGCGCTTCCGCACCCTGCGCGCCGCCGGGCTCGTCGAGCTCCACGCCATCGACGGCTACCGCGGCCGCTTCGTCCGCCCGGCTCGCGGCCTGCAGAAGGACTTCTCCCTCTTCCACACGCTCGCGCTCTACCTGCTCGACTCCTTGCCCCGCATCGACCCGCAGCGGGAGACCTACGCGCTCGACGTCCTCACCCAGGTCGAGTCCATCCTGGAGGACCCGGACGTGGTGCTCTACAAGCAGCTGGACCGGGCGCGGGGCGAGGCGGTGGCGCGCATGAAGGCGGAGGGGAAGGAGTACGACGAGCGGATGGCGGAGCTCGAGCGGGTGGAGTACCCGAAGCCGAACGCCGACTTCGTCTACGCCACCTTCAACGACTTCGCGGCCCGCCACCCCTGGGTGGGCCAGGAAAACATTCGGCCGAAGTCGATCGCCCGGGAGGTGGCGGAGCGCGCCGTCTCCTTCAACGACTACGTCCGGGACTACGAGCTGCAGCGGAGCGAGGGCGTCCTGCTCCGCTACCTCTCCGAGGCCTATAAGACGCTCGCCCAGACCGTCCCGGAGGGCTTCCGCGACGAGGCGCTCGAGGACCTCATCGCCTTCCTCCGCTGCACGGTGCGCAGCGTGGACTCGAGCCTGGTGGACGAGTGGGAGCGCATGCGGGCCGGGCCGGCGGCGGCGCCGGCGAGCGAGCCCGCCCCAGCCGTGGCGGCGCCCCTGGACCTGGCGGCCAACCCCCGCGCCTTCCTGGCGCGCATCCGCGCCGAGCTCCACCGCCTCCTCGGCGCGCTCGCGCGCCGCAGCTACGAGGAGGCCGCCGCCCTCGTGTGCCAGCGCTCGGAGGGGGAGTGGACCCCGCGGCGCCTGGAGGAGGCGCTCGCCCCCTACTGGGAGGAGCACGGCCGCATCGACGTCACCCCCGCGGCGCGTCGTCCGCACAACACCTTCCTCGACGAGGAAGGCGGGAGGCGCTGGCGCGCGATCCAGCGCATCGTGGACGAGGAGGGGGAGGTGGACTGGATGCTCGAGTGCGCGGTCGACCTCTCCGAGCCACGGGAGCCGGACGCGCCCTTGATCGAGCTCGTGCGCGTCGGGACGTGAAGAGCGAAGGGCCCGGCCCTCGCTAGGGCCGGAAGGCCCCGGTGGGCGCCTCCCGGAGGAGCTCCACCGTGGAGAGCACCGTCTCGCCGGTCCGCCGCCCTTGGGCGAAGTTCGTCTCCCGGAAGGGCACGAGGACGCCCGAGACCTTGCGGAAGTCGCCGAACTCGGTGGCGAACTCCACCTCCATCCCGCCCGCGGCCATCCGGGTCACCACCCGCCGCACCTCCCCGCTCGAGGGCTCGATCTCCGCGTGGAGCGAGAGCCCCTCGCCGAGCGGGACGGAGAGCACCCGGAGCTTCGCCCCCTCGCGCTGCACCGTCCCCTCGTCCGAGAGCTTCTTTCGCCCGGCGAGCAGGACGAGCGGCAGATCGAGGCGCGCGGCCTGCAGCACCATGGCGAGGTACGCCGGACCGCCGGTCACCTCCTCGCCGTCCCGCCAGCCGCGGTCCCCGTCCAGCACCCGGAGCTCGCCCGCCTCCCCGCCGTAGGCGATCGAGACCCGGAGCCGGCGGCGCCGCTCGAAGATGCGCGTGAGCCGCCCCGGGCCCCGCATCGCCGAGGTGACCACCCCCTCCTGGACCATGGCGGGGAAGCGCTCCAGGGCAGCGCGGCCGCCGTAGGCCTCGAGGGACCGCTCGAGCAGGATCTCGGCGCTTTCCGGGACGGGCCCGGACACAAGGGACAAGGCGGCGACGAGGGCGAGCGAGGTCAAGGCTCTTCCGGACTCTTCGCGGCAGTGTGCCGACGACTCGCCCGGCGTGCAAGGGGAGCCGGGCCGGGGGCGGGTGGAGCGGGGTAGGTGACCCGCTCCCCCTCCACCCGGGCGAAGGGCGTCATCCGGTGGGGCTCGAGGCGCTCCCGCCCGACGATGTGCTCGACTCGGGCTCCCCGCGCCAGGAGCGCGTCGGCCACGAGCGAGCGGTGGCAGCGCCAGGGAACCGCCTCCGCGCACAGGAGCGCGACGGTCCCGCTCCCGGCGAGGGAGCGGAGCTCGGAGAGGCCCTCCTCGAACTCCTCGGTCTGCATGTGGTCGGCGAAACCACGGAAGCTCGCGTTCCGCCAGGCGGCGTTTTGCGAGTCGGGCCTCGGCCTGCGCAGGCCGCCGAGCTTGGGGAGGTGCGCGTAGCGGATCCCGGCGCCCGGGAGCGTCTTCTCCAGGGCCGTGCGCTCGAATTGCGGGTTGTGGCGGGATCGCGGCACGGTGCGGATGTCGGCGAGCACGCGGACGCCGTGGGCGCGGAGGAGGTCGAGAAACGCCTCGATGGGACGAGTGGAGTGGCCCACCGAGAGGACCCGCGTCTCCTGCCACGAGCCGGCCCTTCGCTCCGCCATCCTTCCGATCTGTAGCGAGCGCCGGGGGCGGCGCATCGCCCCCGCCGGAGGGCGCCCTCGGCGGGATCGGAGAAGTTCCGCGTTGACACGATCCCGGAATGGGCCCAAGAGTACCCCCTCCATGCTCTCCAGCCTGAACTCCTCGCCGAGCCGCTGGCCCCGCGGCCAGCGATTTGTCCTCTCCGTCCGGGGGGCCGAGGTGGAGGCGAGTTACCGCGCCGCCATCCAGGAGGTGCGGGCGCTCGGGCGCGAGGCGCTGGAACTCGCGGAGAAGCGCTGGGCGGGACCCCTCGGCCTCGAAGCCTGGGACGGCGTGATCCTCTCCGAGCTCCGCCCCGGAAAGCGCTCCCTGCCCGATCTGGCCCGCGCCCTCGAGGTCTGCGGCACGTCCGCGAAACAGCTGCGCGACTCGGTCGACCGCCTGGTGGCGAAGGGGATGGTGGAGCCGACCCCGCTCCTCCGCGAGTCCGGCGCCGGACCCGGGCCGGGGGTCTAGCGGTCCCCGGGAAGGGCCTCCTCAGTCCCGGCCGCTCCGGAAGGCCTTGCGCTCCGCGCGACGGCGCTTCTCGGTGAGCCGGCGCTCCTTCGAGGAGCGGGTGGGCCTCGTGGGCAGGCGCGGGCGCGGTACTCGGGCGAGCGCCTCCAGCCTCTCCTGCAACCGCTCGAGGGCGGCGCCCCGGTTCATGGCCTGGCTCCGGCGCTCGGTCGCGGTCACCGTCGTGCCGGTGGGCAGGTGGACGAGGCGCACCCCGGTGGCCGACTTGTTCCGGTGCTGCCCCCCCGGCCCGCCCGCCACCAAGAACTCCTCCCGGCACTCGGAGAGGAGCCCCTCCTCTCCCCGGGAGAGGGCCCTCCGGGCGGCGGCCCGGACCTCGAAGGGGACGGCCATGGACCGACCTTGCCAAAGGCCCGGCCCGGGCGCCAGCGCCTTCCACACCCGGCTTTCCCTGGGTCCTTCTCCCCCCTTCCCGCTAGACTTTCGGGGAGAAGAGGAGGCGCCATGGAAGACATGTGGGCCCTCGTCTACGACCGCGAGAAGGATCCCTGGGAGAAGTCCCGCGGCTTTCGCAAGGAGCGGGTCCCCCGGCCCGCCATCGACGTAGGGAAGGACTACCGGGACTCGGCCATGGTGGTGGTGAAGCCGCAGTTCGCCGGCTTCTGCGGCTCGGACCGAGGCATCTGGTTCCGCCGCGCCTTCGGGGAGATGATCCTCGACTCGCTCGCCAAGGAGGGAAAAGGGCGCCGCGTCATCGGGCACGAGCTGCTCGGCGAGGTGGTGGAGGCCGGGCCGGAAGCGACGCGCGACTTCGGGCTGAGACCCGGGGACGTGGTGAGCGCGGAGAGCCACATCATCTGCAACACCTGCTACCAGTGCCGCATCGGCGACAACCACGTCTGCGCCACCGCCCGCATCATCGGCATCAGCCTGGACGGGTGCTTCGCCGAGTACGTGAAGCTCCCCGCCCAGGCACTCTGGCCCACCGACGTGCGGAAGATCCGCCCGGAGGTGGCGGCGCTGCAGGAGCCCTTCGGCAACGCCGTGCACGCCTGCACCAAGGTGAACCTGCGAGGCCGCTCCGTCGCCATCATCGGCTGCGGCACCATCGGCCTGTTCGCCATCGCCGTGGCCCGGGCCCTGGGCGCGCGGCAGGTCATCGGGGTCGAGCCCATGGCCCCGCACATCGAAATGGCGAGGAAGCTCGGCGCCGACGCCGTGGTGGAGCCCACCCGGGCCACCGAGACCTCCTACGTGCACGACGAGGCCATCGCTAGGCGCATCCTCGCCCTCACCGACGGCGTGGGGGTGGACGTGGCGCTGGAGATGTCCGGCTCGAACGCCGCGCTCAACACCGCCATCAGCGCGGTGCGCCGGGGAGGCCACGTCATTCTCTTCGGGCTGAAGAGCGGCGAGGCGGTGATCGAGAGCCTGGAGCGGGTCATCGTGGACGGCATCAGCCTGCACGCCGTCATCGGGCGGCGCATCTTCGAGACCTGGCACATCACCCGAAACCTCCTCGAGTCGCGCTCCCCGGACATCCACGGCCTCATCTGGGACGTGATCCTGCAGGGCGGGCGGGGCACGGTGGTGCCCTTCTCCGAGTGGGAGGCCGCCTCCTTCGAGGAGAAGATCCGCACCCATCCCAAGGTCCTCATCCGCTTCTAGGAGGGAGCGCCATGTACGACGAGGCCCGCCCCTGGTTCCTCCGCGCCCTGGACGAGATCCGCGCTTCCGGGACGTTCAAGGAGGAGCGCCTCATCGAGTCCCCGCAAGGCGCGGAGATCCGGGTGGGCGGCCGCACCGTCCTCAACTTCTGCGCCAACAACTACCTCGGCCTCTCCTCCCACCCCCGGGTGCTGGCCGCGGCCCGGGAAGCGCTCACGGAACGCGGCTACGGGCTCTCCTCGGTGCGATTCATCTGCGGAACCCAGGACCGCCACCGGGAGCTCGAGCGCCGGCTGGCCGCCTTCTTCCGCTTCGAGGACGCGGTCCTCTTCTCCTCCTGCTTCGACGCGAACGGGGGCGTCTTCGAGGCCTTGCTCGGCGAGGAGGACGCCGTCGTCTCCGACGCCTTGAACCACGCCTCCCTCATCGACGGGATCCGCCTCGCCAAGGCGCGCCGCCTGCGCTTCGCCCACGCCGACATGGGCGAGCTCGAGGAAAGGCTCTCGGAGGCCCGGGGGGCGCGGCTCAAGCTCGTGGTCACCGACGGCGTCTTCTCCATGGACGGAGACGTGGCTCGCCTCGGCGACATCTGCTCCATCGCCGAGCGCCACCGGGCGCTCGTCCTGGTGGACGACTCGCACGCCTCGGGCTTTCTGGGAGCGGGGGGTCGCGGCACGGCCGAGCTCTGCGGAGTGGAGGGCCGGGTGGACCTCCTCACCTCCACGCTGGGGAAGGCGCTCGGGGGAGCGGCCGGGGGGTTCGTGGCGGCGCGCCGGGAGGTGGTGGACCTCCTGCGGCAGCGGGCCCGGCCCTACCTCTTCTCGAACACGCTCGCGCCGGCCATCGTGGGCGCCACCCTCGCTGCCCTCGACCTCGTCGCGGAGTCGGGGGCGCTGCGGGACCGGCTCCTCGAGAACACCCGGCGATTCCGGGAGCGGATGACCCAGGCCGGCTTCCGCGTGAAGCCCGGAGCGCACCCCATCGTCCCCGTCCTGCTGGGAGAGGCGAGGCTCGCCGCCGACTTCGCGAGGGACCTGCTCTCGGAGGGGGTTTACGTGGTCGGCTTCAGCTACCCGGTCGTGCCGAAGGGCGAGGCGCGCATCCGCGTCCAGCTCTCGGCGGCGCACACCCCGGAGATGGTGGACCGCGCCGCCGACGCCTTCGAGCGGGTCGGGAGGGCCCGGGGCGTCCTCGCCGGCTAGAAGAGGAAGACGAGGCCCGCGCTCCACATCCAGGAACTGGGGGCGAGCTGCCAGCTCGTCCTCGACCCGAAGTCGTTGACCGACTCCTTCGTGAAATCGAAGGTCAGCATGGTGTGGACGATGCCGGTGTCGTAGGTCATCTGGCGGGCCAGCGCCGGGTCGAAGGCGTCGAGCACCAGCGCGAGCCCGAGCGTCCCGGACCAGCCGTAGGTGGCCCCCTGGCCGGTGAAGATCTGCCCGGAGGGCGACGTGTAGGTGGAGGTCCCGTTCTGGCCCTTGGCCCACCACAGCTTGTCGACGAAGGAGAGGCGGGCGTAGGGCTCGAGCGGGACTCTCCACTCGTCGTAGAAGATGTCGAAGCGATACTGGACGTCGAGGGTGAGGGGCACGATGAGGAGGCTCGTCGTGCTCCCCGTCACGGTGGTGCCGTTGGGGTACTGGTAGATGCCCTGGCCCGAGACCTGCCAGTATCCCGCGCCCACCCCGGCGTCGAGGGTGCCCACCTCCGACAACCAGAGGGAGCGGGAGAAGAACAGCTGGAAGAGGAGCGGCCGGCTCGTGCCGAAGACCGTGGCGTAGGGCGTCGTCGTCAGCCCGCCGGACGTGAAGGTCCCGGAGTCGATGTTCGGCGAGTACGGCGCGATCCCGAACTGGATGAATCCCCAGCGGGCCTCCGGCCCCGCCGGGATGACGGGAGAACCGTCCGCACGAGCCGTGCCTGCCGCGACGACGAGGAGCGCCGCCAGGGCGAGCTGCCTCATCGGCGCCTCCGCCGGAGCCAGAGGAACGTGGCGAGGACGCCGACGGCGCCGAGCGCTCCCGCCCCGCCGGCCCCGCAGCCTCCCTGCTCCACGCCACCGGCATTCTTGTAGATGTTCCAGAAGTCCTCGAAGGGCTCGGGGGTCGTGTCCACCCCGGCCGGGAAGGTCGCCGAGAGGGGACCCTGGTTCCCGAGCTGGCTGAAGGGCTGGGCCACTGCCGTGTAGGCCACCCCGTTCGTCAACCCCCCGACGGTGATGGGTCCGGCCGGACCAGTGCTGGAGCTCGATCCCGCGCCGGTGCTCGTCGACGGGCTGCATGTGACCGTGTAGGTGACGGCGGTGATCGCCTGGTACTCGTTCGTGCTCGTGCCCGTCTGCACGTTCACGGTGAGCTGCGAATCGCCCGGG
>Ga0335078_10000796_pt1 | contig 48123 bp, 43 predicted proteins | sample Lox_Sample_32_FD_206711 | JGI IMG/M metagenome (GOLD analysis project Ga0335078, IMG submission 206711) | Soil microbial communities from Loxahatchee National Wildlife Refuge, Florida, United States - Lox_Sample_3.2 | ecosystem: Environmental > Terrestrial > Soil > Wetlands | place: USA... | reverse complement strand
GGGTGACCGGCACCTACACCGACCCGGTCCTGCCGCCGCACGGCGAGGCCTACAACCCCGCTGCCAACCAGTGGACCGCGCTGCCGGCCTCACCGCTGCGCGGCCGGAACGTGGCCGCCGCGGCCTGGACCGGCCACTCGATGATCGTCTGGGGCGGCTGGGCACCCAACCGGAGCACCACCTACCTCGACGGCGCGATCTACACACCCACCACGCCATGACAGCAGGCATGCCGCTGGGATCGGGCCCAGGCCCGATCCCAGCGGCGCCCGCCGCGACGGTCGTCGTTATGAATGGGCCGCGCGGCAAGATTTACCGCGGGCAATTACCGGGCACCCGATGACCAGCCAGGGAAAGTGCGCCGCTCTATCCGTTCGGGCCTGGCATGCACAATTGAAATTATAGGTAGATATCATAACGGGGAATGGGGAAGACAATGAAACTCAAGCTGACAATCGCGCTCGCCGCCACCCTTGCCCTGGCCGCACCGGTCATCGCGCTGGCCTCGGCCTCCGCTCAACCCGCCGCGGCCCCGGCACCGCCGTGCGGCCGGTCCCTGGAGACCTGGTTCGCCCCCGAGGGAGAGGGGTGGGCCGGCGGCACCGGCTACGTGGTGGAGTTCAGCAACATCGGCTCGGTCACCTGCACGGTGACCGGCTTTCCCACGGTCAAGCTCACCAGCAAGGGCGCACAGGTCGGCCTGAAGGCCACGAACTTCGGGCCCGCGCCAGCCACGGTCACGCTCAAGAGCGGGCAGACCGCTCACGTCGCACTGAACGTCACCGACGCCGGCGCGGTCTGCCGTCCGGTGCCGACCGACGGCCTGTCGGTCCGGCAGCCGGGGGAGGCCCATGCCCAGATCTTCGGGCTGGCCGGCGACGCCTGCCCGGGCAAGTCCACCATGATCGTGGACGCGATCAATCCCGGCACCGGCGTCCCCCTCTTCACCGGACGCTGACCCTGGAGCCCCCGCCTCGGTCCGTGTTCCGGGCCCGCCCGGCGCGGCTCCGGAGGCGGGCGGCGGTAACGACCGGGCACGGAAGATCACGGCTGTCCGGGCGGTGGTAGCGCAATAGGGCGACGCCGCTGCCGAAGGTGCGGGCCTCGGCAAGCCGGAGGCCGCCTTCGCGTCCATGGGCCGGAACAGTGGCCAGCCCCGCCCGGGTCGAACTGGTCCCTGACCGCGTGGTGGGCGGTCTGCCACTGAGCCTCGCCGCGCTGGTCAGCCCTGGTAGGCGACGGTCAGCAGGTCGTAGCCCTTGCCGCCCCAGCTGGAGCCGGTGACGAATACCTTCGTCCCATCGGGGCTGACGGCCACCGAGGTGGCACCGTCATTGCCGTTCGCCGGCCCGTTGTAGCCCGCGACCCAGAGCCGGGTCCCGGTAGCGGGGTCATAGGCCACGGTGGCGTAGTCGTCCCGGTTGGGCCCCTTGCTGCTCCCAGTGACGTAGACCGTGCCGCCGGTGGGGCTGACGGCTAGCGCAGTCGCCCCGTTGGCGTGCTCCGGCTTGTTGTAGCGCGCGGCCCATAGCTGCGCGCCGGTCGTGGTGCGGTAGGCGAGCGTGTCGAAGCTGTAGTGGCCGCGCGTGTCGCCGCTGCGCCCGGTGATGAACGCCGTGCGCCCGTCCGGGCTGATGGCCACCGCGACGGCCGTGTTGTAGTCGGCGGGCGTGCCGTAACGCTGGGTCCAGAGCCGGCCGCCGCTGGCGCGGTAAGCGATCGTGATGTCGTCGAACTGCGCTCCGCCCAGGATCTTCGACCCGGTGACGACCACCGTGCCCCCGTCCGGGCTGACCGCCGCCGACCGGGCGAGGCGGCCGTGGTAGGGCTTGGTGGCCCACAACAGGGCGCCCGTGGTGGCGTTGTAGCCGATGGTGGCGCTCCCGGTGACGAACACGTCCTGCCCGGCGGGGCTGACCGCCACCGAGAAGGCGATGCAGCCGGGGTAGTGCCTGAGCCACCGCGTGACGCCGGTGGTGGCGTTGTAGGCGGCGGTCACGCACGTCGTGGCCGTTGCTCCGGAGCTGTACCCGGTGATGAACACCGTCCCGCCGTCGGGGCTGACGGCAACCGACTGGGCTCCGTTCTCGCCGCTGCCGGGAGTGTGGTACCGCCTGGTCCAGAGCCGGGCGCCGGTGGTGGCGTTGTAGGCGACGGTGGCATCGTCGGTGTCCTCGCGGCCCTGGGTGCTCGCACTCGACCCGGTGACGAACACCACCGTTCCGGCCGGGCTGACGGCCACCGCGGTGGGCACATCGCTGCCGTTGGCGGGCCCGTTGTAGCGCCTGGTCCAGAGCCGGGCGCCGGTGGCCGCGTTGTAGGCGGCCGTCACGTAGTCATAGCTCGACGTGGCCTCCAGGTTGGGCGCGGTGACGAACACGGTTTTCCCGTCCGGGCTGACGGCCAGCAACGACGGGAGGGCATCGGCATTGCGCGGGCCGCTGAGGCGCTCGGTCCACAGCTGAGTGCCCGGAGCCGGGGCGCGGGCCGTCCGCCCGGCAAGCACCGGCGCCGCCTGCCTGGCCTGGGCAGCCGCGCCCGGCGCGCCCGCCGCGGTCACCCCCAGCATGCCGAGAGCCCCGCCCGCCACGACGGCAGCCACGGTATGCAGCCTGTCCTTGTGCATCGAGCTCACCCCTCTGCGTCGATCAGCCGGGGGCGGTGTGGAGGCCGCTCAGCCGTGGTCCCGGGATCGTCCCTTCCCCCTTCCTGCGGGCCGGGCCGCGGGCCCGCGGCATGCCTGGCCCGGTGCGGCCCCGCCCCGCCTTACAACTCCCACGATCACCATTATCAGGGCTGCGCGTCAGGGCAATAGGTCCCACGTCACAGGGCGAGCGTCCGCATGCCCTGCCGCGCTCGAAGCACGCCTGCCACCCAGCGCAAGTCACCGGTGCGGACCGAACTTGAGAATGGCCTGCGGCCCGCCGGGTTCGCCGCGGTGGCCATTCTTGATCGTGGTGGCCTTGTGGCATACGGCCGCAACGCCACCACGATCAAGGATGGCATCACGGCGTGGGGGCGGGGCGCTGGTAGCGGAGGAGGACGACGCCGCTGCCGAAGGGGCGGGCCTCGGCGAGCCGGAGGCCGACCTTCGCGTCCATGGGCCGGAACAGCTGCCTGCCCCGCCCGAGCAGGACCGGCTGGACGTAGAGGCGGAACTCGTCGATCAGGTCGTGCCGCAGGAAGGACGCGGCGAGGTCAGCCCCGCCAACCACCAGGTCCCCGCCGGGCTGTGCCTTCAGCGCCTCGATCTGTGCGGGCACCAGTTCCCGCACGATCGTGGTGTTCCAGCCCGCCTGCCCCAGCGTCCGGGAGAAGACGACCTTGGGCATGTCCCGCCAGATGCGGGCGAACTCGGCCTGCTGCGGTGACGCCGACGGGTCCTGGTCGGCGGTGGGCCAGTAACCGGCCATCAGCTCGTAGGTGACCCGGCCGTCCAGGAACGCGCCCGCGGTCGCGAGCCAGTCGTTGAAGTGCTGGTGCAGCTCGCCGTCCACCAGCTGCCAGTCCAGCTCGCGGCCGGGCCCCTCGAAGAAGCCGTCGAGCGATACCGACATCATGAAGACGATCTTTCTCATGACGGCTCCCTACTCCGTGACCGTGACGTGGGCGGCGCGATCACGCACCCTACGCCAGGGCCACGACACCCGCGCGCCGCCCGCGGGCCTGCCCGGCTCGCCTACCCCGTCGCGGGTGTGACTCCCAGCGCCGTGACCGGCAGGCCGCGGAACGAGGCGTCGAGCACCTCGGCGATGTGTGCTACGGCCACGGGCCCGGCTCCGTCGGCGGCGAGCGCAGCGGCGATCTGCAGGCTGCAGCCGGGGTTGGCGGACACGACCAGGCGCGCCCCCGTCGCGCGCAGCGCGGCCGCCTTGCGCCCGCCGAGCTCGGCTGCGGCCTGCGGCTGCACCAGGTTATACACGCCCGCCGACCCGCAGCAGGTCCCGCCGTCGCCGGCCTCGGCCAGGCTCAGGCCGGGGATGGCCCGCAGCAGGTCCCGGGGCTGGCGCCGGATCCGCTGCGCGTGCGCGAGATGGCAGGCGTCGTGGTAGACGGCGGCGACCGGCAGCTCATGCCGGGCCGCCCGGGGGCCGCCGCGCTGCTCGTGCAGTTCGGCGAGGAACTCGCTGAAATCACGCACCCGGCCGCTGAACGCCGCCGCCCGGGCGGAGAGGGGATCCGCGGGGGAGGCGGCAGGGCTGGCCGATGGCCCCGGGGCCGGGGATGACCCCGGGGCAGCCGGTGCCGATGTGTCCTGGGGCGGGCCGCTGGCAGACGGTGCCGCGGCTGCGGCCCTGGCGAAGAGGGCGCCGTACTCCTTCATCGCCGAACCGCATCCTGCGGAGTTCACCACGACCGCGTCCACGCCCTCGCGCTCGAACGTCTCGATCGTCGCCTGGGCGAACCTGGCCGCCTCGGCCGCCCGGCCGGAGTGCAGCGACAGGGCGCCACAGCAGCCCTGGCCCGGAGGGACGATCACGTCGCAGCCCTCGGCGGCGAGCACCCGGGCGGTGGCGGCGTTGACGTCACCGAAGAAGACCTGCTGGACGCAGCCGGTCAGCATGCCCACCACGGCCCGGCGCTGGCCCCTGGCCGGGATGCGCGCGGGCAGCCTGCCCCGGCGCGCGGCGGCGCGGGGGGCGATACGCAGCGATCCGGCGAACTCGGGGGCGTAGCGGGCCGCTGGCCCGCGCTGGGCCAGCCGGTCGAGCCCGGCGCGCTGGGCGAGGCGGAGCGGGCCGGACAGCGCCCGCAGCCGCCTGGGGTAGGGGAACGTGGCGAAGATCGCCGCGCGCACGGCCCGGTCGCGCAGCGACCGGGCCGTGCGCGGCTGCTCCTGCGGGCCGGGCGCCTCCCCGCCGCCAGGCCCCTCCGGCCAGCCCCGGGCGGCCTCGATCAGCTCGTCGTAGCGCACCCCGGACGGGCAGGCCGTCACGCAGGCCATGCAGCCCAGGCACCGGTCCAGGTGCGTGGTCACCGCCCCGGTGACCGGGGCCCCGTCGAGCACCTGGGCCATCAGGTGGATCCGCCCGCGCGGCGAGTCCATCTCCTCGCCCCACAGTTGGTAGGTCGGGCAGGCCGGCAGGCAGAATCCGCAGTGCACGCAGTCGGCCGCTGCGGCCGCCAGGTGCCCGCCGGGGTCGAGCGGGCTGACCGGGTCGTTCATCAGATCCCTCCCGCGAACCGGCCCGGTGCCATCCGGTGGCCCGGGTCGAACTGGTCCTTGACCGCGCGCATCAGGGGCAGCGAGGGCACCGGCCCCCAGAGGTCCAGCAGGTCCCGCACGCCGGGCGGGGCGTGCACCACGACGGCGCTGGCGAGCACGGGCGGGCTGTCGGGCGGCGGGGCCGACGCGGGCCTCGCGTCGGCCCCGCCGCGGGCCAGCGCGGCCCGCAGCCCGGATACGAAGGCGGCGACCGCGGCCGGGTCCGCCCCGGACGGGAGGCCGGCGTAGATCACCCCCGCCGCGGCGGAGCCGCCCACCGCGGGGTCGAGCCCGGCGGCCTGCGCCGCGCCGTCGATCACCCGCAGCACTCGCGCCAGGCCCGCGGCCCAGAAGGCCACCCGGACCAGTGTGCCGGCCCCCGTGCCGCTCCGCTGGCCCGCGTCGCCCGGCCCGCCGTCCTGCTCGCCAGCGCTACCGGGCTCACCGCCACCCGGCTCGCCGCCGTCGCCATCCGGCTCGCCGTACCGGCCCGGCGCCGGCCATCCCCACCATGCGGGCGGGGAGGACTGGGTGGCCGGCGGGGAGGACTGGGTGGCCGGCGGGGAGGACTGGGCGGCCGGCGGGGAGGACTGGGCGGCCGGCGGGGAGGACTGGGCGGCCGGCGGGGAGGACTGGGTCGCGGGCGGGGAGGACTGGGCGGCCGGCGGGGACGGTCGCTGCCCCGCCGCCTCGCCGAGGAGCGCGCACATCAGCGCGGCCCGTTCCCGCGCGCCGTCCGGATCACCCTCGATCAGCACGCCGACCCGCACCCGTTCACCGCGGGCCGGACGGTCGACCTCCACGGCCGACGGCGCCAGGGGGCTGGCGGCAGCCGCGGCGATCACCCGGCAGGCGTCCTCCGGGCCGGCGCAGTCGTTGGTCACATACAGCGCGGCGGCCGGCCGCGGGTGCAGCCGGAACACCGCCTCCACAATGAGCCCGAGCGTCCCGTACGAGCCCGCGTACAGCTTGCCCAGGTCGTAGCCCGCGACGTTCTTGACCACCTTCCCGCCCGACCTGGCCACGGTGCCGTCGGCCCGGACCACGGTGACCCCGATGACCAGGTCCCGCGGTGTCCCGTAGCGCAGCCGGCGCGGGCCCGCCGCCCCGGTCGCCAGCGTGCCGCCGACGGTCGCGGCCGGCCGCGCGGGCGGCGGTGCGGGCACCGGGCCGCCGTCCGGTCCCGGCGCCGCCCCGGCCGTGGCCTGGCGCGGTGGTGCCGGCCCGGGCGGGGGGTCCAGGGCAAGTTGCTGCCCGGCCGCCGCCAGCACCTCGCCGAGCCGGGCCAGGCTCACCCCGGCCTGGGCGCGGACCACGAGGTCGCCCGCGGCGTGCTCGATCACCTGATCCAGTCCGGCCGTGTCCACCACGAGGTCACACCGGCGCGGCGGGGCGCCCCAGTCGAGCTTGCTGCCGCCGCCGCGCGGCACCACGGCGAGGTCGAAGCCCGCGGCCGCGCGTAGCAGCGCGCTGGCCTCCTCGACCGAGGCGGGGGTGGCGGCGAAGCGCGGCGTCACGCCGGCCACGGCGTCGTCCCGGTCCGCCGGCCGGGCCGACGGGCAGGCGGCGGCCAGCGCGCTCAGCACCTCATCACCCGTCACCGCGCACCCCCGGCGATGGCGCCGGGAACGCCCGGCGCGCTGGCTGAACCGGATGACGAGCCCCCCGGCCGGCGGGCACGCGGGCGGACGGCGGCCGGCCGCGCGCTGCCGTATCGCAAATCAAAACTGATCCACCTGCCCGGAGGCGACCAGCGGGTGCGGCGCCCGCCGTGCGCCGGGCACCTCGCCGCACAGCCGGGGCGTGGGAAACACCTTGCCCGGGTTGCACAGGCTGGCCGGGTCGAAGGCGCAGCGCAGCAGCTGCATCGTGTCGAGGTCGTCCGCGCCGAACATCTTCGGCATGTAGCGCGACTTGTCCACGCCCACGCCGTGCTCGCCGGTGATCGACCCGCCGTGCGCGATGCACAGGTCCAGGATCGCGCCGGAGAGGGCCTCGGCGGCCTCGGTGGCACCGCCCTGGCTGTCGTCGTAGAGCACCAGCGGGTGCAGGTTCCCGTCGCCGGCGTGGAAGACGTTCGCGACCCTGATGCCCGACTCCGCCGACAACTCGGCGATCTTGTCGAGCACCGGCCCTAGCGCGGTGCGCGGCACCACCCCGTCCTGGACGATGTAGGCCGGCGAGATCCGGCCGACCGCGGCGAACGCGGCCCGGCGGCCCACCCAGATCGCGGCCCGCTCGGCCGGGTCGTCGGCCTCCCGGATCTCGGTCGCGCCCGCCTGCTCGCACAGCGCCCGCACGGCGGCACAGTCGCGCAGCACGTCGGACTCCGGGCCGTCCAGCTCCACGATCAGCACCGCGCCGGCGCCCTCGGGATAGCGGCAGGCGACCGCGGCCTCGGCCGCCTCGATCGCGAGGGCGTCCATCATCTCGATGGCCGCGGGGATGATGCCGGCGCCGATGATCGCCGACACCGCGGTCCCGCCCGCGCCGGTGGTCCCGAACGCGGCCAGCAGGCACTTGACCAGCTGCGGGATCCTGGTCAGCTTGACCACGACCTTGGTGACGATGCCCAGCGTGCCCTCGGAGCCGGTGAACGCGCCCAGCAGGTCATACCCGGGCGCGGCGCCGGTGCCGTCGCCGAGCCAGGTCAGCTCGCCGGCCGGGGTGACGATCTCCAGGCCGGTGACGTGGTGCACGGTGAAGCCGTGCTTGAGGCAGTGCGCCCCGCCGGAGTTCTCCGCCACGTTCCCCCCGACCGAGCAGACCACCTGGCTGGAGGGGTCGGGGGCGTAGAAGTAGCCGAACGGCCGGGCGGCGTCGCTGACCGCCAGGTTGGTGACCCCCGGCTCCACGATCGCGCGCTGGCTGGCCGGGTCGATGGCGATGACGCGCCGCATCTTCGACGTCACGATCAGCACGCCCTCGGCATGCGGGAGCGCCCCGCCGGACAGGCCCGTGCCCGAGCCGCGGGCCACGAACGGGACCTGCGCCGCGGCGCACACCCGGACCACCGCGGCGACCTGCTCCGCGGTGCCGGGCAGCACGACCAGGGCCGGGGTGACCCGGTGCGAGGTGAGGCCGTCGCACTCGTAGGTGCGCAGTTCGGCCGGATCGGTGACCACGCCGTCGCGGCCACAGATCTCGGCCATCCGGGGGATGAGCTCGCTGATCATCGTCTGCCCTCCGGGCCGGGCTGCGTTCCCTCCAGGTTGCCCCCCCGGCGGGCGGACTTCAACGGCCGCGGCGTCCCGGCCGCCGGCGTCAGGGCATCCGCTCGTAGGCCGGCAGGGTGAGGAACTCCGCGTAGTCGTCGGCCAGGGCCACCTCGGTGAACAGGGCGACCGCCTGGTCGTAGCGGGCCGCGTCGAAGGCCGGCCCCAGGCCGTCAGCGATCTTGCCCAGTTCCTCGCCGATGATCCGCTCGACCAGCTCCCGGGTCACCTGGGGGCCCTCGGCGAGGGCGATGTCGTTGTGCACCCACTGCCAGACCTGGGAGCGGGAGATCTCCGCGGTGGCGGCGTCCTCCATCAGGTTGAAGACCGCCACGGCGCCGTTCCCGGCCAGCCAGTTGGCCAGGTACTGCAGCGCCACGCTGACGTTGTTGCGCAGGCCCGCCTCGGTGATCGAGCCCGGCGTCTTGGCCACCGCGAGCAGGTCCGGCCCGGTCACGCTGACCTCGGGGCGGAGCCGGTCGAGCTGGTTGGGCCGGTCACCGAGCGCGGCGTCGAACACCTCCTTGCACAGCGGGACCAGGTCGGGGTGCGCGACCCAGGAGCCGTCGAAGCCGTCGCCGGACTCGCGGGTCTTGTCGTCACGCACCTTGGCCATGGCGACGGCGTTCACCTCGGCATCCCGGCGGCTCGGGATGAACGCGGCCATCCCGCCCATGGCGTGCGCGCCGCGGGCGTGGCAGGTCCGCACCAGCAGCTCGGTGTAGGCGCGCATGAACGGCGCCGTCATCGTGACCGCGTTGCGCTCGGGCAGCACGAAGTCACGGCCGCGGGACCGGAACTTCTTGATGATGGAGAACAGGTAGTCCCACCGGCCTGCGTTCAGGCCCGCGCTGTGGTCGCGCAGCTCGTAGAGGATCTCATCCATCTCGAACGCCGCCGGGATCGTCTCGATCAGCACCGTCGCCCGGATCGTCCCGCGGTCCAGGCCCGCGGCGGCCTCCGCCAGGGCGAAGACGTCGTCCCACAGCCGCGCCTCCAGATGGCTCTCCAACTTGGCGAGGTAGAAGTAGGGGCCCTTGCCCTTGTCCAGCTGGCGCTGCGCGCAGTGGTGGAAATACAGCGCGAAGTCGAACAGGCTGCCGGAGATCCGCTGGCCGTCCACCAGCACGTGCTTCTCGTCCAGGTGCCAGCCGCGCGGGCGGACCACGATCGTGGCGAGCTCGTTGTCCGGTGCCAGCCGGTAGTCCTTGCCGTCCTCACTGGTGAAGTCGATGGTCCGGTCCAGCGCGTCGATGAGGTTCAGCTGGCCGGTGACCATGTTCTCCCACAGCGGGGTGTTGGCGTCCTCGAAGTCGGCCAGCCACACGTTCGCGCCGGAGTTCAGCGCGTTGATGGTCATCTTGCGCTCGGTCGGGCCGGTGATCTCCACCCGGCGGTCGACCAGGCCGGGAGCGGGCCGCGGCACCCGCCAGAGCGGGTCCTCCCTGATGTGCCGGGTCCCGGGCAGGAAGTCCAGCGTGCCGCCCGCGGACAGCTCGGCCTGCCGCAGCGCGCGGGCGGCCAGCACCACCGCCCGCCTGCCGCCGAACTCGCGCTGCAGCAGGGCGACCAGGTTCACGGCCTCGGGGGTGAGGACCTCGTCGAACCGGTCCCCGGCGGGTCCCAGGATTTCAATGCCCTCGCCAGCCGCCATCTCGTTCCTCCTGCTGCGCCGGAATGTGGATCGACGCTCCTGCGCCGGAATGTGGGACCGACGCTAGCCCGCGGCCGTGACCGTGGTCAAAGCCGCTCCGGCAAAACCTACCTGCTGGTAACCGGGGCACAACCAGCGGGCCCGCCGCGTTATTGGAGTGAACGAAAACGGAGGGCGTGACACCATTGACCGACCAGCCGGCCAGCACACAGAACAACTCAAGGCAGCGATGACATCCTCACCCGAGGCCGACCGGGACCTCCCCGGCCACGACGCCGTCGTCCCGGTGCCCGGTGACGCCGACGGCGGCCCGGGGGACCTGGATCTCGCCGACCGGCACGCCCTGCGCCGGGTGGCCGGCCTGTCCACCGAGCTCACCGACGTCACCGAGGTCGAGTACCGGGCGCTGCGGCTGGAGCGGGTCGTCCTGGTCGGCGTCTGGACCGAGGGCACCCTGGCCAGCGCCGAGCACTCGCTGCGCGAGCTGTCCGCCCTGGCGGAGACCGCGGGCTCGGTCGTCCTGGCCGGGCTGGTGCAGCGCCGCGGCAGGCCCGACGCGGCGACCTACATCGGCGCGGGCAAGGCGCGCGAGCTGGCGGACGTGGTGGCCGGGACCGGTGCCGACACGGTCATCTGCGACGGCGAGCTCACCCCCGGGCAGCTGCGCAGCCTGGAAGGCGTGGTGAAGGTCAAGGTCGTCGACCGCACCGCGCTCATCCTCGACATCTTCGCCCAGCACGCGCGCACCAAGGCGGGCAAGGCGCAGGTGGAGCTGGCCCAGCTCAACTACATGCTGCCCCGGCTGCGCGGCTGGGGCGAGTCGCTGGCCCGGCAGGCCGGCGGCCGCGTCGCGGCCGGCGGCGGCATCGGTGGCCGCGGCCCCGGCGAGACCAAGATCGAGACGGACCGGCGGCGGATCCGGGCCCGGGCCGCCAGGCTCCGCCGGGAGATCGCGCAGATCTCCGCGGGCCGCGAGGTGCAGCGCCGGCGCCGGCGCCGCAACGACGTGCCCTCGGTGGCCATCGCCGGCTACACCAACGCGGGCAAATCGACGTTGCTGAACGCCCTGACCGGGGCCGGCGTGCTCGTGGACGATTCCCTGTTCGCCACGCTGGACCCGGCCGTGCGGCGGGCCCGGACCCCGTCCGGGCGCTGGTTCACGCTGACCGACACCGTGGGGTTCGTCCGGCACCTGCCACACCAGCTGGTGGAGGCGTTCCGGTCCACCCTGGAGGAGGTCGCCGACGCCGACCTGATCCTGCACGTCGTGGACGGCAGCGACGCCGACCCGCAGGCGCAGATCGCGGCGGTGCGCGAGGTGCTCGGCCAGATCGGCGCCACGGGCGTGCCCGAGCTGGTGGTGGTGAACAAGGCCGACGCGGCCGACCCCGTGGAGGTCAAGGGCCTGTGCCTGGCCGAGCGCGGCAGCGTGGTCGTGTCCGCGAAGACCGGGGAGGGGCTGCCCGGGCTGCTCGCCGCCATCGAGGCCGCGCTGCCCCGGCGGGACCGGGAGGTGAGCGCGCTGGTGCCCTACGGCCGCGGCGACCTGGTGGCCCGGGCGCACCGCGAGGGCGAGGTCCTGGCCGTCGCGCACTGCGAGGAGGGGACCCGGCTCACCGCGCGGGTGCCGCCCGATCTGGCCGCGCAGCTGACCGGGGCCGCGCCGCCGGCCGACCACAGCTGACCGCGGCGGCCGGGCGCACAATTTAATTACCGGTGAGTACATTACTGGCCAGTAGTTAGCTCATTTCGCCCGGGTCATCTCCGCCGCGGGATCACGTCATTCCGGTGCCGGGGCTTCTACCTGCGATGATGGCACCGCTGCGGGCTATGATGCCTGGAAGCGCGCCGCCCGGTGGCGGGCGTGCGCGGCGGGCGCCGCCGGAGCCCGTTTGCGCAGGGGGTGCGAAACTGGCCTGACCTTCTTCCGATTCGGCCTGTACAGGCACCCTGGAGTGCAATACCTTAACTGGACCGATATCGTTGGTTGCCGCATCTTCGCTAGCACTCGGGTGGCTCTCAGCCGGGCTTCGCGATCCTGGGTGCGGGGTGGTGCTCTACCACGAGGCACGAGCCATGGCAGGTGACCGCTGATGGCGCAGGGGATCCGCATGAGCGGTTCACCCGCGTGGGGGGGTGGGCTCGCATGACTGTGCGCCTGCTCACCAACATCGGCCGCCTCTGGAACGGCTCGGAGGTATGGAGCAACGCCGCGATCCTCACCCACGGGGACCAGATCGCGTGGGTCGGCCCGGCCGCGGAACTGCCCAGGAGCCTGCCCGGCGTCATCGACGACATCGTCGACGTGGACCACGTGGAGAACCTCAACGGCGGGCTGGTCACGCCCGGCCTCATCGACGCGCACACCCACCCGGTGTACGCCGGCAACCGGTGGGCCGAGATCGCGATGCGGTCCGGCGGGTCCTCGCCCAACGAGATCGCCGCGGCCGGCGGCGGGATGGCCTCGACCGTCACGGTCACCCGGGGGACCGACCCCTGGACGCTGTGCAACGGCGTACGGAACCGCCTGCGTGAGTGGCTGCTGTCGGGCACCACGACCATCGAGGCGAAGACCGGCTACCACCTGACCCGCGACGGGGAACTCGCGGACGTCCGGCTGCTGCGGTCGCTGGAGAACGAGCCGGGGATGCCGCGCGTCCACGTCACGTTCCTGGCCGCGCACGCCGTGCCGCCTGAGTTCTTCGGCCGCCGCCATGACTACATCGACGCGGTGGGCACCTGGTGCGCGGACGCCGCCGCCGCCGGGGCCGACAGCGTGGACGTGTACTGCGAGGAGGGGCGGTTCACCGAGCGCGAGGCCCGCTGGGTGCTCGGCGCGGGCCGCGCGGCCGGGCTGCTGCCGCGGCTGCACGCCTGCGGCCAGTCCCGCACCGGCGCGGCGACGCTGGCCGCGGAACTGGGCTGCGCGTCGGCCGACCTGCTGCACGAGGCCTGTGAGGAGGACGTGATCGTCCTGGCCACGGCGGGCGTCGCCGCCGTGCTCTGCCCGGGTACCGCGCTGCAGGTCGGCAAGGTCCCGCCGGTCCGGTCGCTGCTCGACAAGGGCGTGGCGGTGGCCCTCGGCTCCGACCACTCTCCGGGCGTCAACGGGATCACGAACATGTCGCTGGTGGTCTCGCTCGCCATCACGCACTTCGGCATGAGCGTGGCCGAGGCGCTGCGCGCGGCGACGCTGGGCGGTGCCCAGGCGCTGCGGACCCCGGAACTGGGCACGATGGCCCGCGGCCGCTACGCCGACATCGTCGCCTGGGACGCCGACCACGAGGGCGCCTTCGCCTGGTCCTACGGCCTGCGCCCGCTGCGCGTCTGGCGCGGCGGAGAGCCCGTCCTGGCCTGATAGCGCCGCCCGCCGGGCACGTCCCCGGCGCACCGCTCGCCGCCACACCCGCACCCCGCCGTGCTGGGGGAGGCTGGGAGGGGCGCTTCATGGGAGGCTGGGGGCATGCCGGTGCGTGAAGCCAAGGGTCCCGCCGCGCCCGCTGCTGGGACCGCGCGCGTGAGCGTCGTCGTGGGGGACGAGGAACTGCTCGTGGAACGGGCCGTCGCCCGCCTGGCCGCCGCGGCCGGGGGTGACGGCGGCGCCGGGGTCCGGGAGGTGGCGGCGGGCGGCCTCGCGCCCGGCGAGCTGACCATGATCACCGCGCCCTCGCTGTTCGACGCCGTGCCGGTCGTGGTCGTGCGGGATGCCCAGGACGCGGCCAAGGAGGTCGCCGAGGAGCTCGCGGCGCTGGCGGCCGACCCGCCGCCGGACCTGACGCTGGTGATCACCCACGCGGGCGGGGCGAAGGGCAAGGCGCTGCTGGCCAGGCTCACCGGGCACGGCGCCCAGGTGTCGCAGCACCCGAGGATCACCCGGATCGGCGACCGGATGACGTTCATCCGGGAGGAGTTCCGCGCGGACGGCCGCCGGATCGACGACGGCGGCGTGCGGGCCCTGATCGACGCGCTCGGCTCGGACCTGCGCGAGATCGCGTCCGCGTGCGCGCAGCTCGCCGCGGACACCACCGGCGTGATCGACCAGCCCACGGTGGCCCGGTACTACCGGGGGCGGGCCGAGGCCGGGGGCTTCGCGGTCGCCGACCGGGCGGTGGAGGGGCGCCTGGCCGAGGCGCTGGAGCACCTGCGCTGGGCGCTCGCCGTCGGCGTGTCCCCCGTGCTGGTCACCAGCGCCCTCGCGCAAGGGGTCCGCCTGATCGGGCGGGTCGGGGCGGCGCCGCGCAGCCAGCCCGCCGCCGCGCTCGCCGCCGACCTCGGCGCGCCGCCGTGGCGGATCGACAAGGTGCGCCAGCAGTTGCGCGGCTGGACCGCCGAGGGGATCGCCCGCGCGCTCTCCGCCGTCGCCGAGGCCGACGCCCAGGTGAAGGGTGAAGGGGCGAACCCGGGGTACGCCCTGGAGGTCGCCGTGCGCACGATCGTGGCCAGCCGGGGCGGGCGCTGACACCGACGGTTTGAGCCGGGCACCGCCCTTGGGATATCCTGCGTGGTCGGAGTGTTGCGTCCCACCGCCTTTTGCCACACTGCGGAGTGGGTGGGGCTGCCGGAGGCGGTTGCGCCTCCGCCCACCGACGAGAACCAGATCCTGAGCGAGGCTGCCGCGTGGCGAATATCAAGTCCCAGATCAAGCGCAACAAGCAGAACGAGAAGGCCCGGCTGCGCAACAAGGCCGTCAAGTCGTCGCTGAAGACCTCGGTGCGCAAGTTCCGCGAGGCGGCCGACGCCGGCGACGTGGCCGCGGCCACCGTGGCGATGCGCGCGGCGTCCCAGAGCCTGGACAAGGCGGCCAGCAAGGGCGTCATCCACAAGAACCAGGCCGCGAACCGCAAGTCCGCCATCGCCAGGCGCTGCGCGGAACTGGGCGAGAGCTGACCCCAGGGCGCAGCACCACCTGCGGGGCACGCGCCGTGCCCAGGCGCAGGCCGCGGGCCGCGCGGCGCCCGCGGCATGCGACCATGGACGCCGCAGCCATGCGGCGTGCCCTTACACGATCTTGGCGGATTTCCTGTGTCCTCCGTGCCTGACCAGGCCATGCCGGCCGGCCGCCGTCCGGCGCCGGCCGGGCCCGCGCCCGCGCCCGCCTACGGCCGCACGCCGATGGACATCATCAGGAACTTCTGCATCATCGCTCACATCGATCACGGCAAGTCCACGCTGTCGGACCGGATGCTGCAGCTCACCGGCGTGGTCGGTGAGCGGGAGATGCGGGCGCAGTACCTGGACCGGATGGACATCGAGCGCGAACGCGGCATCACCATCAAGAGCCAGGCGGTGCGGCTGCCATGGTCGGGCCCGGACGGCCGCCAGTACGTGCTCAACCTGATCGACACGCCCGGCCACGTGGACTTCACCTACGAGGTGTCCCGCTCCCTGGCCGCGTGCGAGGGCGCGATCCTGCTGGTCGACGCGGCCCAGGGCATCGAGGCCCAGACGCTGGCCAACCTCTACCTGGCCCTGGACGCCGACTTGCAGCTGATCCCCGTGCTGAACAAGATCGACCTCCCGGCGGCGCAGCCGGCCCGGTACGCCGACGAACTGGCCCGGGTGATCGGCTGCGATCCCGGGGAGGTCATGCAGGTCTCGGCCAAGACCGGCGAGGGCGTGGCCGACCTGCTCAACGCGGTGGTCGCGCAGGTACCGCCGCCGGCCGGCGACCCCGCCGCCCCGGCGCGGGCGCTGATCTTCGACTCGGTCTACGACACCTACCGGGGCGTGGTCACCTACGTCCGGGTGGTGGACGGGCGGCTGTCCCGCCGGGAGAAGAGCCTGATGATGTCCACCGGCGCGGCGCACGACACGCTGGAGGTCGGGGTGATCTCGCCGGAGCCGATCCCGGCCGAGGGCCTCGGCGCGGGCGAGGTCGGCTACCTGATCACCGGCGTGAAGGACGTCCGCCAGGCCCGCGTCGGCGACACGGTCACCAGCGCCGCCCGGCCCGCCGCCGAGCCGCTGGCCGGGTACGCGCATCCCAGGCCGATGGTGTTCTCCGGCCTGTACCCGCTGGACGGCGACGACTACCCGGAACTGCGTGACGCCCTGGACAAGCTCCGCCTCAACGACGCCGCGCTGGTCTACGAGCCGGAGACCAGCCTCGCGCTCGGGTTCGGGTTCCGCTGCGGGTTCCTGGGGCTGCTGCACATGGAGATCGTCCGGGAGCGGCTGGAGCGGGAGTTCGGCCTGTCGCTGATCTCCACCGCGCCGAACGTCGTCTACCGGGTCGTCCTGGAGGGCGGCGCGGAGGTGATCGTGACCAACCCCAGCGAGTTCCCCGAGGGCAGGATCGCGCAGATCTTCGAGCCCGTGGTCCGGGCCACGGTGCTCGCCCCGGCCGAGTACATCGGCGCGATCATGGAGCTCTGCCAGGCCCGGCGGGGGACCCTCGGCGGGATGGAGTACCTGTCCGAGGACCGGGTCGAGATCCGCTACACGATGCCGCTCGCGGAGATCATCTTCGACTTCTTCGACCAGCTCAAGTCGCGGACCCGCGGCTACGCCTCGCTGGACTACGAGCCCGCCGGGGAGCAGGAGGCCAGCCTGGTCAAGGTGGACATCCTGCTGCAGGGCCAGCCGGTCGACGCGTTCAGCCAGATCGTGCACACCGACAAGGCCCGCGACTACGGCGTCGCGATGACCTCGAAGCTGCGCGAGCTGATCCCGCGCCAGCAGTTCGAGGTGCCGATCCAGGCGGCCATCGGGTCCAAGGTCATCGCCCGGGAGAACATCCGGGCGCTGCGCAAGGACGTGCTGGCCAAGTGCTACGGCGGTGACATCACCCGCAAGCGCAAGCTGCTGGAGCGGCAGAAGGAGGGCAAGCGCCGGATGAAGGTGATCGGCCGGGTGGAGGTCCCGCAGGAGGCCTTCATCGCCGCGCTGTCCACGCAGCCGGACAAGCAGCGCTGACCGGGGCGGCGCCCGCCGGTCAGGGCGCCGGCGGCGCCGGCGGCGCGTGCAACGGATGCGCGACGGCGTTGGCCGGCCCGCTGTGCACCGCGAACACCACGATGGCGCCGCCGATGAGCAGGATGCCCAGCAGCACGGCCGCCCAGCCCAGCAGCAGGCCCGCCAGCGCCATCCCGGCCCCCTGCTCCCCGGTGCGCTTGATCTGGTGCCGGGCCATGTGGCCGAACACGATCGCCGGGATGGTGGGCAGCGGGCCGAACACGAACTGCGCCAGCCCGCACGCCAGGCTCGCGATGGCCAGGCTGTTGGTCCGCGTCACCGGGTACACCCTCGGCGGCCGGGCGACCGGCAGGTCGGTGACCACCTGGTCCAGCTCGGCGTAGGTGCGCGCGCCCAGGGCCGTCTCCAGCCGGGCGTCGTACTCGTCCTTGCCCAGCCGGCCCTCGGTGTAGGCGGTGGTGAGGAAGCTCACCGCGCGGTCCCGGTCGGCGTCAGCGGCCCGCATCCGGCCGCGCCCGCCGTCCGCAGCCGGATACCCGTGCCCGACCACCATGGGCGCCTCCAACCCCCGGAGTTCCTAGGTCGCCTTCAGCATAATCCGGCCTGCCCGCCCCCGGGCCGTCCTGGCGGCCCGGGGGATAAGGGGTTCGACCCGGTCCGGGGGCTGCGCTAACGTCGGAAAGCGTGACAGGCGCGCGGGTGATCTCGGTGAACGTCGGACGCGGCAAGGATGCCGACTGGGCCGGGCGGCTGCGCCGGACCGCGATCGACAAGCGGCCGGCCGCCGGGCACGTCGCCGTTGGCCGCCTCGGCATCGCCGGGGACGAGCAGGTGGACACGGCCGACCACGGCGGCTACGACCAGGCGGTGTACGCCTACGCCCGGGAAGACCTGGACTGGTGGGTGGAGCAGCTCGGCCGCGAGCTGCGCGACGGCACGTTCGGCGAGAACATCACCACCGCCGGCCTGGACGTGACCGGGGCGCTGATCGGGGAGATCTGGCAGATCGGGACCGCCCGGGTCCAGGTCACCGCGCCGCGCATCCCCTGCGTGGTGTTCGCGGGCTGGCTGGGCGAGGAGCACTGGGTCAAGCGGTTCGCCGCCGCGCGGCGCCCGGGGGCCTACCTGCGGGTGCTGCGCGAGGGCGTGGTCGGCGCCGGGGACGTGGCGCAGGTGCTCGCCCGCCCGGACGAGCGGGTCACGATCGCCGAGTCGATGGAGGCGTTCTACGGCGACCCGGCGGCGATGCGGCGGCTGCTGCGGGTGGAGGGACGCGGCCTGCGCTGGGACGAGTTCGCGGCCGGCGTGCTCGGCCGGGCCGCCGCGGGCCCGTGACGCCCGTCCTGGCGCCGCGCGGCGGCCGGGCGGCGCGCCCGGCAGGGACGCGCCGGGGAGGGAACCGTGCCCGGCGCACCGCCCGCGGGTGAGCCCGCGCCCGGCGACGGATCCCTGCCCGCGGCCGCCGCCGCGGGCCTGGCGGGCCGGCCGTTCGGCGTCTATGTGCACGTGCCGTTCTGCCAGGCCCGGTGCGGCTACTGCGACTTCAACACCTACACCGCCGCCGAACTCGGGGGCGGGGCCCGCCGCGAGTCCTACGCCGGCCTGGCCGCCGCCGAGATCAGGTTCGCCCGCAGGGTGCTCGGCCCGGCGGCCCCGCCGGCCGCGACGGTGTTCTTCGGCGGCGGCACGCCGACCCTGCTGCCGCCGACCGACCTGGCCACGATGCTACGCGCGATCGAGGATGAGTTCGGGCTCGCGCCCGGCTGCGAGGTGACGGCCGAGGCGAACCCGGAAACCGTGGATGAGCGCTCGCTGGCGGGGCTGCGCGCCGCCGGGGTGACCAGGATCTCGGTGGGCATGCAGAGCGCGGTCCCGCATGTGCTGGCCGTCCTGGACCGGGTGCACCAGCCGGGCCGCCCGGCCCAGTGCGCCCGCTGGGCCAGGGAGGCGGGCTTCGAGCACGTCAGCCTGGACCTGATCTACGGGACGCCGGGGGAGAGCGACGCCGACTGGCAGGCGTCGCTGGATGCCGCCGTGGCGGCGGAGCCCGACCACATCTCCGCGTACGCGCTGATCGTGGAGGAGGGCACCCGGCTCGCCGCGCGGATCCGCCGGGGCGAGATCCCGGCGCCGGACGACGACGCGATGGCCGACCGTTACCTGGCGGCCGACGACCGGCTGGCCGCGGCGGGGCTGCGCTGGTATGAGATCTCCAACTGGGCGGCGGGGCCGGGCTCGGCGTGCCGCCACAACCTGCTCTACTGGTCCAGCGGGAACTGGTGGGGTGCCGGGCCGGGCGCGCACAGCCATGTCGGCGGCACGCGCTGGTGGAACGTGCGGCACCCGTCCGCGTACGCCGCGCGTGTGTCGGCCGGCCTCTCCCCGGCGCAGGCCCGGGAGGTTTTGACCGAACGGCAACGCCGCCTCGAACGGATCCTCCTGCTCACCCGGCTTGCCGGGGGATGTCCGGTCAGTGAGCTGGATCCGGCCGGGCGGGACGCCGCGCAGGCGGCCGTGGCGGACGGCCTGGCCGAGCGGGCGGCGCATGCGGCGGGGCGGGTCGTGCTGACCCGGCCGGGCCGCCTGCTCGCCGACGCGGTCGTCCGGGGCCTGACCGGCTGAGCCCCGGCCGGCCGGGCTGCGTGGCCGGCCGGGCTGCGAGCCAGCCCGGGCTGCGTGGCCGGCCCGCTAGCGCGCGATCCGGATGCACATCCAGGCGGGAAAGACGGGCGCGGTGCCGCGCCGGGCGGCGAGGGCGGCGCGCACCAGGTACGCGATCGTCACCGCCCACCGCACGGCGACCAGCGGCCCGAACACGGCCAGCGCGGCCCACGCCGAGTCCAGTGCCAGCATCGTGGCCATGATCAGCGCGGACAGGTCGTACAGCGCCCCGGTGATCCACACGTTCAGCGCGTGCGCCGCGTGTGCCCGGGTCCACCGTGGCCGGCGCCGTGCGCCCAGGTAGATCAGCAGCGGGAACACGAAGCCGCACACGGGGACGGTCAGGTACGCGAGCACCGCCCGCCGTGCGGCCGGCCCGCCGGGATGCGGGGCCATGGCGGCGCCGGGGCCGGCCGCGGCCCGCGCGGCGGCATCGCCCGGTGCCGGGTAGCTGGCCACCGGCCGGTAATCCGGGTAACCGGATGTGCTGCCCTGCTCAGATGTGACCGAGTCCTTACTCTCAGTAATCACTGTCGGCGCGCGTCCTCCCCGGTTTCCCGTGATCGGGCCTGGTCAGCCGCCAGGCCCAGAAGGGAACCTACCGGATGGGCGTGACGCGCGTGGCCCGCCACCAGCATGCTGGTCAGGCTCGCATGGTGCCCTTGGCGCCCAGTCCGCCATAGAATTGGCACTCTGGATGATGGAGTGCTAGGGAGGTGGCAGGTGCTCGACGACAGGAAGCTCGCGGTCCTGCGCGCCATCGTCCGTGACTACGTTTCCACCATGGAACCGGTCGGCTCGAAGTCACTGGTGGACCGGCACCATCTGGACGTCTCGCCCGCGACGATCCGCAACGACATGGCGGTGCTGGAGGAGCAGGGCTACATCTCGCAGCCGCACACCAGCGCCGGCCGGATCCCCACGGACAAGGGATACCGGCTGTTCGTGGACCGGCTGTCCGGGATCAAGCCCCTGTCCGGGGCCGAACGGCGGGCGATCGAGACCTTCCTGGCCGGCGCGTACGACCTCGATGACGTGGTGATGCGGACCGTGCGGCTGCTGGCGCAGATCACCCGGCAGGCCGCCCTCGTCCAGTACCCGTCGCTGACCAGGTCGGCGGTCCGCCACGTCGAACTCGTGCCGATGGCCCCGCAGCGGCTGCTGCTCGTGCTCATCACGGACTCCGGGCGGGTGGAGCAGCGTACGGTGGAACTGCCCGAGCCGATCGACGACGAGGCCGTGGCGCACCTGCGGGCCGTCCTGAACGCCTGCCTGGACGGCCGCCGCCTGGCGGAGGCGGCGACCGTGGTCACCGAGCTTCCCGACCGGGTGCAGCCGGGCGACCGGGTCAACGCCGCCGCGGTGTTCTCGGTGATCCTCGACACCCTGATCGAGCGGCACGAGGAGCGCGTGGTGGTGAGCGGGGCCGCGAACCTCACCCCGGCCGACTTCTCCCAGGGCCTGCGCGAGGTGCTCGAGTCGCTCGAGGAGCAGGTGGTGCTGATGCGGTTGCTGGGCGAGTCCGCCGACGAGGCCCCGGTCACCGTCCGGATCGGCGCGGAGAACGAGGTGGAGGGCCTGCGCAGCACCTCGCTGGTGGCCGCCGACTACGGCGGGCCCGGCGAGTACTCGCTCGCCCGGCTCGGCGTGATCGGCCCGACGCGGATGGACTACCCGACGGCGATTGGAGCGGTGCGCGCGGTGGCACGGTATGTGGGCCAGATCCTGGCGGGGTCATAGTGGCCGCCGACTACTACGCCACCCTCGGCGTGTCCCGGGAGGCCAGCCCGGACGAGATCAAGAAGGCGTACCGGCGGCTGGCCCGTGAGCTGCATCCCGACGTCAACCCCGACGTGCGCACGCAGGAGCGGTTCAAGGAGATCACCCAGGCCTACGAGGTGCTGTCCGACCCCGAGAAGCGGCAGATGTACGACCTGGGCGCGGATCCGTTCGCCCGGCCGGGCGCGCCCGGGGCGGGCGGCTTCGCGGCCGGGTTCCCGTTCAGCGACATCATGGACGCCTTCTTCGGCGCGGGCGCGGGGTCCCGGGGCCCGCGCAGCCGGGCCAGGCGGGGCCGGAACGCGACCGTCCGGGTGGATCTCGACCTGTCCGAATGCGCGTTCGGCACGAACCGGGACCTGACCGTGGACACCGCGGTGGTCTGCCCGACCTGCTCCGGCGAGGGCACGGCGCCGGGCACGCACCCGGAGACCTGTGACGTATGCGGTGGCCGCGGCGAGGTCAGCCACGTGACCAGGTCGTTCCTCGGCCAGGTGATGACGTCCCGGCCGTGCCCGGCGTGCGGCGGTTTCGGCACGGTCATCCGCCGTCCCTGCCCGGAGTGCGACGCCGACGGCCGGGTGCGCACCCGCCGGACCATCAGGGTCCGCATCCCCGCGGGCGTCGAGGACGGCACGCACATCCAGCTGGCCGGCGAGGGCGAGATCGGGCCCGGCGGCGGCCCTCCCGGTGACCTGTTCCTGGAGATCGTCCAGCGCCCGCACCCGATCTTCGAGCGCCAGGCCGACGACCTGCACTGCACCGTGACCATCCCGATGACCGCCGCCGCGCTCGGGGCCTCGCTGACCGTGGAGACGCTCGACGGGAGCAGGGACCTTGACCTCCGCCCCGGCACCCAGTCCGGCCAGGTCATCCCCATGTACGGGCTGGGCGTACGGCACCTGAACAGCTCCGGCCGTGGTGACCTGGTCATCCACGTGACCGTGGAGACCCCGGCCAAGCTCGACGACGAGCAGGAGGCCCTGCTCAAGCAGCTGGCGAAGCTCCGCGGCGAGGAGGCGCCACCCGGCAAGTTCGCACCGGGCCAGCAGGGCTTCTTCTCCAGGCTGCGGGATGCCTTCAACGGCCGCTGAGCCGGATTCCCGCCCGCCGGTCTTCCTCAGCGATCCCGCCGCGCTGGCGGGCGACCGGGTCGTCCTGGCCGGCCCGGAGGGGCGGCACGCCGCGACGGTGCGGCGGCTCGGCCCGGGAGAGCGGGTCGATCTCACCGACGGCGCCGGGCTGGTGGCCGAGTGCGTGGTCACCGCCGCCCGGGCGGGCGCGCTGGAGCTGAGCGTCCGGGCCCGGCACCGCGAGCCGCGCCCGGACCCGGCCCTGGTGGTGGCCCAGGCGCTGCCCAAGGGGGATCACGGCCCGCTGGCGGTGGACCTGCTGACCGAGGGCGGCGTCGATGTGATCGTGCCCTGGGCGGCACAGCGCTGCGTAACCCGGTGGGAGGGGCAGCGCGGCGAGCGGGCCCTGGCCCGGTGGCGCGCGGCGGCGGCCGCGGCCGCCAAGCAGTCCCGGCGCGCCTGGCTGCCCGAGGTGACCGAGGCGGCGGTCACCGGTGACCTGGCCCGGCGGGCGGCCGCCGCGAGCCTGGCGGTGCTGCTGGACCCGGCCGCGGCGACCGCGCTGAGCGCGATGGCCCTGCCCGGGTCCGGCGACATCCTGGTGATCGTCGGCCCGGAGGGCGGCGTCAGCCCGGCCGAGGCGGCCGAGCTGACCGGTGCCGGTGCGGTGCCCGCCCACCTGGGCCGGACCGTGCTGCGGGCGTCCTCAGCGGGACTGGTGGCGGCGGCCGTCGTGGCCAGCCGCAGCGGCCGCTGGAGCTGACCTCAGACCGGGGAGCCGCCGGTCGTCGGGCTCGGGTTGACGCCGGTGCACACCAGGGCGGAGGTCTTGATGACCTTGATCGCGCGGCCCGCGGTGGCGCCCTGGGTGGGCACCAGCGCGCCACTGGAGGTGGTCGGGCTCGGGGACGCCGTGGGAGTCACCGTCGGCGAGGGGGACGGGCTCGGCGTCGGGCTCGCCGTGGTCGGCTCCGGGGTCGGCGTGCTGCCGCCCGGTGAGCTGCTGGGAGACGAGCAGGGACTCGGCGACGGGGTGATCAGCGCGTGGTGCGTGGTGGGCGCCCGCTTGCGTGACCGGCTTCCCTGCGGGGTCGGGGTGGCGGACCCGTGCGACCGGCGGCCGACGCCGTTGGGGCCGCCGTTGCCGGGGGCTTGGCTGGCGGGCCCGGAATGGCTGGTCCCGTTGTCGCCGAGGCTGACGAAGCCCTGGTGGATCCCTCCCAGGGCGAACACGCCGGCCACGACGAGCACCACTGCCCCGGCCACCGCCATGGCGGGGCGGAGCCAGGTCATGGTCGGCCCGAGCCCGCCGCGCGGCGCACTCTTGCGCCCGCCGGCGGCCGCGTCGCCGCGCTGGCCGGAGGCCGCCCGTACCACCGCGCCGAAGGCGCGGGCCACCGCGCCGCCGAGTGTGGCCAGCAGCAACCGCAGGCGCACGGCATGGCTGGCCTGGCTGGTGACGGCAGCACCTGCTGTGGTGGCGGTATCAGCGGGGTCGTAGGCAGGAGGGGAGCCGGGCCGGACTCTGTCGTAGAAGGACTCGCACCGGACGACGAGCAGCCAGCCGACCGCCATGAACTCACTGCGCAGCAGCAGCCACTGCCGCTTGAGCCACGGCTCGGCGAGCCGTTCGCGGATCTTCGCCAAGCCGTCACCAACCGGCTCGATGTGATCCGTCGTCGAGTGCAACACGCGGCTAAGGACGTCGTCGTAGTCGCGTTCCTGTCCGGTCATGCTCCTCGCTCCAGGCCGCCGTAGGCCCCCCTGACCTTGCTCACGTTTCCAACTCCAGCACCACCCGCAGTGCTGCCACGCCCCTGGCCGTATGGCTCTTGACGGCGCCCCGGCTGATCCCCATGGCCGTGGCGATCTGTGCCTCCGACAGATCGGCGTAGTACTTCAGCACGAGCGCCTCACGCTGCCTGGGCGGCAGCGTGCGCAGCGCGTTGATCACCGCAGACCGTTCCAGCAGGGAGATCGCCCCTTGCTCGGCGCTCGGCATGTCCGGCGCGGGCTTGGGCGCGTTCTTGTCCACCACCACCCGGTGCCGGAGCACCGACCGGGACCGGTTCACCACCGACTGGCGCAGGTACGACAGCGCCTTCTCGGTGTCCCGGAGCCGGCGCCATGCGGCGTGCATGGCGATGAAGGAGTCCTGCACCACTTCCTCCGCGGTCGCCACATCACGGACCAGCAGCACGGCCAGCCGGACGAGCGAACGATAGTTCGCGGTATAGATCGCGGTGACCGCGCGGGCTGCGTCCCACTCGGTGGAAACCGACTCCCCCAACGATGCCTCTGCCACCCAGGTGTCGGTTGTCACGGTTATGGGACGCGCCGCCACCGCGTCCGGTTCACCTGTGGTCATGTTGGAATTGCGAGATGATTCCACGGCCACAGCCTGACCTCAACGATTCCGACCCCCCACAACGAGTCCTGCATGTCGCGTGCCATTCCCCGTCCGGGCGTCACGCCGCAGCTACACGGGTGAGAACCAAAATTCTGCCGGGCCATGCATCTCGGAGGCGTGCGCCACTAGTTGGCAACGAGTCCACGATATAGGCCGAGAGCCGGTCATGGGGGCCATATGGGAGAGCAGGCGGGGGGCGGCAGGTTACGATCTGTGCGTGGCTGACTGCCTCTTCTGCAAGATCGTTGCGGGCGATATCCCGGCCGACCTGGTGGCCGAGAGCGACCGGACCATCGCCTTTCGTGACATAAACCCGCAGGCGCCGACGCACGTCCTTGTCGTCCCCAAGGACCACTACCCCGACCTGGCCACGCTCGCCGGCACCGCCGAGGGCGTGCTGGCCGAGGTGGCGGCCCAGGCCCACCAGGTGGCGCACGCCGAGGGCATCGGGGCCAGTGGCTACCGCGTCGTCTTCAATACCGGGCCCGAGGCGGGGCAGACGGTCTTCCATGTGCACGCGCACCTTCTGGGCGGCAGGCGGCTGGCCTGGCCGCCGGGCTGATCCGCTGGCACGGCCCGGCGGATAGCATGGGCCAAGCGATTGCGCGGGCGTGCGCCCGCGCCCGGCGGAGACGGAATTGACTGACACTTCCCGCGAGCCCAGGCGCCGCACCCAGGGTGGGACCCCCCCTGACGAGCCGGCCGCTGGCAGTACTCAGGTCAAGGTCGTGATCCCCGATGACCACTCCATGGTCAGCCTGCTCGGGTCCCACGACGAACTGCTTCACGTGATCGAGGGCTCCTACGGCGCGGACATTCACGTCCGGGGAAACGAGATCACGATCACCGGGACGGCGGCCGAGACGGCCCTGGTCGCGGAGCTGTTCCAGGAGATGACCGCGCTGCTCGGCGGGGGGGCGGAACTGTCGCCCGCAGTGGTCGAGCGGATGATCTCCATGCTCCGGCGCAAGTCGGGCGTCCGCCCGGCCGAGGTGCTGTCCCTGGATATCCTGTCCGCGCGCGGGCGGACGATCCGGCCCAAGACGCTCAACCAGAAGCGCTACGTGGACGCCATCGACGAGCACACGATCGTGTTCTGCATCGGGCCGGCCGGCACGGGGAAGACCTACCTGGCGATGGCCAAGGCGGTCAAGGCGCTCCAGGCCAAGGAGGTCAACCGGATCATCCTGACCAGGCCCGCCGTGGAGGCCGGCGAGCGCCTGGGCTTCCTGCCCGGCACGCTCTACGAGAAGATCGACCCGTACCTGCGCCCGCTGTACGACGCGCTGCACGACATGCTCGACCCGGACTCCATCCCGCGGCTCATGTCGGCGGGGACGATCGAGGTCGCGCCGCTGGCGTACATGCGCGGGCGGACGCTGAACGACTCGTTCATCATCCTGGACGAGGCGCAGAACACCTCTGCCGAGCAGATGAAGATGTTCCTGACCCGCCTGGGCTTCGGCTCCCGGATGGTGGTGACCGGCGACGTCACCCAGGTGGACCTGCCGGCCGGGCAGGCCAGCGGGCTGCGCCTGGTGCAGGACATCCTCGAAGGCGTCGAGGACATCCAGTTCTCCCGGCTCACCAGCCACGATGTTGTCCGCCACCGGCTGGTGGGCGACATCGTGAACGCCTACGCCGCCTACGAGGCACGCACCGGGGGCACCGTGCCCGGCCCGGTGCGGGACGGCGGCCTCCGGGGCCGGACGGGCGAGCGCGGGGACGGGCGCGCGAACTCCCGGGGACCGCGCAAGCGGGCCCAGTGACCGCGGCGGGCCGCAGATGACCATCGAGATCGCCAACGAGTCGGGCTACCGCGTGGACGAGCCCGGCCTGGCCGCGCTGGCCCGGTTCGTGCTCGACGAGATGCGGATCCATCCGCTCGCCGAACTGTCGGTCGTCCTGGTGGACACCGCCACCATCGCCGATCTCCACCAGCGCTGGCTGGGCGAGCCGGGCCCGACCGACGTCCTTGCCTTCCCCATGGACGAGCTGCGGCCGCCCCCGCCCGGCAGCGACCGCGCCGACCGTGCCCGCTCCCGGGACGACGACTCGCCCGAGGTCATGGTCGGTGACGTCGTCCTGTGCCCCGAGGTGGCCACCGGGCAGGCCCGGGAGGCCCAGCGCCCGGTCACCGAGGAACTGGAGATGCTGTGCACGCACGGCATCCTCCATCTGCTCGGTTTCGACCATGCCGAGCCGGGGGAGCGTGCCACCATGTTCGGACTGCAGGACCGGTTGCTGGACGCGTGGCGGGCCGAGCGCGCGCCCGGGCCGGAACCGGCGGAGCGGGACGGAGCGCAGCGCGGCGCCGCAGAGCGCGGCGCGGGGGAGCGGGACGAAACCGGATGATGCTGCGATGGCGTGGCTTGTTGCGGCCGCACTAGCGCTCGCGGTCGCGGCCGGGCTGTGCGCCAGCGCTGAGATCGCCTGCCTGCGCGTGGCCAGGGCGGGCGGGAGAGACCGTGTCCGCGACGGTGCCAACGGCTACTCTCCGCAGCTCCAGGCGATCCTGGCCGAGCCGCGCCGGTACCTGAGCGTGCTCCTGGTGATCCGGGTGGGCGCCGAGACCGCGGCCGTGGTGCTCGCGACGGCGGCCCTCGTGCAGTGGTTCGGCACCGGCTGGCGCACCTTCCTCATCGCCCTCGCGGGCATGGCCGCGGTGCTCTACATCGTCGACGGGGTCTGGCCGGTCACGCTGGGCCGCCAGTATGACCGGCGCCTGGCCGCGGCTGCGGCCAGGCTGCTCACGCCCCTGGTGCGCGCCCTCGGGCCGCTGCCGAAGCTGCTGGTCGCGGCGGGCAATGTGCTGACCCCCGGGCGGGCCGGGCGGGGCGCCGGCCGGGCGTCGGAGGAGGACGTGCGCGGGCTGGTGGACCTGCTGGAGGAGGGCCGGGTCATCGAGCCGGGCGAGCGCGAGATGATCCACTCGGTGTTCGAGCTGGGCGACACGATCGTCCGTGAGGTCATGGTGCCCCGGACCGACATCGTGTTCATGGAGCGCGACACCAACGTGCGGCGGGCACTGTCGCTGGCCTTGCGCAGCGGGTTCTCCCGGATACCGGTGGTGGGCGAGAACATGGACGACGTCATCGGCATCGCCTACCTCAAGGACCTGGTGGCGCGCAGCCGCGAGCACCCCGAGGCCGAGACGGTCGAGAAGGTCGAGTCGGTCATGCGCCCGGCGACGTTCGTGCCGGAGAGCAAGCCGGCCGCCGTGCTGCTCCGGGAGATGCAGGCGCGCCAGATCCACCTGGCCATCGTGATCGACGAGTACGGCGGCACCGCGGGGCTCGTCACGATCGAGGACATCCTGGAGGAGATCGTCGGCGAGATCACCGACGAGTACGACCAGGAACGGCCGGTGGTGGAGTGGCTGGAGCCGGGACGGGCCCGGGTCACCGCCCGGCTGCCCGTGACCGACCTGGAGGAACTGTTCGGCGTGCGGATCGAGGCCGAGGACGTGGAAACCGTGGGCGGGCTGCTCGCCCACGCGCTCGGCCGGGTGCCCATCGCGGGCTCGACCGCCACGATCGCCGGCCTCACGCTGACCGCCGAAAGCCTGGCCGGGCGGCGGAACCGGATCGGCACCGTGACCGTCGAGCGCTCCGTGCCCTCCCGCCACCCCGGCCGCGTCCCCTCCTGAGCGGCACCTGCCCGCCATCCGGCCGCCGTCCCGGATTCCTTGATCCGGGACGATATGCGGCGCTATTTACCGCAGATCGTCCCGGATCATGGCGGCGGCGTCGGTGGAACGGCGGCGGTGCCAGGATCGGGGGACGGGGAAGGGGCGGGCGGGGCCTAGACTCTGCGCCGTGGAGGGCCTCGGCGAGGAAGACCAGAAGATCATCACGTTGGCGCGGTCGGCGCGGGCCAGGACCGGCGCGGCGGAGGGCGCGGCGGTCCGGGACGAGACCGGCCGGACCTACGCCGCGGCGACGGTGGCGCTGCCCACGCTCCGGCTGTCCGCGCTGCGCCTGGCGGTGGCCATGGCGGTGTCCAGCGGCGCGACGGGCCTGGAGGCAGCCGCCCTGGTCAGCGACGCCGCCGCCGCCGACCCGGCGGATCTGGCGGCCGTCGCCGACCTCGGCCCCCGGGCCGCCGTCTACCACGCCGGCCCCGACGGGCGCCTGCGCGCGACGCTCACCCCCTGAACGGGGCTGCCGTGCCGGAGAATGCACATGTGGGAGCGCAACCGCGGCCGCCGCGAGCCGGCCCAGCCAGCCCCGTGCCCGCCGGTGCGGACGGCGGGCCCCCGGGTGCCCAGCCCGGGTTCCGCTCCGGGTTCGCCTGCTTCGCGGGCAGGCCGAACGTGGGCAAGTCGACGCTGATGAACGCGCTGGTCGGCACCAAGGTGGCGATCACCAGCAGCCGCCCGCAGACCACCCGCCGGGCCATCCGGGGCATCGTGCACCGCAGCGACGCGCAGCTCATCATCGTGGACACGCCCGGCCTGCACCGGCCGCGCACGCTGCTCGGGGAGCGCCTGGACAGCCTGGTGCGGTCCACCCTGACCGAGGTGGACGTGATCGGGTTCTGCATCCCCGCACCCGACCGCGTCGGCCCGGGGGACAAGTACCTGGCCGCCGAGCTCGGCGCGATCAAGGGCACGCCGGTGGTCGCCATCGTGACCAAGACCGACCTGGTCCCGCCGGAGCGGGTGGCGGCGCAGCTCGCCGCGGTGTCGGAACTGGGTGACTGGGCCGACATCGTCCCGGTCTCCGCCACGACCGGGTTCCAGCTGGACGTCCTGACCAGCGTGCTCGTGGCGCACCTGCCGCCGGGGCGGCCGCTCTACACCGACGGCGAGCTCACCGACGAGCCCGAGCAGGTGCTGGTCGCCGAGCTCATCCGGGAGGCGGCCCTGGAGGGCGTGCGGGACGAACTGCCGCACTCGATCGCCGTGGTGGTCGAGGAGATGGGGCCGAGGCCGGACCGGGACCAGCTCACCGACGTGCACGCGCTGATGTACGTGGAACGGCCCAGCCAGAAGTCCATCGTGATCGGCGCCAAGGGCGCCCGGCTGAAGGAGGTCGGCACCAGGGCCAGGCAGCAGATCGAGGCGCTGCTCGGCACCCGGGTGTACCTCGACCTGCGGGTCAAGGTGGCCAAGGACTGGCAGCGCGACCCCAAGCAGCTGCGCAGGCTCGGCTTCTACGACTGAGTGGTGCCGCCACTCGCGATCTCCAGCTCCCAGTCCAGCTCCCGCTCCAGCGGCTCGAAGCCGAGCTGGGCGTTGATCGCGGTCATGTGCTCGTTGCCTTCGACGGCATGGGTAATGATCCGGCTCAGCTGCGGCTCGTGCGCAGCCAGCAGGTCCAGCATCGCCACCTTGACCAGCAGCCCGAGCCGGTGCCCGCGGTGCGGGCGGACGACCGCCGTCAGCTCCTGGAACGCCCAGCCGTCCTGCAGCGGATCCACGCCGAGCTGGGTGATCGCGACCAGCGTCCCGGTACGGTCCAGGCGGGCGGCGACCGTGTAGTACCGCAGCCCCTGGGCATCGGTGCGCCGTTCGTCCTCCCGCACCCGGGCGGTGTTCCAGACCAGCGCGTCATCCCCCGCCGCACGCGGGGCGTCGGCCTCCGCCGCGAACAGCACGGCCACCTCCCGGAGCCGGTCCTCAGCGGTCGGCCCCTCCCAGGACAGCAGGGAATAGCCGGCCGCCTTCGCATCGGTCGCGCGCCGCAGGGCATCCCGGCGCGCCGGGGGGACGGAGTCCAGCCGGAGCACCTGGAAGATCCCGGTCAGCCGGTGCCGGGCACCGAGCGACCGGGCGAACTTCTCGCCGGCCGAGCCCTCCGCCGACTGCGCCAGCAGCATCGTCCGCCCGGCCTGGCGGGCGCGGCCGGCCGCGTGCGCGGCCAGGGCGGTGCCGAGCCCGGCCCGGCGGTGCGCCGGGGCCACCATCAGGCTCAGGTCCGCGGCGTGGCGGTTCTCCCGTTCCGGCAGGCCCAGCAGGTACCAGCCGCATGCCTGGCCGGCCTCGTCCCGGGCCAGCCAGGCCTGCGCGGGGTCCTCGGTCCAGCCGTAGGTCAGCCAGGCCCGGAAGGCCGTCGGTGACATCGGCGGCCGCCGCATCGCGTCCGCGCGGGCCGCCGCCAGGTAGATCTCGTTGCACACGTGGAGCGCCGCGGAATCGGCGGTGGGGTCGAAGCGCTCGATCTGCACGACCCCAGCCAAGCCGCCGGCAAGGCAGGCTGCCACCGAATTTAGGCAGCTGGTTGCGGCCCGGGTCAGAGCCAGCCTTTGCGCTCGGCGATCTCGACCGCCTCGGCCCGGTTGCGCGCGCCGAGCTTCTGGATCGCGGCGGACAGGTGGTTGCGGACGGTGCCGGACGACAGGTGCAGCGAGGTGGCCAGGTCGGAGATGGCGGCATGCCCGCGCGCGGCGGCCAGGACCTCTGTTTCCCGGCTGGTCAGCGGGCTTGCCCCCTCGGCGAGCGCCGCGGCCGCCAGGGCCGGGTCGACGACCCGTTCGCCCGCGTGGACCCGCCGGATCGCCGTGGCGAGCTCGGCCACCGGCGCGTCCTTGAGCAGGAAGCCGCGCGCCCCGGCCGCCATGGCCGCCGCCAGGTAGCCGGGCCGCCCGAACGTGGTGACGATGACGATCTTCCCGCCGAAGCCGTCCTTGCCCAGCCGCCGGGCTACCTCCAGCCCGTCCGCCCCGGGCATCTCGATGTCCAGCACCGCCACGTCCGGCTGGTACCGGTGGGCCATGGCGATCGCCTCGTCGCCGCTGGCCGCCTCGGCCACGACGGTGATGTCGTCCTCCATCTCGAGCAGGGCAACAAGGGCCTGCCGGACCATGGTCTGGTCCTCGGCGATCATGATCCGCACGCTCATGACCGGCCGGCGCCGGCGTCTTCGGGAGTGACGGGCCGGCCGTCCCCGCGCTCAGTCGCGGAGGCTGGCGCCGGTGCTGGCGCGGGGGCGGCATCCCCCGGCGCCGCGGCCACGGCGGGCGGCCCGGTCAGCGGGACGCTGACCGTCAGCCAGAACCCGCCGCGCTCGCCCGCGCCCGCGGACAGGGTGCCGCCGAGGCGCGCCGCCCGCTCGGCGAGGCCGGCCAGTCCCGACCCGGCCGGCGCTTCGCCCGGCCCGCCGGCGACGGCCGCCGGGGCGCCCGGCCCGCCGGCGGCAGCGACGGCGGCCGGGGCGCCCGGCCCGGCGGGAAGGACGGCACCACGGTTCCCGGGCGGGCCCGCGCCGTCGTCGGACAGGGTGGCCGAGGCCGCCGCGTCCGTCAGCTCGACGGCGATCTCCGCATGCCTGGCGGCGGCGTGCCGCACGATGTTTGTCGCGCCCTCCCGCACCGTCCACGCGAGCAGCGCGTCCACCGCCAGCGGCAGCGAGTATGAGCCCGGCACCCGGACCACGGTCTCGGTCCCCGCCGAGGCCAGCATCCGCCGCGCGGACACCAGTTCGGCGGCCAGGCTCGGCTGCCGGTAGCTGGTCACCGCCTGGCGCACCTCGGTGAGCGACCGCCGGGCCACGGTCTCCAGCTCGGCGATCTCCCGGGCCGCCCGTTCCGGGTCGGTGCCGATCACCCGGCCGGCCAGCTCGGCCTTGAGGGTGATCAGCGACAGGCTGTGGCCCAGCAGGTCGTGCAGGTCCCGGGAGATGCGCAGCCGCTCCTCGGCCACGGCTGCCCGGGCCAGCTCGGCCCGGGTCTCCTTGAGCCGGTACATCAGCGCGTTGCGGCGTTCCGCACTGTGCGCCAGCAGGTCGGCCAGCGCAACCACGGCGCCGGCGACGATCGTGTTGCTGTAGCCCAGGCCGGTCGCGACGCTGATCCCCACCGCGATCGCGGTGCAGCACACCAGGCCGAGCACGGTCGCCCGGCCGCCGGGGGTGAGGCGCCCCACGCACGCGGAGGCGGCGGCCAGCGCGGTGAGCCAGCTTATCCCCCCCACCGCGAACAGCGCCGCGGCCAGCGCGACCACCAGCGGCAGCAGCAGCCATTGCCAGCGCTCGTACCGTCCGGGCTGGCGCACCTGCACCAGCACCGTCCGGTCGATCAGCACCACGAACATCAGCGTCGCGCCGATCAGGAAGGCGGCGTGGTCACTGTGCTTGTGCGAGGTGAGCAGCCCCACCGCGGGGAGCAGCAGGAAGATCACCAGCAGCACGCGGATGACCAGCCGCCGGGACCGGAACAGCCCGGTGACGCCGGCGTCGAGGTCGTCGCCGGACGACGGCCCCGGCGCCGGCCCGGGCTTGCTCCGGCCGATCGGCGGCATGTCTCCCATCATCCCCCCGGGACCCCCGGCCCCGCTCAGGCGACGCTCTCCTGGCGCCAGCGCCACACCGCGATGAGCCCGAGGCCGGCCGCCCAGGCGGCGAGCACGGCCATGTCCCCGATCCGCAGCGCCCGCCCCGCGGCCGCGTTCCAGGCGAGCTGGCCCAGGTGGTAGCTGGGCAGCGCGTCGCCGATGTACTGCATGGCACGCGGCAGGCTGCTCCACTGGATGAAGATCCCGCCGAGGAAGGCCAGCAGGAACATGATCAGCATCTGTGCCACCTGCGCGGTCTGGCCGTCGAACACCAGCCCGATGACCAGCCCGAGGACGCAGAACGGGATCGTGCCGAGCACCAGGATCACCGCGATCGTGCCGACCCGGCCGGCCGACAGGTGCACGTGACCGTAGCCGAACCCGAGCGCGATGAGCAGCGCGAACCCGGGGATGATCAGCAGGATGCCCTGGATCAGCTTGGCGCCGAACCAGCCGGGCGCGGAGATCGGCGACACCCTGAGCTGGCGCATCCAGCCACTCTGCCGTTCCCTGGCTAGCTGCGGCCCGGTCGCGAACATCGCCGAGCCCATGCCCGACCACACCGCCATGGAGACCATCAGCAGCGCCGCGACGGTCAGGCCCTGCGAGATGCCGTGCTGCTTGGCGTAGATCAGGTACAGCAGCACCGGGAACCCGATGATGAAGATGAGGAACCGCACGTTGCGCAGGCTCCGGATGATCTCGAACCGCAGGAACGCGGTCATGGCTCAGCCCACCCTTTCCGTTGTCCGCTGGTCCGCACCGGCGCCGTCGCCGGAGGTGAGCGCGATCAGCGACTCCTCCAGCCCGCCGCCGCCGACCTCCATCGCCCGGAGACGCCGCCCCAGCGCGTACAGCGCGGGCAGGGTCTCGTCGGCGTCCCCGGTCCGGACCGTCACCGCGTCGCCGTCCACCAGGACGTCGTTGACCCCGGGCAGCCGCAGCAGCTCCGCCGGGTCCGGGGACGGCGTGGTGAACTGCAGCGTCCGGGTGGCCGTGTAGGACTTGATCTGGGCCGGGGTGCCGTCCGCGACGATCCGGCCGTGGTTCACCACGAGGATCCGGCTCGCGTTGGCGTCCGCCTCCTCCAGGTAGTGGGTGGCGAACAGCACGGTCGTGCCGTGCGCGCTGATCGTGGCCACCGACCGCCAGAACTTCCGCCTGGCCCCGACGTCGAGGGCCGCGGTGGGCTCGTCGAGGAATAGCAGCTCCGGGTGGCCCGCCAGGGCCAGGGCGAACCGCGCCCGCTGGGTCTGGCCGCCGGACAGCTGCTCGACCCGCCGGTCGGCGAGGTCGGCGATCCCGGCCAGCGCCAGCAGCTCGCCCGTGCTGCGGTCGTCGTGGTAGAGGCGGCGGAACAGGTCCACCAGCTCGCCCACCTTGGCGCCCTCGGGCAGGCCGCCGGTCTGCAGCATGCCGCCGATCCGGCCGGCCGCCACGGCCGCGGCCGGCGCCCCGCCCAGGATCCGCACCTCGCCGCCCGTCGGCGCGCGCAGCCCGAGCATGGTGTCGATGGCGGTGGACTTGCCCGCGCCGTTGGGGCCGAGCAGCGCGACCGTCTCGCCCGCATGGATGTCGAAGGACACGTGGTCCAGCGCTCTGATGTCGGGGTGGTACACCTTGACGACGTCGCGGAACGCGACCGCCGGCCCGGCGGCACCCGGCTTGTGGAAGGTCATGCCTTCACGCTAGGAGCGGGTGCCTGCGTTCTCCTGTCACGCGCATCCGGTCCTGGGGATGACAGATGTCACGGACCGGGCCGGCCACGGCCGGCCCCGGACGGCGGTTCCGGGCGGCGCCCGGGCTGCGCGGCCCGGAGCGTCCCGTCTGATAATCTCTTCGGTGATGCGCGGACTGCTCCTGCTTAGCTGCCGCGGCGAGGCCCGATAACGGCCGGCTTCCTCGCCGCGGAGCTGTGGTGACCGTCGGCTACCGCCCGGAACGAGGGAGCACCTTCCAGTCATGCGACCGCAACAACAACCGTCCGGCATGCCCTGCCACCGCTACGCCGCGTTTCCCCCGGTAGACCTGCCGGACCGGGCCTGGCCCGGGAAGCGGATCACCACGGCGCCGCGGTGGCTGTCCACCGACCTGCGCGACGGCAACCAGGCGCTGATCGACCCGATGAGCCCGTCCCGCAAGCGCACCATGTTCGACCTGCTGGTGCGGCTGGGCTACAAGGAGATCGAGGTGGGGTTCCCGTCGGCGAGCCAGGCCGACTTCGACTTCGTGCGCAGCCTCATCGCCGAGGACGTCATCCCCGACGACGTGCAGATCTCCGTGCTCACCCAGGCCAGGGACGAGCTGATCGAGCGGACCGTGCAGTCCCTGGCCGGCGCGCCGCGCGCCACGGTGCACCTGTACAACGCGACCGCGCCGCTGTTCCGGCGGGTCGTGTTCGGCATCGGGCGGGAGGAGTGCAAACAGCTCGCGGCCGACGGCGCCCGGTCGGTGGTCAAGTACGCCGAGCACTACCTGCCCGGCTGCGACTTCGGGTTCGAGTACTCGCCCGAGATCTTCATGGACACCGAGCTGGACTTCACCGCCGAGGTCTGCGAGGCGGTCATGGACGTCTGGCAGCCGGGACCGGGCCGGGAGATCATCCTCAACTTCCCCTGCACGGTGGAGCGGTCCACCCCGAACGTGTACGCCGACCAGATCGAGTGGACCAGCCGCCGCCTGTCCCGGCGCGAGCACGTGTGCCTGTCGGTGCACACGCACAACGACCGCGGCACCGCGGTCGCGGACGCGGAGCTGGCCGTGCTGGCCGGGGCCGACCGGGTGGAGGGGTGCCTGTTCGGCAACGGCGAGCGGACCGGCAACGTGTGCCTGGTCACCCTGGGGCTGAACCTGTTCAGCCAGGGCGTCGACCCCATGATCGACTTCTCGGACGTGGACGAGATCCGGCGCACGGTCGAGTACTGCAACCAGCTTCCGGTGCACCCGCGCCACCCCTACGCGGGCGACCTGGTCTACACCGCGTTCTCCGGGTCCCACCAGGACGCGATCAAGAAGGGCTTCGAGGCGCACCAGGCCGCCGCCTGGGCCGCGGGCGTCAACGTGGCGGACTACGCCTGGGAGGTCCCCTACCTGCCGATCGACCCGCGCGACGTGGGGCGCACCTACGAGGCCGTGATCCGGGTCAACTCGCAGTCCGGCAAGGGCGGGGTGGCCTACATCATGAAGGCCGAGCACCAGATGGACCTGCCCCGGCGGCTCCAGATCGAGTTCTCCCGGGTGGTCCAGGCGCGCACCGACGCCGAGGGCGGCGAGGTCACCCCGGCGCAGATGTGGGCGGCGTTCTCGGCTGAGTACCTCAGCGCCGGCCGGATGGCGCTGCTCGCGCACCACACCTCCTCGGTGGTCGACACCAAGGACGCGCTGACCGTGGAGATCAGCGTGGACGGCGAGGCGCGCCAGGTCGAGGGCGTGGGCAACGGGCCCATCTCCGCGTTCTGCGACGCGCTGGCCGCCACCGGGACGGCGGTCCGGGTGCTCGACTACACCGAGCACGCGCTGTCCGCCGGCAGCGACGCCCAGGCGGCCGCCTACGTCGAGTGCGAGGTCGGCGACCAGGCGCTGTGGGGCGTCGGCATCGACACCAACACGGTGACCGCGTCGCTCAAGGCGGTGCTGTCCGCGGTCAACCGCGCCACGGCTGACCGGATATCAGAACAACCCTGACGCCACTTCCCGGCCGGGCCTGGCCGCCGCGCCAGGCCCGGGCGGGCGCGCCGCGGCGCCCCTGTCGGCGGGATCGGCGAGAATGGGTTCCGTGGGTTCGTACTACCGGGATGACGGGATCGTGCTGCGCACCCAGGACCTGGGCGAGGCGGACCGGATCATCACGGTGCTCACCCGCCGCAACGGGCGGGTCCGGGCCGTCGGCAAGGGCGTGCGCCGCACCAAGTCACGGTTCGGCGCCCGGCTCGAGCCGTTCACCCACGTGGATTTGATGCTTTACGCAGGGCGTTCATCCCTGGACACCGTCACTCAGGCCGATTCCCTGCGGGCGTACGGGCAGGCACTGGCGGCGGACTACCCGCGCTACACCAGCGGTGTGGCGATGCTGGAGACCGCCGAGCGGTTCACCCCGGAGGAGAAGCAGCCCGTGCTGCGGCAGTTCCTGCTGCTGGTCGGCGGGCTGCGCGCGCTGGGCGAGGGGGCCCATGTGCCGCGGCTGGTGCTGGACGCCTTCCTGCTGCGCTCGCTCGCCGTCGCCGGGTACGCGCCCGCCCTGGACGAATGCGCCGTATGCGGCTCGCCCGAGCTGGCCGTGGCGAGCGGATCGGCCGCGTTCGCCCTCGCGGCCGGGGGCCTGACCTGCCGGTCCTGCCGGCCGGCCGGGGCGGCGACGCCGTCCGCGCACACGGTCGCGCTGATGGGCGCGCTGCTGCGGGGGGACTGGGCGCACGCGGACGCGGCCGCGCGGCGCCACCAGGTAGAGTGCAGCGGCCTGGTGGCGGCGTACCTGCAATGGCATCTCGAGCACTCCATCCGCTCGCTCCGGCACGTGGAGCATGTGTAACGGCATCGGTGAGGAGCCCGCATGAGTCACCCCGGTGACCGGGAGCCACGGCGCCGGGGGTGGCCCGGCCGCGGCGACGGCGCGGCCCGTTCGGGGGAGGCGGCCCGCCCGGAGAAGGCGGACCGGCCGGGGGAGACGGACCGGCCCATCCGGCCACCGGATCCGCATCCCGGCGGTGCCCGGCCGCCCGCCATCCCGCCCGAGCTGGTGCCCAGGCACGTCGCGCTGGTCATGGACGGCAACGGCCGGTGGGCCAAGCAGCGCGGCCTGCCCCGGACCGAGGGCCACAAGCGGGGGGAGTACTCGCTCTTCGACGTGATCATGGGCGCGATCGAGCTGGGCATCCCCTACCTGTCCGCGTACGCGTTCTCCACCGAGAACTGGCGGCGCTCCCCGGACGAGGTCCGGTTCCTGATGGGCTTCAACCGCGACGTCATCCGCCGTCGCCGGGATCAGCTCAACGAGATGGGGGTGCGGGTCCGGTGGGCCGGGCGCCGGCCGCGGCTGTGGCGCAGCGTCATCTCCGAGCTCGCGGACGCGGAGCGGATGACGGTCGGCAACTCGGTGCTGACGCTGCAGTTCTGCGTGAACTACGGCGGCCGGGCCGAGATCGCCGACGCCGCCGCGGCCATGGCCGCCGACGCCGTGGCCGGGCGGCTGCGGCCGGACCGGATCGACGAGAAGGTGCTCGCCCGTTACCTGGACGAGCCGGGCATACCCGACGTGGACCTGTTCGTCCGGTCCTCGGGGGAGCAGCGGCTGTCGAACTTCCTGATCTGGCAGTCGGCGTACGCCGAACTGGTCTTCCTGGACACGCTCTTCCCCGACTTCGACCGGCGCGACCTGTGGCGCGCGTGCGAGATCTACGCCAGCCGGGACCGGCGCTACGGCGGCGCGATGCCCAACCCGGCGGCCGGCCGCGGCCCGGAGCTAGCGGAGGGCCTGGATCACCGCCACCGCGAGCACGCCGGCGACCGCGGCCAGGCGCAGTAGCCGCATCCCGGGGGACAGGCGCGGCCACGACAGCGCGGCGAGCCAGCCCAGGAACGCGGCCACGACGACCAGCGCCGCCGCGCCGCCCCACCCGGGCACCGCGAGCCCGACCACCAGCAGGACGGCCATCAGGACGGCGGGCGCCCACGGCGGCATCTGGTGCAGGTGCACCAGCAGCCGCGCGCTCGACCGTTCCAGCCGGCGCCGGGCATCGCTGGCGCCGGGGGTGTAGAAGGAGTCCCCCCGGGGCAGCGGCCGCACATTTCCGCGCTGCGGCCGGCCTACCGGGCGGTGCGGCTGCGGCCTGCTCACGTCGGTCACCTTCCCCGTGCTCCCGGGCCTCCCGGCGATCCGGGCCGGCGCCGGGACGCGCTGCGATCCCAGTCAAGATATAGGACCCGCGGCGCGGTTCACCCGGCATAGGTGAGCTGGCCGGGCGAATCGCCGGGAACAGGGGAGCCGGGGGGCCTGCCGCGCCCGCCGCGGCCCGGATCGCTGGCTGACCGGGCGAGATCGCCGGACGGGCGGCCGGGGCCTGATCGCTGGCCTTGCGGGGGATGCCGATGCGGCGCGTAGCCACGTTCATCGTTGTTGCCGGGTGCGCCCTGGCCGGGGCCGTGACCGTGGGGGCCCGGGCGGCGCCCGCGAGCGGCCCGGCCCGGCCGGCCGCCTGGGTGGCCGGGATCGGAGTGGCCAAGACGGTCCGCTTCGCCGGGTACACCATGGTGGTCCCGGCGGGCTGGCCGGTGTACCGCCTGGACCGCGACCGGTCCAGGTGCGTCCGGTTCGACCAGCACGCGGTCTACCTGGGCCGGCCGGGCGCCGGCCAGCAGTGCCCGGCGCACCTGGTCGGCCGGGTCGCCACCGTCGGGCTGCAGGTGGGCCGCCCGGCCGGCGGTCCGCTGCGCGGCGCCCCCGGCGGGACGGCGGTCAGCTGGGATTCCGTCAGCCACGAGATCCGGGCCGCGCTGCCGCGCCGCCAGGTGGCCGTCACCGCCACCTACGGCACCGGGTCCGGCCAGGTCCGGGCGATCCTGGCCACGCTGCGCTGGGCCGCGACCGGGCAGCCCGCGTTCGCCGGGGCGGTGCTCACCGGCCTGGCCGTGGCGGCGGGGGGCCACCATGGCCGCCGCCACCACCATCACCCCTGCCACTACCGGTGCTGCCACCACCGGCTCTGCCACCCGCGCTGGCTGCGGATGCCGGTCAAGGGCCTGGACACCTGTACCGCCCCGTCACTGGACGCGATGCGGGCCTGGCACCACGAGTTCAAGGCCGCGGCCATCTACCTGGGCGGCCCGGAGGCGGCGTGCAGCTGGGGCAACCTGTCGGCCCGGTGGATCCGGGCCGCCGTGCGGATCGGCTGGGCGCTGATCCCCGCCTACGTCGGCCCGCAGGCGCCGTGCACCAGGTTCACCGTGCGGATCCGGCGGGGCCACGCGGAGGCGGAGGGCCGGGCGGCGGCCCGGGACGCGATCGGCCTGTCCCGCGACCTGGGCATGCACCGCGGTGCGGTGCTCTACGACGACATGGAGGCGTACCGCTCGCGCCGCTGCCGCCGCCCGGTGCTGGCCTTCCTCGACGGCTGGACCCGGGAGCTGCACGCCCGCGGCTACCGGGCCGGCGTGTACTCCAGCGCGGCCGCCGCGGCCCTGGACCTCGGCCGTTACCGGCACGTCTACGGCCATCCGGTGGCCAGGCCCAACTCGCTGTGGTTCGCGCTCTGGGACGGGCGCCGCAACCTGCGCGGCAGGCCGTACGTGCGGAACGACTGGTGGCACGCGCACCGGATCAAGCAGTACCGGGGGGAGCGCCGCCGGCGGATCGGCGGTGTCCGGCTGACCTTCGACTCCGACCTGGTGGACGGCGCCGTCTACCGCTGACCGCCGCCGGCCGCCCACAGGCCGGGGCGGCGGGGGTGACGTTCGGCCCTGACACGCGGGGACGGGCGGAGCAACGCTGGCAGATAGATCCGGATGGAGGCTCGCCATGAAGATCGAGTATTTCCACGCCTCTAAATTCGGCAACGGGGCGATGGTCGCGGCGGAGTTCAGCAGACAGATGGCCGATCAGGGCGTCACGGTCAACGTCCATCACATCCGCGACGCAAGTCCCGCGCAGCTGCCCTCGGCCGATCTGTACCTGTTCAGCTCGCCCGGCCGCTTGGGCAAGCCGATCCGCGGCATGCGCCGGTTCCTCACGCGGGTCAGGCTGCCCGCTGGCACCAGGTACGCGATCCTGGTCACCGAGGCGGCAGCGCAGCCGGACCCCAAGACCGGGCGGGTGCCCACCGACGAGGAAATGGCCAGGTGGCGGCGCGTCACCCCGATCATGAACGAGATCCTGCAGGGCAAGGGGCTGGTCGAGGTCGCGTCGGACAAGGTCCAGGTGACCGGGTTCAAGGGGCCGCTCGAGGAGGGCTGGCAGCAGAAGGTGGCGGCCTTTGCCGCCCGCATCCCCGTTCACGCCTGACCGCAGCGCTCCCGCTCCACGGCGGCGCGCCCGGGTGTCACCGGCCCGGGTGTCACCGGCCGGGCCAGGGGAGCCGGGGCCGCCCCGTTGGCTCGTGGCGGCAGGTGCCGGCCCAGCCGGGCCGCCGCGGCCGCCGCCAGCAGGCAGGCCAGGGCCAGCCCGGCGAACAGGCCGGTGCCCCGGCCCGCGGCGAGCGCCGCGCCGCCGGTGGCCGGGCCGAGGAGAAAGCCGGTGGTGAAGGCCAGCGCGCCGAGCCCGTTGTACCGGCCCGCCGCCGCGGGCACGGCGAGGTCGTTGACGATCGCCGGGATCGTGGCCGACAGCAGGCACTCGCCGAGAGCGAAGACGACCATCGCGGCGGTGAAGGCGCCGAGTGCCGCCGCGCCGCCGCCCAGCCGCCCGGCGGCGACCACGACGGCCCAGGTGATTGCCCAGGCCAGGGCCGCGAGCGCCACGCCGGTCGTGCGCCGGCGGCCGGACAGCCAGCGCAGGACGAACAGTTGCGCGGCCGCCACGGTCAGCATGTTGGCGGCGAAGGCCAGGCCGAGGCCGTGGGTGCTGATGCCGCCCGGGCGGGCCGCGTACCCGGCGAGGCTGGACTGGAACTGGCCGAAGCTGATGGTCACGATCAGCGCGGTGAGCACCCACACACGCAGGAACGCCCGGTCCGCCAGCACTGCCCGGAACCCGCCGCGCCCCGGGCCGGCCGGGGCGGCCGTGCCGGTGGCCCGGGCCGGGCGCACCGGGTCGCGGAGGCGGGCCAGCACGGGCACCACGGCGAGGAACGACGCCGCGTCGGCCAGGTAGACGGCGGTGAACGTGGCCGGGTGCGCGACGCTGACCACGGCCGCGGCGACGAGCGCGCCGAGGCCGAGCCCGACGTTCAGGCAGGCGTGCCGCACGGAGAACACCGCGGACCGGGCGGCCGGGCTCGTCAGGCACGCCAGCAGGGCATCCTGGGCGGGCCAGATCACCGACACGCCGAGGCCGAGCAGCCCGGCCGCCGCGAACAGGCTGAGGGTGCCGCGCGCCAGGGCGAGCGCGGCCGACCCCGCGGCCGCGACGGCCAGGCCGGCCATCAGCGCGCGCCGCGGCGTCCACCGGTCCGCCAGTGCGCCCCCGGCCGGGTTGCCCAGCAGCGACGCCACGGCGATGGTGGCGACCACCAGGCCGGACGTGCCGTAGCCGAGGTCCCGGACCCGGTGCGCGTAGATGAACAGGCACGGCAGGGTCAGGCCGCTGCCGATGGCCGAGGCGAAGTCAGCGCCGAGCACCACCCACGCCGGGCGTGGCAGCGCCGGCAGGACCCCGGCCGGCCGGCCGCCGCGGGTCATGACGGCCGGCCCAGCCGGTCCAGCACCTGGCCGGCGGCCAGCACGTGCGGGTGACCGGCGGGCAGCCGGGCGGTGAGGACGGCCGACGCGCGGACGGCGAGCGCCGCCGCCTCGGCCTGCCTGCCCTGGTCCGCCACCGCCACGGCGAGGTTCAGCAGCGTCAGGCCGACCTCGGCGTCCTGCGGGCCGAGGATGGCCGCCAGGATCCGCAGCGACCGCCGGCCGAGGGCCTCGGCCGCCGCGGGCCGTCCCTGGTCGCCGTGGAGGACGGCGAGGTTGGCGCAGGTCATCGCGACTTCGTAGTGATCGGGCCGGTAATGCTCCTCGAACACCGCCAGGGCGCGCTGGTAGGCCTGCGCGGCGTCGCCGAGCCGCCCGGCGAGGTGGTAGAGGGCCCCGAGGGCGTTCAGGTCGCGGGCGACATCCGGATGCCCGGCGCCGAGAACCCGTTCCCGCATCGACAGGCCCCGCTCGGCCAGCGGAATCCCGGCGGTGGCGTCGCCCCGCGCATGGGCCAGGCCGCCCAGGTTGTGCAGCAGCCCGGCCAGGACCAGCGGATCCGGATCGGCCTCGGCGGCGGCCATGGCCCGCCGGTAGGCGGCCTGCGCCGCGTCGAAGTCCCCCGCGTGCTTGTGCACCACCCCCAGTGCGTTCGCCGCCCGCGCCACCGGCGGCGAGGCCGCACCGAACGCCGCCGCCGCGCGGTCCAGCACCATGGTCAGGCGGGCCGCGGCGGCGCCGAACTCCCCGGCCAGCCGGTCCAGGCCCGCCGACCGTTCCTGCGCCTGGCACCACAGCAGCAGGCAGTCGCCGCTGTCCCCCGCGCCGCTGTCCCCGGTGCCGCCGTCTTCCGCCACCGCGTCGTCGAGCATGGCGACCGCGGCGGCGATGGTGCCGGCGGCGGCGCCGAACCGGTCCACGGACTCCTCGATCTCCGCGCGCGCCACGAGCACCGCCGCGGCGTCCGGCCCGCTGGCCAGGCCGGCCCGGCCCAGGACCGCCAGCGCCTCGCCGGCGTGGTCCAGCGCCGCGCCGGGGTCCCCCCGGCCCAGCGCGGCCAGCGCCCGGTCCCGCAGCAGCAGCGCGCGCCCGGCGGCGTCGGGGGTGGCGGCCCGCCGCCCGGCCGGTGCCCCGGTCACCGGGGCAGCAGCCCCGCCGGGCAGCAGAGCCGCCACGTCGATCACCCCGGTCAGCCGCGGCCCGCCGCCACGGCGCGGGAGTGGTTGCCCAGCACCGCGCGGGCGACGGCCCGGGAGTGGTTGTAGCTCAGGCTCCGGGCCACGGCCCGGGAGCGGTTCTGTTGCGCGCCGCGGGCACCGGCCCGCGTCGGCTGCTTCGGCTGGGCGAACATGACTACCTCGATTCCAGTGCGGCGGGCACGCCCCCGGCCCGCATCTGGCCGAAGCATCGCAGTGCGGCCGGGCCGCGCACATCGTCAACACGACGTACGCGGCCCGGCGGGAATTGACTACCTGGACCCGTGGCGGCGCTAGCCGCCGGTCACCGTGACCACCCGCAGGTTCGGGTCGGCGGCGATCTGCGCCGGGCAGAACCGGTCCGGCAGGAACTGCTTCTCGCTGAACAGCTTGGTCTGGTCGGCGAAGTGCGGCGATGCCGGGTTGGACGACTCGGAGTAGGTCAGGATGGTGGACCCGTCCGGGCAGGTTCCGGTCTTCGGCCAGGTCACCACCTGGATGAACGACGAGCCGTCATCCGGCGCGGTGAGCGAGTCCCCGGGCTCGTCGTCCACGTAGATCGCGTTGTAGATCCCGTCCGGGTCGCCCGGGCCGCCCGGGATGGTGATGTGGCTGCCGTGGTAGCTGACGAACTGGACCGCGCCGAGCGTGGTGTCGATCGGCACGTGCGCCTTGTTCAGTGCCGCGATCGCGTCACCCAGCGCGTCCCGCACCGTCGGGTTCGCCGTGTCCAGCCCGTACGGCGTGGTCAGCGGGTGGGCAAGCTCGAACCGGTGCGAGAACGGCGACGGCGTGGCGGCGTTGGCGAAGTTCCAGAACTGGCCGAACAGGACCGCGCCGCGCTGGTCCGCGTTCCACCGCATGTTCCAGTGCGCCAGCGTGCGGCACGCGTCGCCGAGCGGGACCTTGCCGCCGCCGGAGGTGGGCGCGGTGCCGCCCGCCGCCTGGAAGCTGTCGCAGAGCTTCACCAGGGCGGGCAGGGTGAGCTGGGCGGCGTAGTCGATGTCGTTGAGGTCGAGCCGGCGCATGGCGCCCGCGGTGAAACCGGGCGGGCCCTGGCCGTCGGTGCCGTCGATCCGCGCCTGCACCTCGATCAGGCCGATCCTGGTCCGCAGCGTCCGCGGGGTGCCCTCGAACCCGATGATCCGGGCGAAGCCGGTCAGCGGCTGGTGCGGGTTGGCCAGCCAGTAGCTGTCGTTGGAGTTCGTGACGTAGTCGTTGCGCAGCAGGAACGGCTCGTGCTCGGGCCCGAAGATGCCCGGCACGGCGGCGTCGCGGTCGGTGCCCCAGTCGCAGGCGGTCTTGGACCCGTCCAGGATGGGCAGCCCTAGCGCGGCGAAGGTGAGCTTGCCCAGCGACGTGTCGCAGGCGTTCGCCTCGGCGTCGGTCACGTGCGGGATGTTGCCGATGTCGGCGTAGAGGGCCAGGCCCTGCCGGTCGGTGGCGATCGTGTTCACCCAGGGGATGCCCTGGTACTTCTGCAGGATCGACAGCACCTGCTGGGTGCTGGTCGCGCGGTCGAGGCCGAACCAGGTGTTCACCGCCCGGGCCAGGTTGCCGGCGTTGGCGTCGGCGAAGGCGAATCCCTGCGAGGTGCCCCAGGGCAGCGAGATGCCCGCCAGGTCGTTGAACATCGGGCCGTAGCGGGTCCACCAGAAGGTGTGGTGCACCGGGGCGAGGCTGCCGTCGGGCTGCTTCGCCATGACGGTGACCCGCCGCGGGGTCATCGCCACGGCCTTGCCGTTCTGCAGGTACTCGGTCGGGTGGCCGGGCGCCAGGGTGAGCTGGAACGGGGTGAACCGGAACGCGGTGGACACGGTGTGGCTCCAGGCCACCGAGGCGTTGTGGCCGATGAGGATCAGCGGCACGCCGTACAGCGAGGCCCCGGTGACGTTGATCTGGCCGGGGATGGTGAGCTGCGCCTGGAAGAACCGCTCCGGGCCGATCCAGGGGAAGTGCGGGTTGCCGAGCAGCAGGCCGCGGTGATCGCGGGTGCCGGCCGAGCCGATCGCGACCGCGTTGCTGCCCAGGCTGCTGCCGCCGAACTGCTTGCGCAGCGCGGCGACGAGCGCGGGCCCGGTCCGGGCGGTGGCGGCGGCGCTGTCCGCCTCGGTCGCCGCGCCCGGCTTCGGCGGCTCGGCCTGCACGATGCCCTGGATCACGGCGTCGCTGCCGGACAGCAGCATGAGCTGGTAGAAGCGCAGGTAGCTGTCCAGCAGGGTGATCGGCCGCACCCATGCCTGGCCGCGGCAGGTGGGGTCGGGCGCCCCCGCCGGGCCGCCCACGTGGGCGAGGTAGGCGTTGTAGCCCTTGACGTAGCCGGCCTCCACCTGCTGCTCGGTGGGGCTGAGCGCCCGGGCCAGGCGCTGCACCACGCCGGAGTCGATGATCTGCTGGAAGAACAGGTCGGAGTCCAGGTTGCTGACCACGATCCCGTTGCCGCGCTGGATGTCCACCCCGTTCGGGCCGAAGTAACGGGACCGCTGCGCCTCGACGGTGACGTAGTCGCTGGCCATCGTGCAGAGGTTGTCCTGGGCGAACGCGTAGCCGTAGCCGAAGCCCAGGCTAGTCCAGCTGTGCGCGAGGATGTGCGGGACCCCGCCGGTGGTGTACCGGATCTGCGCGGACAGCCGCGCCTGCCCGTGCCCCGGCGGGCGGCTGGCCAGGGCGGGGGCGGCGCCGGCGCCCGCCAGGGCAGCGATCACCACTGCGACGATCGATGCTGCGCGCAACCTCATCGCGGCCTCCTTGACGTGATCTGCAGGGCATTAGCTAACACACCGGCTATTTCCGTAAATTACGCCAAACGGCTCCGCGTCCGTCACCCTGGGCCCTCGTGTCGCACCCTGGGCCGTGATTACCCGGCGGCGCCGGGCCGCGCCGGCCAGTAGGCTGTGCAGGCACCCACCTGTTTCCCAGGTCACGCACGCCCACCGACCGCCAGCCGGATGGAGTTCTCACCATGGCACGCCGTTCCGACCACCTCGACACGATCGTCAGCCTCTCCAAGCGACGCGGCTTCGTGTACCCGTCCAGCGAGATCTACGGCGGGCTGCGCGCGTCCTGGGACTACGGCCCGCTTGGCGTGGAGCTGAAGAACAACGTCAAGCGGCAGTGGTGGAAGGCGATGGTCCAGGGCCGCGACGACATCGTCGGGCTGGACTCCAGCGTGATCCTCGCCCGCGAGGTGTGGGAGGCCAGCGGCCACGTCACCGAGTTCGTGGACCCGCTGACCGAGTGCCAGTCCTGCCACAAGCGGTTCCGCGCCGATCACCTGATCGAGTCCTACGAGGAGAAGCACGGCCACGCGCCGGAGGGCGGGCTGGCCCTGGTTGCCTGCCCGAACTGTGGCACCCGCGGCGCGTTCACCGAGCCGCGCATGTTCAACGGGCTGCTGCGCACCTACCTGGGCGCCACCGAGGACGAGGCGGGACTGGCCTACCTGCGGCCGGAGACCGCGCAGGGGATCTTCATCAACTTCCGCAACGTGCTGCAGACCTCGCGGAAGAAGATCCCGTTCGGGATCGGGCAGATCGGCAAGTCGTTCCGCAACGAGATCACCCCGGGGAACTTCATCTTCCGGACCCGTGAGTTCGAGCAGATGGAGATGGAGTTCTTCGTCAAGCCCGGCACCGACGAGGAGTGGCACGAGCACTGGATCGCCACCAGGCGGGCCTGGTACACCGGCCTCGGGGTGCGGGCGGAGAACCTGCGCCTGTACGAGCACCCGGCGGAGAAGCGGTCGCACTACTCCAAGCGCACCGTGGACATCGAGTACCGGTACGGGTTCCCCGGCAGCGAGTGGGGCGAGCTCGAGGGCATCGCCAACCGCACCGACTTCGACCTGTCCACCCACGGGCGCGCCTCCGGCCAGGACATGTCCTACCTCGACGCCGACTCCGGGAACAGGTACATCCCGTACGTGATCGAGCCCGCCGCGGGCGTGGACCGCTCGGCACTGATGTTCCTGCTCGACGCCTACGCCGAGGACGAGGCGCCGGACGCGGCCGGCAAGCTGGAGAAGCGGACGGTGCTCCGCCTCGACCGCCGCCTCGCGCCGGTCAAGGTGGCGGTGCTGCCGCTGTCGCGCAACGCCGACCTGTCGCCCAAGGCCCGCGACCTGGCCGCCACGCTGCGCCAGCTCTGGAACATCGACTTCGACGACGCGGGCGCGATCGGCCGGCGGTACCGCCGCCAGGACGAGATCGGCACGCCGTACTGCGTCACCGTGGACTTCGACTCCCTGACCGACCAGGCGGTGACGGTGCGCGAGCGGGACTCCATGCGGCAGGAGCGGATCGGCATCGACGCGCTGGCGGCTTACCTGTCGGAACGGCTCACCGGGCTGTAACCGCTCGGACGTCATGCTGCCGGGTCATGGTTGCGCGTTTGCTGCCCCTACAGGGGCAGCA
>Ga0335078_10000795_pt1 | contig 48136 bp, 47 predicted proteins | sample Lox_Sample_32_FD_206711 | JGI IMG/M metagenome (GOLD analysis project Ga0335078, IMG submission 206711) | Soil microbial communities from Loxahatchee National Wildlife Refuge, Florida, United States - Lox_Sample_3.2 | ecosystem: Environmental > Terrestrial > Soil > Wetlands | place: USA... | reverse complement strand
CTGCTGGCTTTGCCGGGCTCAGCCGCGGGAGAAGTCCAACAAAACGCCAGCATACCGGCCGCTGACATCCCCAGTTGCATGCGGCGTGACATTCCTTTTCGGAAACTCGAATTCACGTGATTCGCTCCTTTCGTGGAACAAGCGCAGCCCGAGGCAATCGGGTACTCGCTGTAAGTATGATGAAGCACGTTTTTTACGCAATCAATCATCAAACGGTATTTTTTCGATAATCCTTTGTCGAAGTGGTGGTCTGTTTGCTCTCGATCGCGAACGCCTGACTGGCTTCAGATCTCGTCATTCGAACGATCGCGGCGCATCGATTGACCAAATCCGCCGGATCCAACCCACTGTTGGGCACGTTTGTCGTAAACCGTAATCCCGAGGCTGCGGGTTTCCGAAACGAAGACGTTGTCTTTGGTGTAGCGGATGTATCCGCCGAGCGAGTGCGCTTTCTCTGGGCCTGCGTGCAGGACACGCGAATCGGCCAAGTGCATGGTGTAGCCGTAGTGGCCGACGCCGCCGCCCGCCATCGCGAAAAACCAGCCCGGCTTGCCGTCGGCCCGAACAATGTTGGTTTTGCCGAGGCCGCGCTCGTAGTCGGCGATCGCGTCGTGTTCCACGGCGAGGGCGTTGATTTCCGCGGCATCCGGAACGCCCGACACCGTGAGACGGCTCTTGCGGCCCTTCGAATTGTACGGCTCCATCGGTTTGCCGGACCATCCGGAAAGGAAAAACGTAGTGGCCCCCGGCGCGCCCGCGATTCCGGCGGTCTTCTGTGCTCTTCGGCGATTGCCTTGTCCGGCGCCCCAACCGAGCCCTGTGAGCAGATCGTAGTCGTGATCTCCGAAAGCTGCCATGCCCGTGCGGCCTTGCCTTAGCATGGCCTCCTCGGCGTCGTTGTACTTCACACCGATGAACTCGGTGGGGGTGAAGATGATCGAGCTCAGCTGGATTCCCCACTTCCCATCGTTGTTGGTGATGGCATAAATACCTTGATTGATTCCGAGCCGGTACCCATCGGCGCGATAGCGTGTGTAGCTGAGCTCGAGTCCGACGTTCACGGGGTTGAACGTGTGGACCTGCAGCACATCCATGATGTCGTAGCTGCCGGGCCGGAACTGGCTCTCCGGCGCCGTGGTCTCATGGATCGATGGCGGCGGATTGGCGATAAAGTCGCGTTCGGTTTTGTAGATTAGCGGCTCGGTGCCTTCATAGGTGGCGTACGGAAAATGAAGCGTGCGCGCCACGGCGGCCATGTCGCGATCATTGTAGGCGGCGAAGTATTCCGTCAGCAGGCGCATCGCTTCCGGCACTGAAGTCTTGTAGTAGACGGGGAAGCGCGCGTCCAGCATGGCGCCGGGCTTGATGTTCCTCGGCTCGGGCAGCTCCTCGGCCGCTCCGGCGCGCATTTGCAAATCTTTCTTGATGTCGTCTTCGACGCCCGCCATCATCTCCTGACGCAACTGATCGCGCGTTTCGCCGCCGATCGGCTTGGCCGATTGTGAGAATGCCGGCGTGGCCGCGGCTACGCCGAGCAACCCTGCGGCGCTTTGCAGAAACTTGCGGCGGCCGGGAGTCTTGCCTTGGTTCTTGTCACTGGAGCTCATAATTCCTCAACCCCTTTCTGGTAATTCTCGCGCGAACCGATCCAACGGTCCGCTAAAACACGTATCATAATTCAATTCTGCGATTTAAAATTTTGCTCGCGTCCTCTCTGCCATTCATGAGATACATTGCGGCTGGCCCTATTGCCGCGACGGGCTGGTGAGGTTCGCGCGAATCGCTTTCGATTTCGAGTCCCACTGGGCGGCGATGCTTTCGGCACAGTGCAAGAATTGACGGGCATTATTGGAGAGATATCGCCCCGGGCGCCAGGTTGCGACCACCGTGCGTCGCGGCGTGGGCGCTTGTATGCGGACCATCGCAAGTGCCTGCCCGCCGGGCTGGCGCAGGACCATTTCGGGCAAAAGAGAGAGACCGAGATTGGAAGCCACCAGCGACTGGATGGTCTCGGCCTGCTCGCTTTCGAAAGCCACTTCCGGCTCAAAACCGGCACTGCGGCAATATTGCAGCGTGGTCTCGCGCGTATTGTGCCCCGGCGTCTTATATAGGATGAATTTCTCCTTCTTGAGCCGCGCGATCGGCACAACGCTCTGCGAGCTCAGCGGGTGCTGCATTGACACCGCCAGACAAAACTCCTCGGTGAACAACGTCCTCGGCTTGAGGCCGGTGGAGGTGAGCGGGCGAAGCGCGATGCACAAATCCACTTCTCCGCTTTGCAACAACGAAGTCAGTAGCGGCGTGGTGCTTTCTTCGCGTAGCAGCACGGTGACTTGCGGGAATCGCGACTTGAATTCCTTGAATACCGCCGGCAGAAAATGAGCCGCGATGGTTGGAATCACGCCGATGCGGACTACGCCAAGCGTTCCGCCGTGTACTTCCGCCATGCGCACGCGCGCTTCGGCCGTATCGGCCAAAATCTTTTCCGCATACGGAAGTAGGATCTCGCCGGCGGGCGTGAGCAAGACCTGTCGTCCCGATCGCTCCAGCAGTCTTACGCCCAGGTCGGCTTCCAGACGCTGGACATGTACCGTGAGAGCAGGCTGTGTTTTACCCAGGCTATCGGCGGCGCGCGCGAAATGCCGCCGGCGCGCAACGGCACGGAAACACTCCAACTGAGTGACGGTCATAGTGTTAACGAAAGATTATCGCAAAAGAACAGTTTGATCATTGATCGGCGACCGAAATCCGACTTGCCATCGTATCAGAATTCGGTCGAGCGCGGAGTGCCGCGCCGATTTGCGCGCAGCCTATCCGCGCGGTTTGCCTTTTGAAATGGGCTCAGCGGTCGAGCTAGCTGGCCTTGACGTTGTCGTCGAACTTAGGCATTGCCCAGTTCTGCACAATGCGCGACACCGCTTGTGTATACGCGTCCAGGTCGTCGGGCTTCTGCACGAATTCCTTCGCGCCGAGCTCGAACGAGCAGCGCCGGTCCAGCGGATCGGATGAGGAGGTAAAAACCACGATTGGGATTTCCCGCTGGCTGCACTCCAGAACCGCCAGCCCGGACAATTTCGGCACGTTCAAATCGAGAATGACCAGATCCGGATCGAAATAGCGGGCGGCCAGCAACTGCGCCGCTTGCTTCCCGTCCGTCGCGACGCGGACGTTGATTGGCCAAGCTTGATTGCCGAGCACTTGCCGAATCAGAAGTATGTCGCCGGGGTTGTCTTCAACCAGGAGCACCTCAAGTGGTTTCACAACAAAGTTCCGTTCAGCAAAACAGTTGCCATCGAATCTACCACAGCCACTTCCAACCAGCGCGGAAACGGATCAGCTTTTCGCTGACGGACCGCCCCAGCGCTTGGTATCTGGATCGGCAAGTCCGAGCAGATCCAGGACGCGATCCACGCTGTGATCCACGATTTCCGCGACAGTCTGCGGCTGGTTGTAAAAAGCAGGTATCGGAGGCGCAATGATCGCTCCCATCTCAGCGAGTGAAGCCATCGTTCGCAGATGTCCCAAGTGAAACGGCGATTCCCGCACCATCAGAATGAGCTTGCGGCGCTCCTTCAGGGTTACGTCGGCAGCGCGGATCAACAAGTTGGAACTGATTCCCGCCGCGATCGCAGACATTGTATGGATCGAGCAGGCCGCGACCACCATGGCGTCCGTAGGGAACGATCCGCTCGCCAGCCGCGCTCCCACATCGTCGTTCGAATAGGAACAATCTGCCAACTTCTTCACGTCGGCGGCCAGTCTTCCGGTTTCATAAAACAGAGTCTTTTCGCCGGCGCGTGTGAGGATGAGATGGATTTCAACCGAAGAGTTACGGCGCAGTTTTTCCATCAAGCGGATACCGTACACCGTTCCGCTCGCGCCGGAGATTCCAATTACGATTTTCACTTCAAACTAGCGAGGATAGCAGAGTGGGATCGCGTGGGAAGAAAGAGCAGACCCGCGAACGTGGTGTCGTTGCGGGTCCGCGATGGAAGAAAGAGCGCGCCGCTAGATACGCGATCCCGGCCGCTCGCTGACGGCGTAGTCCGCCGATGCTTCGCCCGACGACGCGACGTCTTCCGCACCCGATTCTTCGAGCACCGTCTTGGCGCGCTTTACCCAATCCGAGCCGTCGCAATGGACGGAGATCAGAATCCCGCCCGATTTCACGCGGCCTTCATAACGCTTCGCTTCGTACTCAGGTATACCCATCCCGATCAGCGCGCCCGCGACGCCACCCACGGCTCCGCCCGCGCCCACGCCCGCCAACATGCCCATGATTGGGCCAGCCGCAATGAACGGCCCGAGACCCGGGATCGCCAGAGCGCCAATGCCCACCAGCCAGCCCAATGCTCCGCCGATCACGGCGCCCGAAACGGCGCCGGTCGTGGTGCCCTCCGGAGCCTTGGTCTCTTTCTTATGAGCGAAATCTTTCGTGCCCAAGTTTTCCGGCATCAGCACGGACACATCCGTGCTGCGGAAACCCGCGGACCGGAGCCGCTCCAATCCGCTCCCCAATGCCACCGTGTCGCGGTAAATTCCGAACACGGCTGTATTCTTTGCCATTTTGATTGCCTCCTATATTTGTGTCTGATTGTTCTTACGCGCTACTTGGAGCTGACGGTCAGCTCGTCTGTGACATTGCCGGCCCCAGCGGCTTGTGTGGCTTTGTCTTCTATGGCTTTCTTTTCATCCTCGGACTTGACCTTTCCCCGAAGAGTCACAGTCCCGTTCCGGCTGATGATCTTGACATTGTGCGCGTCCATCGAAAGCGATTTATCCGCTACGACGGCCTTGCGAATGTTTTGAGTCAGCTCGCGATCCGACTTGTTCGCTTTTTGCTGATCGGCCGTTACTTGTCCAGTGGCGTCGCTATTCTGCGCGGGCGCGGCCATCGAGAGTCCCGCCGACATCGCAAACAACTGGCAAGCCAGCGCTAGTTTCGACGTGTAATTGCGTTTCATGCCGCGGTTGACTGCAAGAGCGCTGCCAAAGCATGGACCACGCGCGGATACATATGCTTGGACGAGCCGCGCCCGGAGTGTTGAAGATTTCTCTATGAAACCGGCAACCACCTGATCGCCCCGCCAGGAATTATTTCCACGTTACACGCGGATAGATCGCGCAGCCAAAGCTTTTACAAATCGGCCTGCATCGTGCTCGGGGAAAGGCCCGAAAGGAGTTCATGTCTAAATGAACTGGGACAGAGTAGAAGGCAATTGGAAACAGATGAAGGGGAAGGCACGTGAGAAGTGGGGCAAGCTGACCGACAACGATTTCGAACAGATTGCCGGCAAAAAGGACCAACTGGTAGGCCGAATTCAGGAACGTTACGGCATTTCGAAAGACGAGGCTTCCAAACAAGTCGACGAGTGGAGCCGTCTGCAGACCGAAGAAGAAAAGCAGCACACCAAGGTATAACTTCTCCTCAGTGGGCCGCCTCCCCAGGCGGCCCTTCCCACCAAGCCGGCCTTAGAATTCCATCCGTAAAGCGAACTGCATCGAGCGTGGTTCCAGCGTGCCCTGAAACTCTCCGAAAGTCTGCGGCGACATCAAGCTCAGACTCGGATTCGTGAAATTCGGATGATTGAAGGCGTTGAATGCTTCGGCGCGAAATTGCAGTCGCTTCCCTTCCCAAGGCAAGTAAAACGTCTTGCTCAGTGCGGCATCGACATTAAAGATGGGCGCCAATCGAACCGCGGCGCGCGTGCCGGTGCCCTCCGGCGGCTGATCTTGAAAATTGTTCGACGCACTGGTGTTGGCAAAAATGCTTGGAATCCCGTTTTGATCGATGTGCACTCCGCCGGATGGCGTGGATGTGTTCGCCACCGCCAGCGAACTGAGCCAATAATTGGTGTTGTATGCAAGATCGCCCTCCACCGCGCTTGGCAGCGGCGTGCTGTAGCGCCATACGCTCGAAAGCTGCCAGCCCCCGGCGATCTCGTCCATCCAGCGCGGAGCGTTCCTGAGCAGCCACTTGCCTTTGCCCACCGGCAGAGCGTACATAAAGTTCGCATTGAAATTGTGCCGGATATCGAAGTCCGAAGATCCACGGAACGCGCTGAAATTGTATATGTCCTGAATCGACGCGCCCTGTTGTCCGGCGCCCGATTCGGCCGCCGATCCATTATCGATGGAATGCGACAGCGTGTAGTTGAAGTCGAACTGGAACCCGCTCGAATAGCGCCGCCGGAAAGTTACCGTCATACCGTGGAAGTCCGCCTCTCCGGCATTCATCCAAGTCGGCAGCGAACTACCCTGCTGCGCGAAAAACGTGTAGCAGCCGGTGACGCTTAAGCACTTTCCGGGAATGTAAGCGCCCACGATGCGATCGGCCGCGTGGAGGCTGTCCAGAAAGCTGCTGCCGAACACTCCATAGACGCTGTAAAAATAGTTCGCCGACGCGCTTCCTGGGAAATAGAAATTCTTGTAGCCCGGCCATACGTTGTTGACGAATGGAAGGTTCGGAACCAAGCCCGGATTGTTCATCACTTCCTGAGCCACCAGCGCCGCGGCATTGTTGTACGGCACGCCCGCGCCTTTTGCGAGCGTGTTCGCAAGATTGTAGACGGTCTGTGCATTCTGTTGCCAAGTCACGCCTGACGCCGGGTCCTTATAGTTTTCGAGCGGCGTGTAGACGTCGCCCTCCATCAACAGCCGGCGCGACAGACGTCCGACGTAGCCCACTTCGATTGTGACTTTACCGGGCAACTGGCGTGAGTAGTCGGCATTCAGGATGATCGAATATGGCGTCTTCAAATCAGGCGAGATCCCCAGAAATGTTCCCGTGATCGCGGCGATCGGCGGGGGCGTGTACGGAAACCCGCCCGTGGCTGAAGGCGGCAGCGCCGGATAGGTCCCGTTGAACCGCGGCGAAGTGCTGAAGCTGTACGAATCCGGAAAATTCGTGGGGTCCGAGAGGCCGAGCGAGCCGAATTGGTCGTAATTCGCGATCAGATCGTTCCCGAATTGATCGTAAGCAATCGCGCCGCCGAGGCGAAACGCTCCAGTCTTTCCGAACAGCTTTCCGATCAGCCCGCCATGGTCGCTAGGAGCGTACGCCAGGCCGAACCGCGGAGCAAAGTTCGCGTTGTCCGGATTCCACCAGGATGCCTTTCCGTTAGCCGGTCCGTTCAACGCATAGCTCAACGTGAAATCCGGCATCTGGTTAGCCGGTACTCCCTGCAGCTGCAGTCCATTTCTCTCCGCCAGGAATTGGTTCAACGGCACCGTCGTGTCCACCTGGAGGCCGTGCGCTTCGAACGGGGGCCGGAAATTCTCGTAACGCAAACCCAGGGTCAAAGTCAGCTCGCGCGCGACGCGATACGTGTCGCCCACGTACCCCGCGTAAGCATGCTGGATGAACGATCGCTGTTGCGGAGTGCCTTGCGGCAGCAGTTGCCCATTGCGATTGTACTGGTACGTCACGAACACGTCGTTGAGAACGCCGAGCAGCGTCGCGGCGGCATTGGTCACCGCAGTCGGGTTCGCCAACTGAATATTCGGATTGTTGAGCTGGCCGCCCAAGTAGCTTTGCACCGAGTTGTCGATGTCTTCGCCCAGGCCGATCAGCTCCGTCGCGCCGTATGCGTACAAGGGAAACGAGTTCGTAAACGACGAAACATTGTTCCGGTTGTACCGGAAGTTCAACCCCATCGTGATGGTGTGCTTGCCCTTGGTCCAGGTGACGTCATCGACGAAGTTGTTCAGCGGGTTCACGCGGCCTCTGGCCCGCGCGCTCCAATTCTCCAGCGGCGAAAGCGCGGTCGGCTCAAACTGGAAGCCAGTCCCGGAAACGCCCGAGAGATTCTCATCCAGGCGTGTCAATCCATAAGTGAACGAATTGATGATGGTCGGCGTGAGGATCGCAGTGTAGTGCGCGGAGATTCCCTTATTGTTGTCGCGTTCGATGGACGCCGGCGACTGGCCGGGGAATTCCGCCAGTATCTGATCGATGGTATTGTCTCCCAGCGTGCCGCGAATACTCAGGTTGTGCTTGCCTGCATTGTCGAGCCTGTAGTCCAACTTCGCCACCCACGCCATGTCATTTAAATGATCCGGCGCATTGAAGCGATACCCGCTGAAATTCAACCCACCGTCCTGCCCGAAGGCCGGATCGTTGCCCACCGGATATTGATTCAGGATTTTCTGGTACGGCGTATTGAGCCCAATCCCCAGCGGATCGACTTGCGGAAGCTGGGATGGCCCGACAGTCTGCACGCTTCCGTCGGTCAATTGCGCTTGAAGGATACCCTGCTTCAATGTCTCCGACGGCACCGCGCGCACTTGCGCCACGCTGCTAGCGTCCACGCGCTGTTCCCAATTGACGAAATAAAACAAGCGATCCTTCTTGATCGGTCCGCCGATGGACGCACCGAACTGGTTCCGCACCAATTGCTGAGTGGGCACGCCGGATTGATTGTTGAACCATGTGTTCGCCGATGTCGCGGTGTTGCGATTGTATTCGTACAGCGAACCGTGGAGCTGGTTGGTACCGCTCTTGGTAACCAGCACCACCTGCCCGCCGGAGGAGCGGCCCTGGTCCGCTCCCTCGCCTCCCACCGTTACGCGGAACTCCTGAACTGAATCGAGCGGGATAGGCAAAACCGAATTGAAACCCGAGTTGGCGTTGTTGTTATTGCCGTTGATCCCTTGATACGTGCTGCCCGTGGTGCTGTTCTGAGTCACCAGGCCGGCGTTCTGATTGTCGTTGACGTCCGCGCCATCGAGCGTGATGTTGTTCTGATCCCGCCGCGCGCCCAGCACCTCGCCGTTAGTCGTAACTCCGGGCTGCAAGCTCAGCAATTGGACGACATTTCGAGTCTCGAGCGGCAGCTCGCGTACTTGGGTTTCCGAAAATGCGTTGCCCACCGACGCGTCCACCGTGTTAATGGCCGACGCCTCCGCCGCGACGTTCACTGTCTCGGTGGTCTTGCCAAGCTCCATTCGAAGATCCAACGTCGTGGGCGTGTTCACCAACAATTGCACGTCGGTACGGGTCAACGTAGTGAATCCGGTCACCTCGGCGACGATCTTGTACGTTCCTGGAGCGAGCTGGAGAAATTGATATTCGCCGTTGCCGCCTGTAATGGAGGAGCGGGTGAATCCGGTGGTATCGGAGCTGAGCGTGACCTTTGCGCCGGCGATCACCGCGCCCTGAGGGTCGCTGACTGTGCCGCGGAGAAGAGCTGTGGATTGCGCGAAGGCACCGAAGTGCGCTGCCATCGCGAGAAGTAGAACAGCAAAAAAGTGACGCAAGCCAGGTTGAGTAGGCATGGACACAACTCCCTTGATTCAAAGTTGAGTCTGCGAGGTACGGGCTCGCTACACGTGTTGATGCACCGCGTATTGCGACAGGGAGCCTGACAAGGGCTCGATGCACCAGGACGGCCTACCAACCGGCACGAAGGTTAGTGCGTCAATTATCCATTAGACCCCTATGGCTGTCAACGGAAAAACCAATAGAAATTTTCTATCGCTCTAAGCCGCCGAGCGCGTCAATTGAAACCAAAACAGGATGGAATCGTGCACAATTGAAGCCTATGACCGCCGAACAGGTTTTCTCACTCGCCAACACCACCGCGCTTTTGGGATGGCTGCTGCTAGTGATACTCGGCCCGCGCCGCTGGGTGGCGCCGTTCATCACCGGCGCGATACTTCCACTGCTGTTCGCGGTCCTCTACGCGTCACTGCTAGCCGCGCATTGGGGCGACACTCCGGGGGGAGGCTTCGGGTCGCTCGCGCAAGTGTCCGCGCTGTTTTCGAATCGATGGCTACTGCTGGCCGGTTGGGTACACTACCTCGCCTTCGATCTGTTCATCGGAAGCTGGCAAGTTCGCGACGCACGGACCAATGGCATCCCGCACTGGTTCGTAATCCCTTGTCTGATTCTCACCTTTCTGCTGGGCCCCACCGGCCTGTTGCTCTATTTCGTAGTCCGCGTGGCTCGCATTCGCTCTCTGCGTCTGGAAAACGCGGCTCGCTAGACCTTGAGCTTCGGCTTTTTCGCCGCTTCGTTCGTCCATAATTGAGATAGTCGAAGAGGAGATCGATACGCCCGCTCACACACCACGCGCGGACCGTTCCACGGAAGCAGTGTTGGACCGTCCTCCTGAGCAGCTGGCCGCCGAAAGCCGCGCCGCACGCACCCTTCGCGAAGTTTTCGAATCCGGACGGCCACTCACCTATATCCGCACGTCCGAAGAGCAGCGCGTTGGAAAAGTTCTGCGCGAAGTCGCGGAAGGACGCCTCTCGAAGGAGCCCCTGCCGGTTTGGACCTGGAGCCTTACCGAAGGCCTGATCGGCGACGATGGCGCGCCGCACCCAGGTACCGAAACGCCGCGCGCGGCGCTCGATTTCATCTCCGCCCACACCGGCTCGGCCATCTTCCACCTCAAGGATTTTCACGAGCCGCTGCGCGAGTCGGCCGAAATCCGGCGGCGTCTGCGTGATGTCTACGAAAGCTCTCTCGATCAGCACAAGTTCGTGGTGATCACTTCGCCCGTCCGATTCGTGCCCGAAGAATTGGAGCGCAGCATTCTGTTCCTCGAATTGCGGCCGCCCGACGTTGTCGAGCTAGTGGATTTCCTGCGCGCCGAGACAGCGGCGACAAATCAGAGCGCGTCCAATGAATTGCTCGATCAGCTTGCCCGCGCGCTAGTCGGCCTCACTGTTGACGAAGCCCGCTACGCGCTGCGCCGCGCTCTGGCCGCGCATTCCACGCTGGGGCCCGAATCGATTCCCGCTGTTCTTGAAGAAAAGCGCCTACTCGTGAATCGCACCGGCTACATCGAATACATCTCGAGTGGAACCGATCTCAATGACGTCGGCGGCCTGGACGGGCTCAAGAAATGGCTCGTCGAGCGCCGCAAGCTATTTCAGCTCCGCGACTCGCTGAGTTCGGAAATCGTTCCCAAAGGCCTGCTGCTGATGGGAATCCCGGGCTGCGGAAAAAGCCTTGCGGTCAAAGCCATCGCGAATTCGTTCCAGCTTCCGCTCTATCGCGTCGACATGATCGAAATTTTTTCCGGACGCCACGGAAAAGCCGAAGGCGCTTTCGTTCAGGCGTGCCACATGCTGGAAGAAATGGCGCCCGCTGTTCTGTGGTTCGACGAAATCGAGATGGGCATCACGTCCACCGATTCGGGCGGCGAGCAGGGCCGAATCTTTGCCTTCTTCCTTACCTGGATGCAGGAGAAAACGCGCGGCCTTTTCGTCGCCGCCACCGCCAATCGCATCGACCTGCTGCCCGCCGAAATGATCCGCAAGGGCCGCTTCGACGAAGTGTTTTTCGTCGACCTCCCACTGCCCCAGGAACAGGTGGAAATCTTCCGCATTCACCTCACACGCCGCGGCGTGGACATCTCCGGCTTCACACTCGAAGAGCTTCCCGAGTTCACCGTCGGCTGGACCGGAGCCGAGATCGAGCAATGCGTCATTTCTGCGATCACCAAAGCCCGGCTCGAAGAACGTCCGGTCACCCAGCACGACCTGATCGGCGTGGCCGTAAAGCTGGTCCCGCTCTCGCGCACCATGAAGGAACAAATCAGCCATATTCGCGGCTGGGCTTTCGAGCGCGCCGTCCGCGCGACGCCTCAGGGCATTCGTCGCTAGTTGCCCTATACTCACTCTAATGACGAAACTCGCTCTCTTCCTCAGTTTTCCCGCACTGCTTTTTGGCCAGAATACGCCGAATCGGGCAGTCGAAAAGCCCGAACGCCACGAATTCGCGATCTCGAATTTCCACACTGAGAGCGGCGTCACGATGCCGCAGGTTCGCGTGGTGTACGGAACCTACGGTCATCTGAACGCCGCGCGCGACAACGCCGTGTTGATGCCGTCGCACTACATGGCCAACTTGCATGGCTACGAATGGCTCATCGGCGCCGACCGCGCGCTCGATCCGGGCCAGCTTTTTCTGGTCGCAACCGAGCTATTCGGCAACGGCAGCTCGTCGTCGCCCAGCAACACGCCCGAGCCGTTCCACGGTCCGCGATTTCCCGTGATGACCATTCGCGACAATGTCGAAGCCGTGCATCGCCTGCTTACCGAAGAGTTGCACATCACTCACTTGCGCGCGCTGGTCGGTTTCTCAATGGGTACCGAGCAGGCCTTCCAATGGGCGGTCAGCTATCCAACCTTCATCGATCGTATCGTCGGTACGTCCGGAACGGCGAAATGCTATCCCCACGGAGTTGTCCGGCTCGAAAGCGAGATCGGCGCCATTGCAGGCGACCCACTTTTCAAGAATGGCGACTACACCGAGCGCCCCGTAGAAGGCATCCGCGAGTTTGGCACCGTGTGGCTCGCTTGGCTGTATTCGCAAGAGTGGTGGCGCAAAGAGCTGTGGAAACCGACCGCGAAGCCCGGCACCACTTTCGACCAATACCTGGAGAATCGCCGCAAGACCTGGCAGGCCAATGCGGACGCGAATGATTTAATTCTCCAAATGCGCACCTGGGAAAAGCACGATGTCGGCACCACGCCTGGCTTCAACGGCGACGTCGAGCGCGCTCTGAGATCCATTAAGACTCCGATCCTTTACATGCCGTCGGAAACCGACATGTATTTTCCGCTCGGCGATGCAAAGTACGAAGCTCAGTTCATTCCTGGTGTGACGTTGCTGCCGATCCCCTCGCTCTGGGGCCATACCGCGGGCGCGGCCAGCAATCCCGCGGATGCGAAATTCCTGAACGAAAACATCGGAAAGTTCCTGAAAGCTTCCAGCGGTTACAAATAAACGCTACTGCTTCTTCAGCGTGTAAATGTAATTGTTGAGCGCGAACTCGGCAGTCTTCTCGTCCACGAAATGATAGTCGAGTTCGTTGGCGCAGCCGGTTTCAAGTGTCTGAAACGTCTTGCCGTGGAACCCGAGCTTCGCGGCGAGCTTGTCCGGGTCCGCAGTTTTGTCCTTGCGCTGCATTTCTTCGAACGCACCCTGAAACAACATGTTCGCCGGAAAATCCACCACACGATACTTCGGGCCCTTGCACATCGTGATTTTCGGGCCGCTGATCTCGCCCGCCTTGATCACGATGGTCTTTCCGGTGAGCGACTTCATCTCCGCCGTATCGTCATCGTAAGGCTTGCCCTGGACCCACGGAGCCGTCACGCCAGACGTGATTTTCCAGGTGCCGAAATAAAACGGGTCTCCGGCGAACGCCGCCAGCGTCCAGACAAATACGACCAATCCTCGGAGCCTCAAAGTAATTGCGAGATTATCACAACAACCGTCGTGATACTGTGGCGACATGAGGACCGCTTGCCTGCTCGCGTTCGCGATCGGCGCGGCATGGGCGCAGCAGGAAACCACACCTGTCTTCGGAACCACGGTGGTGATCTCGTCCGGACTGCGCGGCACCGTCTATCATATGCACCGCGGTTCGCTCGTCTTGCCCGACTTTCAAAAACTGAAACCCGCGGGCGTCATCTACACCACTTCGCTCGACATCCCGCCGCAGGATTTTCGCGCTGGCTTCCCAGGCGTCACGAAGCGCAACGAGTGGTTCGCTATCGACTACACGGGCCGGTTCTGGATCGAAAACGCCGGCGCCTATTCTTTCTCGCTGCTCTCGGACGACGGCTCGATCCTCTACATCGACGACGCCTCGGTGATCGACAACGACGGCCTGCATCCTCCGGCGGAAAAACGCGGCGACGTGTACCTCGATCACGGCGTCCATTCGGTGCGCATTTCTTATTTTCAAGGCCCGCGGTTTCAAGTCGCCCTGCAATTAAAAATCGCGCCGCAGGGCGGGGCCTTTCGGATTTTCAACACCGACGAGCTCAAGCCTCCCTCCGATTCCGAACATTGGCGGACACCACCCGAGCAGCACTGACAAACGCGACTTGTGCTGCCTCGGCCGGATCCAGTTGGTCGAGCTCCCGGCTGAATATCTCGACTGTCAGCGGTGCGTCATACGCGGTCTCGCGCAACATCTCGAAGAACAATTCAAAATTCACCACGCCTTCACCCGGCAGAACGCGCTCCATATCGCGGATATCCTCCGGCGGCAGGGCGGGGCTGTCGGAAATATGGACATCCAGGATCTGATCCTTCGGAATCCCTCGCAGCCAATCCCGATCCCCGCCCGCGTGATGCCAATGCCACGCGTCCGCAATCAGACCGCAATTCGGCGAGAAGCTCAGCCCGAACTCCAGCATCTCCTCGTTCCGCATGATGAACTCATAAGGATGAGCGCGCCGCAGATGCAGCGGGGTAATACATTCCAGCGCCAGCCGAATCCCAAACTCATCCAGCACCTCACAACACGGTTTCAATCGCTCGCGATATAGGTTCGCTTGCTCGACGCGAGGCAACTCCGACGACGGCGGGATCCCGAGCGTCGCCACCCCGCATCCTACGCTGCGCGCAAACTCGCATGCCGGACGAAGCTTCAGCATCGAACTGCGATAGCTCTCCTCGTCGCGCCGCACCTCGGCCGGCAGAAGCATCGCCGTCGCGGGAACCATGTGGCACGCTCCCACTGGCAGCGGCTGATCCCGCGCGATCACTGCGCCTTCGTATCCCACTTCCGCGGCTATCTCCGCCAGCGCCGGCCAGGCCACGCGCCAGCCGAGCGTGCAAGGATGCAACGAAAGCCGCGCGGCACTCAATCGATCGTCTCCCGCCGCAAACGCGCCTCGATCAACTCGTACGGCTCCTCAGCCGGCACAAAAATCTCATTGTTGTTGTCCAAACCGAATTTGCTCAAATCCACCATCCGGCAATCCTGATTCGGCACCCACAGGTGAATCTCGGCGATGTCGCCGTAGCGCTCCAGCACGGACTCCGCTATCGCGTGCAATGTATTCTGCATCGACCGGCTTTCGTGCTCCACCAGCGTTTCGACAATCGCCTCCCGCACGCCATGCCAGTACACCGCGAATGGAATCTCGTTGTCCGAATATTGCCAGGTCGCCTTGATCTCGGTGGCCAGCAGCCGATCCGACGTCTCTTCGAGCGTCGTAAACGGATCGCGCGCGTAACCCTGAAACCCGGCGCCCGCGGTCTTGATCACGCGCAGGTTCTCGAGCCCCGCTTCAATCAGAACCGCCTCTCGCGTGCCCGTCACAACCGCAATGCGACGCTCGCGTCCGGCCGGCGCGAACGACCAGGGATGCGGCTTGCCGCCGAACGGGATCCGGTCCCACAAAAACTCCACGATCTCCACCCGCACCTTGCGCACCTGCGAATTGTCGGTCAAGAAATGTTGAATCAATTCCTGGCCGAATTGTTCGATCTGCTCAATCGCGTACAGCTTCGCCAACGCGTAGACGGTGTTGCGGATCGTGTCAGCCGCGACGATGCTGCGATTATCTCCGCTCTCGTAGCTCGCTTCGAAATCGCCCGTGAGCCGCACGCTCACTACGAGTTCTTTCAGCTCGTGCCGGTCCTGCACGCGGCGCAACTTCAGCACGTGCACGCGTGAGGCGCCATAGCTATTTTCAAGCAATGTGATCGACATCGTTCCCCAGATCTTCCGCTACTATATCGTGCTCCCTCTTTCTCGGTCCCAAATGCGTCCGCAATACCAGAGCGATGAAAAGTAGGCGAGAAACGCGAGCCCCAGGTACCACAGACTTCCTCGCCCGGTCGCCACTCCGATCGCCACCAGCGGAACCACTTGGAAAAAACCGTTCGGCCACAGCGTCCCACCCGTAAATCGCCAGCGCATCTGCGGAGCCGGTCTCGTCACCGATGCATGATGCCCCACCGCCAGTGCCACCAGCGCTCCGGCCAGTCCCGGCAGGAACGCAAGCGGCGCAACCAAAACCGCCGCGATACACAAAAATGCGAGATCCTTTGCCAGCAGGATTTCGAACCCGCGCAGCGGCAGCACGCGATACCGCGCCACGCCCCATGGCAAATCCAAACCGAAAAGCGCCTGCGCATAGGTGCTCAGCGCGATCACCACCACCAGCGCCAGAATCATGAACGCATCGGGATCGGCCTTCTCGCCGAACGCGCGATACAGCCATCCGCCGACCGCCAGAACCAATGCCGCGTAGCAATCCAGCACGCTCAGCATCTGGCGCAAATCCTTGCGTACCAGACCGCCCCATCGCCCCGGAAACTTCGGCACCGCAACCACCGCAGGCGACCATGGCCGCCCCTCGCGCCAGCGGGTCGAAACGCCGCCGCCTACCTGCATCAGAATCGCCCCGCCCAACAGGATCAAGCCCAACGACCAGCCCCCGGTCCAAAACAGAAACACGATCGCCACCCAGACCACGGGACTCAACGCGAGACTTCCCGCGCGCAGCGCTATCCGTTCCCGCACCCCGAGCGGCCACAGCGCCAGCCGATCGCGCGGAATTTTCCGGAACGGATCGCCCGACAGCGGCCCCAGCAACAGCACGCTCATAATGATGAGGAAAAATGCCCCGCTCTGCACCTGCTGATACATCACCAGCAGCATGAACAACAGAAGATTGTTGCCGCCCACCGAACCAAACGTACGCAGATCGCGCCAAACCGAGCGCGCCAGCGCACTTAGGATTGCGAGGGACCCAGCCACGGAAGATCTGCCACTCGCAACGGTTCCACTAAATCGAAATACAGCTCTTCGAGCGTTCCCTTCAGCTCGGATGCCGGCCCTTGCCACACAATGCGGCCACCGCGCAGCACGATGATCCAATCCGCCAGCCGGTCGACGATCGACAAAATGTGCGACGTCAAGAAAATCGTCACGCCGTGCTTCACGCTCATCTGCAACAGCTCGCCGATGGTCTGCGCCGTCACCGGATCGACGCCCTCGAACGGCTCGTCCAAAAACAACACGCGTGGATTGTGCAGCAGTGCGAGCGCCAGCGCGGTCTTCTTACGCATGCCGTTCGAACACTGCCCAGCTTGCGTGTGCCGTCCATTCTCCAGAGCCAGCGCCTCGATCAACTGATCGGTGCGCCGCCGCGTCTCTTCCGAGCTCAACCCATAGATCGGCCCGCACAGATGCAGATGCTCCTCCACCGTCAGCATGTCGAAAAGTCCCAGGCTCTCCGGCAGAATCCCGGCGATGCGCCGCACCTCGAGCGGACTTTTGTGCACGTCCAACCCCGCCACCATCGCTTCGCCCGACGCCGGCGCCAGCAGCCCGGTCAACATCTTCATGAGCGTGGATTTGCCCGCACCGTTCGGCCCCAGCAGTACACAGATACGGCCTGGCGGAATTTCGAAGGACGCCTGATCGACGGCCTTCAGACCGCCGAACTGCATGCTCAAGCTGCGACAGGAGATCAATAACGATCTTACGATTTTTCTTACGGTTGCCGTAACTAAATCCGATCGCCTCCCGAACTCCGTAATAGTAGGTATGGGAAAGACGCTCCTGACGCTGCTCCTAGCCGGCAGTTTCGCCGCCGGCGCCACCGATAAACCTTCGCCTGTCGCGAAACCGTCGCCGATCGCATGGCAGCCTTGGTCCAACGACGTTTTCGATCAAGCCAAGCGTGAAAACAAATTCGTGCTGCTCGATCTCGAAGCTGTCTGGTGCCACTGGTGTCACGTCATGGACGAGACCACCTACCGCAACCCCCAGGTCCTCGCGCTGATGCGCTCGAAATACATCGCCGTCCGCGTGGACCAGGACTCCCGTCCCGACCTTTCCAATCGCTACGAGGATTACGGCTGGCCGGCCACCGTCGTCTTCGCCGCCGATGGAAGCGAGATCGTCAAGCGCCAGGGTTACATCGAGCCGAAAGAAATGATCGCGCTGTTGAAGGCCATCATCGCCGATCCCAGCCCCGGCCCGTCCGTGCGTCCCGAAGCGCAAGTGAAGTTCGGCGAAAATTCCCTGCTCCCCGACGATCTGCGCAAAGAGCTCGAGAGCCGCTACCTCGCCCAATACGACAACCAGCATGGGGCCTGGGGATTCGATCAGAAACTTCTCGAATGGAATTCGGCCGAATATGCGATGGCTCGCGCGCGCTCCGGCGACAGGCAATCCGAACACATGGCGCGCCAATCGCTCGACGCCCAGCTCAAATTGATGGATCCAGTCTGGGGCGGCGTGTATCAATACTCGGTCGGCGGCGATTGGAACGAACCGCACTTCGAAAAAATCATGGCGATGCAAGCCGGCAATCTTCGAATCTACTCGCTCGCCTACGAAGAATGGCACGATCCGGTGTATCTCAAAGCCGCGCAGGATATCGCGCGTTACCTTAAGAACTTTCTCGCCAGTCCCGACGGCGCATTTTACACCAGCCAGGATGCGGACCTGATCGACGCGCAGCACAGCGCGGCATATTTCAAGCTCGACGACGCCGCCCGCCGCAAGCAAGGCATCCCGCGTGTCGACAAACATATCTATTCGCGTGAAAACGGGTGGGCTATTGAAGCGCTCGCAGTACTGTATTCAGCCACCGGCGACACCCAATACAAGGCTCAGGCCAGCCGCGCTACCGACTGGATTCTCGCGAACCGCGCCGACTCGGGCGGATTCCGCCACGATTCGAAAGACGTCGCAGGTCCGTATCTCGCCGACACGCTCGCCATGGGCCGCGCGTTCCTCGCGCTCTACGCCGCTACCGGCGATCGCCTGTGGCTCGCCCGCGCTGAATCGTCCGCAAAGTTCATCGCCGCGAACTTCGCTTCGCCGCAGGCCGGCTACATCACCGCGAAAACTCCAACCGATCGTTCATACACACCACGGCCCGAACGCGACGAGAACATGTTGGTCGCCCGCTTCGGCAACCTGCTCGCCCGCTACACCGGCAACGACGACTACCGAAAAATGGCTGAGCAAGCCATGCGCTACTTAGTCGCGCCGCAGATCGCAAAGTTTCTCCCTACCGGCGGCACGCTGCTGGCGAACCTGGAATTCTCCACCGACCCGATCCACATCACCATCGTCGGCCACAAGGACGACCCCACCGCGCAAGCCCTCTTCCGAGCAGCCGCCGCCTATCCTTCCGGCTACCTGCGCGTCGAATGGTGGGACACCACCGAAGGCCGCCTCCCCAATCCCGACGTGCAATATCCCGAGCTCAAAACCGCCGCTGCCTTCATTTGCACCGGCAACACCTGCTCATCGCCGATCTCCAAACCCGACCAGATCCGCACCAAAGCCGACAAACTCACGCGCACCGTAGCGTACGCGCTCGTGCGTGCCGTGTTCACACTCGTGTGAACACCTGGGTGGCCGACTCTACCACCACCCAACCAACACGAAATGGACACGGCACGCACGAATGCGCCCGCCGCGTGGGCCGAAGGCCCGGCGTCTGCCAACCGCGCCTATGCCACAATGAACAATTCAGGCGTCAATCAATGTTAGTCGTCATGCAAGAAGGGGCTGAAGAGTCCCAAATCCAAAAAGTAATTGACCGGTTAGTCGCCATGGGCTTCATCGTCCACCGCTCCTCCGGCGTCATGCACACCGTCCTCGGCGGCGTCGGCCCCGTCCACGACATCGATCCCATCGAGTTTGAAGTAATGGACGGCGTCAAGGAATGCCATCGTATCGTCTCGCCTTACAAACTCGCCAGCCGCGGCTTCAAACCCGGCGGTACCATCGTCAAAATTCGCGACGTCGAGATCGGCGGCGGCGAAGTCGTCGTGATGGCCGGCCCGTGCAGCGTCGAGTCGCGCGATCAAATCGAATGCACCGCCGAGATTGTCGCGCGCCATGGAGCCAAGGTGATCCGCGGCGGCGCGTTCAAGCCGCGCAGCTCGCCCTACAGCTTTCAAGGCATGGGCGAAGAGGGCCTCAAGTTGATGCGCGAAGCCGCCGACCGCAATGGCCTCCTGGTGGTCAGCGAAGTGATGGACCAAACGCAAATCCCCGTGCTCTCGGCTTACTCCGACATCCTCCAAGTAGGCGCGCGCAATATGCAAAACTACAATCTTCTGCGCGAGCTCGGCCAAATCCGAAGGCCCATCCTCCTCAAGCGCGGCATCTCGGCCACCATCGAAGAGCTTCTATTGAGCGCCGAATACATTCTCTCGGGGGGGAATTACGACGTGATCCTTTGCGAACGCGGCATCCGCACTTTCGAAAACGCCACGCGCAACACCATGGACATCTCGGCCATCCCCGTCGTGAAATCGCTGTCGCACCTGCCCATCGTCGCCGATCCTTCGCACGGCACCGGCCGCCGCGATAAAGTCCTGCCGATGGCCCGCGCAGCGGTTGCAGCCGGAGCCGACGGCCTGCTGGTCGAAGTCCACCACGATCCCGATCACGCCTTAAGCGACGGCGCGCAATCCCTGAAGCCTCAGCAATTCGCCGAGCTCATGGATCAGTTGCGCATCATCGCGCCCGCTGTCGGCCGATCCGTTTAGCTGATGAAGACTGTCGCAATTTTCGGAGTCGGCCTTATCGGCGGATCCTTCGCGCTGGCGCTGCGCAAAGCAGGATTCTCCGGAAAAATCCTCGGCGTCAGCTCGCCCGAAACCACCGAGCGCGCACTCGATCTGAAAGTGATCGACGAAGCCGCTGCTCCCGGCGAAGCCGCTCACGCCGCCGACCTGATTTACCTCTCGCAGCCGATTCTCCAAATTATCGATTCCCTTCCCCAGATCGCCGCGGCTGTCCGGCCCGGCACGCTAGTCACCGACGCGGGCAGCACCAAGAGCGAAATCGTTCAGCATGCGGCCGTTGTCTTTAAACCGAATCAGTTCCTCGGCGGCCATCCCATGGCGGGACGCGAGCGCCGCGGCGTCGACGCAGCCGAAGCCGATCTCTTCCTCGGCCGGCCCTACGTACTCACGCCTCACTCCATCACTCAACTCGAACAGCCCAACGCCCAACAGTTCCAGGAATGGCTGGTCAAGATCGGCGCAGTCCCAATCGTTCTCGACCCAGCCGAGCACGACCGGATCGTCGCCTTCACTTCGCACCTGCCCCAACTCGCCTCCACCGCTCTCGCCGCGGTGCTGAGCGGGCGGCCGGAGCCAAAATCGCGCGTCTTCGGCCCAGCCCTGCTCGATAGCACCCGCCTCGCGCTCAGCTCCTTCGACATCTGGGGCGACATCTTCACCACCAATCGCGCCCCGATCCTTGACGCCCTCACCAGCTACATCGCCCAACTCGAACAACTCCGCGACCGATTCGAAACCACCGCCCTGCGCGATGAGTTCGATCGTGCCGCCAATTTCGCCGCCTCCCTGCGCGAGCCGCAATAACTTCACCTCAGCGCTTGGACGGCGGACGCCTGAAAAATCTTCCGGCTAATCGCGGCTCCTGCGGGCTTTCAACGGAATCTAACTGGCCAATGGCCCTCAATTCCAACGCCCTCCCGCGCTATCATTCCCCTAGACCCTTTCCAGGAGATCGCACATGAAAAAGCTCATGCTGCTCGTGATCGCTCTGGCGGCGTTTTTCCAAACCGCATCGCTCGCTCAAAACCTCGTCGGAACCTGGCAGGGCACGCTGCAGATCCCCCAGGGACCTTCACTCCGCACCGTCCTCCAGATCTCGCGCGCCGGAGACGAAAGCCTGAAGGCCGTGTTCTACAGCATCGATCAGGGAGGCCAGCCCATCAACGCCAGCGCCATGACGCAGCAGGGTTCCACCGTCAAGATGACCATCGCCGCGATCGGCGGAAGTTACGAGGGTAAGCTCTCAGCCGACGGAAACTCGATCACCGGTACTTGGACTCAGGTCAATCCCCTCCCTCTAAACCTCACGCGCGCCACTCCCGAAACTACTTGGACTATCCCCGAGCCCCCGCCGCCACCGAAAGTCATGCCGGCCGACGCCAAGCCCTCATTCGAAGTCGCCACCATCAAACCCAGCCGGCCCGAGGAACGCTTCTCGCTTCTGGTGAACCGGAGCGGCATGTTGAACACCACCGCGACCTCGCTCAGCGACCTGATCAAGTTTGCCTACAACGTCCATCCCCGCCAGATCTCGCACGGCACCGCCTGGCTCGAATCCGACAAGTTCGACATCACCGGCAAGCCCGACGTCCCGGGCACGCCCAGCATCGCGCAGCTCCGTTCCATGGTGCAGCAGTTGCTGGCGGACCGCTTCCAGCTCAAGTTCCATCGCGAGCCGAAGGAGTTGTCCGCTTATGCGATCACGGTCCTCAAGACCGGCCCGAAACTCACCAAGAACGACAGCAATCCCAACGGCCTCCCGGGCTACGGCGGTGGAGGCCCCCGCGGCATGGTGGTTCGCAATTCAACCATCGCGGAATGGGCCGCCGTGCTCCAGGCCAACCTTCTCGACCAGCCGGTAGTCGATCAAACCGGACTCGGCTCCAATCGCTACGACTTTATCCTGAAATGGACCCCCGACCAGGCACAGCTTCAACTCGCCAACCCCGGCGCGCCTCCTGCCCCTGCCGACCCGGATGCCCCGCCCGATCTTTTCACCGCCTTCGAGCAACAATTGGGCTTGAAACTGGTTTCCACTAAGGCACCGGTCGACGTGCTCGTGATCGACCGCGCGGAAAAGCCTTCAGAGAATTAGCCTCGCCCATCAGCGAGGCGCGAAATCGGAGGATGCGCCTTTGTCTAAAAATCACATGCCAGCCTGGGTTCGTTTTTGCAATTTTCCAGTTCAATTCTTGTCCAACCGCAAGACATGCGTCAGCATCCCACGACATACACAAAGATTTACGTCCGCGCGTAACTTGTCGGACAATTATCATCACTTTCGGACTATAATAAGCAGGTTCCATGGATTCGCAACTTACAGCTTTCGCAGCTCTCGTTCGCGGTGAATTGGCGCATCAGGACGGCGTCAGCCGGTTCTCGCCCAACCGCCGCTTTGCGACGGTCTACTCGGAGGGAAGTCCCGCGGATTCCGTCTTCTTCGTCGAATCCGGCCTGGTGAAGACTTACAAGCGCGGCGACGATAGCAAGGAGATTATCTTACAAATCGTCGCCCCTGGCGAAGTGTTCGGCGAGCAGACTCTCTCGGGCGAACAAAATCGCTCCAGCGCCGCCGAGGTTTTGCAAGAAGGAATAATTCTTGCGATTCCGCGCGAATTATTATTGCGGGTTTGCGAGCGGCGCCCGGAACTATGGCGGGAAATATCCGCATTCTTGGCAGCGCACAAACGCGAGTTGGAAAAAAAGATCGAACTGCTCTGCCTCCGCGACGTGAAATATCGCATCCTGTACTACATGGCCGAGCTCGCCCGCGCCTTCGGGGCGAAAGCCGGAACCACCGAGTACTCCATTCCGCTCTCGCAAGGCGAACTGGCCAGCCTGATCGGCGCCACTCGCGAAACCACCTCCACCACGCTCAACACCCTCGCCCGCGAAGGCGTCATCAAGCTCGGACGCCGCCAGTTGATCGTCCCGTCGATCGAGGGCGTGCTCGCCGCCGCGAATCATCAGAGCCAGGCCGCCAAAGTACCCTGATTTTCAGGCATCAACCTCACTCGCACACCTGTGCCGGACGAGCACAGCACTTCGGCGGAAACCACCAGTGCTTACAATGGGTTAGCCATGGAACGCCACATGCAATCGGCAACGCCCATGAAGTCTGTCTTGCTGCCGCTTGTCGCGGCGGTCACACTCTGGGGTCAATCCGCTGACCAGGACCTTCCCGGCCAGCATCTTCTGGACGAATCTCCGGCTGCACGCTCTTCGAATTCATCCGCCAACGAAGCGCCCGCCGCCGACTCTTCCACCGATATCAACGTCAACTCGAAATACATAGTCGCCAGTATCCGTTTCGTCGGCCGGTCCTATCAGCTCAGCCGCGCGGCGCTCGAAGAAATGCACCGTCTCGTCGGCGCCCGTGTGAATACCGACGAGCTCAACAAGCTCACCACCCACATCAAGAACGAGCTGCGCGCACATGCCGTCAATTTCAAGCTCGACCGCGGCGATCAGCCCGGCTCAGTCGACGTGCTGCTCGAAGTAGACAAGGTTTTCGATCTCTCCATCCCCAGCTTCGCCTGGAACTCCAATGAAGGCTGGGCTGGGGTCGGCGAAGCACGAGCAACCCTGGGCTCCAACGTCTTCACTTTCGACGTTATCAGCGATCGCGACTCGCTCATCGAGCAGTACGCCGGCATCCAGGCCAAATTCGAGCGCCCCGTCCCCACCACCGATCGCGTCTTCGTGGCGTTCGAGTTCGATCAGTATCACGAAAACTACGCCGCAGCCACGCATCTCGCGCTGGCCAGCAGTGAATCCTCTTCTTCCCTAGGCGCTGGACTGTATCGTTCCCGGATGAACTTTGAGCCCAGCGCCACCTTTCTTCTGGCCAAGCCGCTGACCTTGAGCGTCGGCGTCAGCTTTGAAGAATTGCAGCCTGACCTCACGGCCGCGCGTGCGGAATCGGCCAACGTGGTGGTAAATACTCTGCGCTATCACCAAAGTTGGGAAGATTCCGACGCCATCATTCAGGAGTTGGATGCAGGCTACAACCTGCGCGCGGCCACCAAGCTTCTCTCGAGCAGTCTCGGCTATACACGCCACGCCGCGAGTGCCCGGTACCATTACAAGAATGGCTTTCAGTCCGTTGAAATAAAACTCGCCCTTGGCCTCATTTATGGGAATGCGCCGCTGTTCGAGCGCTTCGTGCTGGGCGACAGCAATATGTTGCGGGGTTGGAACAAATACGAGCTCGATCCTCTCGGCGGAAACCGGCTGGCCTACAGCTCCGTCACTTATGGGTACCATATTATGCGGGTGTTCTACGACGCGGGTTCGGTTTGGGACCAAGGGAATCCGGCGCTGTTCAAGCAGTCCGTCGGCGTGGGTGTTTCGAGCGGGTTCGGCAGGCTCCAGCGTGGCGCGTTCTTGCTGGCGTTAGCTTTCCCCCTCAGGCAAGGACATGTCGAGCCGGTGTTCATCGCGGGAATGAATTTTTGACGTTCTGGCGCACAGCAATACAGTCTCGAAGGACGCGGCCCGCTTTAGCCGCGCTGGCCGCAAGCAGCCTGCTCGCGATCACTGTCTCCAATGACGACCTTTTTGTCCGCCGCTCCCTGAACGATATCCATGTCGTCGCCCCTCGCCTGCATTTCCTCACTGGCAAGACCCTGCAACGGCTCCGCGACGGCGCTACCGCCCCGTTCGATTTTCAGCTCACCATCTCGGCCGGCAGCAAGAACAACGTGATCGCCCGAGCTGTCGAGCGATTCGTCGTCAGCTACGACGTTTGGCAGGAGAAGTTCGCCGTGATCCGCATGAGCGATTTCCACAAGTGGGGCATGAACGCGTCTCCGAACGCCGCCGAGACTTGGTGCGTCGACAATATTTCCCTTCCCGCGCTCAAGCTCCCCCCCGGACAGGACCTCTGGGCACGCCTCGAGATCCGCAGCGTCGATCAAAAAGGCCAGTCATCGCCGGTCTCCGATTCCGGCATCAGCATCATCAGTCTGGTGGAGCTCTTCAGCCGCCCGCCCCGGCCGCAACAGGATCACTGGACGCTCGAAACCGCGGCCTTCCACGTCGACGCGCTGAAGCAGCAGTAAACCACCCCATGAACCGCCTCCGCAACCGGCTGATCGTCATCTTCGCCCTGGCCACGCTGGCGCCGCTTGCGGTCACGGCCTGGATTTTCGCCTCGGTCGCATCCAACGCGGTCACCCGCTGGACTTCTACCGCCGAAGTCGACCAACTCTCGCGTTCCCTCGAACAGACCGGCCGCGAGCTCTACCAGCGCGCCTGCCAATCGCTCAAAAATGACGCCGCCTTAGGACGCGGCACGCCTGAACGTTTGCTGGCCTCCGATCGCAGCCGCTGGACCGTCGGCGCACAGGAGTTTCTGGCCGGTGGAGAGGACTGCGCTTACTCCGGAGACCGGATGGATTATTTCGTGCGCCACGGCGACCAGATCTGGGCCTATTCGACATCGCTGCACGGCGTCGGTCTGGCCAAATTGTCCGCGCAATATTCGCACGCCCGCGCCCTGGTCGCCGACGGAACCGCCCGCGATCTGCGCCGCGGCTTCACTTACACTTTTCTTGGCCTGACTGGCGCCATCTGGATCCTCGCCTTTCTAGCGCTCATCTACTTTGCACACCGCATCAGCCGGCCTATCCAGAACCTCACCACCGGCCTGTCCCAGGTCGCGGCTGGTCACATGAACTACCGCGTCGAGCCCGCGCGCAACGATGAAATCGGCGCGGCCATCCAAGCCTTCAATAATATGGCCGACGAGCTCAAGCATTCGCAGGAACGGCTCGTCTACGTTACCCGTCTCGAAAGCTGGCAGGCACTGGCGCGAAAAATGGCCCACGAAATCAAAAACTCGCTCACGCCGATCCGGCTCACCATGGAAGAGATCGCGGTGCGCCAATCCGGCGCGGGTGGCGAGTTCTATCAACAGGCGGCGCAGATCGTGGTCGATGAAGTACTCAGCTTAGAGCGCCGCGTGCGCGCGTTCTCCGAATTCTCGAGCGAGCCGCCCATTTCTCCCCGCACGCTCGACGTAAACGCTTTACTCGAAGAACGCATCGCGCTCTTGCGTGCCGCCCATCCCGACGTCGTCTACAGCACGCGCCTGGCGCGCGAACTGCCGCCCATCTATGCCGACGAAGATCTCATCAAAGGTGTGCTGACCAATCTCCTCGAAAACGCCGCTCAGGCCGTGCAACCCGGGGGCGTCGTGCTCGGCGTCACCGCCGCCGAGAGTGGCAAGGTCTCGATCGAAGTACATGACTCAGGCCCCGGCGTCAGCTCGCAAGCGCGCTCCACGCTCTTCGAGCCCAGCATCTCGTTCAAACGTGGCGGTATGGGCCTGGGTCTTTCCATCGCGCGCAAAAGCGCTCTGCTGGCCGGCGGGGACATCCTGCTGGTCCAGGGCGAATTAGGAGGAGCAGCTTTCCGTGTCTTGTTACCCGCTGCCTAGCAAGCTGCCGAACAGAATGGCATCGAAACGGATCCTCGTGCTGGACGACGAGCCGAATATTGGCAGCTCATTGCGCATGATTCTCGAGCGCGAGGGCTATGCTGTCACCGTGGTGCGCAGCATCGGGGAAGCCAAGACCGCCGCACTCACCGCCGACGCACTGGTGCTGGACGTTCGCCTTCCCGACGGCAGCGGCATCGATCTGCTGCGCCACCTCCGCGAGCGCGACTGCGCGGCGCCCGCTGTCATGATCTCAGGTCATGGCACCATCGCCGAAGCTGTCGAAGCGACGCGCGCCGGAGCTTTCGATTTTCTCGAAAAGCCGCTGGGCCGCGATCGTGTCCTCCTGTCGCTCAAGAACGCGCTGGAACAAGCCACGCTGCGCCGCGAAAACGAACAACTGCGTGAGCTGGTGGGCGCGGGCACCAAGATGATTGGCTCAAGCCCGGCCTTTGCCCGCGTTGTGGAGCAGGCCAGTATGGCTGCCCGTTCCGACGCCCGCATCCTGATTACGGGCGAATCCGGCACCGGCAAAGAACTGCTGGCCGCCCACATCCATCGCGAAAGCCCATTCGCTAACGGTCCGTTCGTCAAAGTGAACTGCGCCGCGATTCCATCCGAGCTTCTCGAGAGCGAATTATTCGGCCACGAAAAAGGAGCGTTCACCGGTGCAGTCGCGGCACGCAAAGGCAAATTCGAGCTGGCCGATGCCGGAACCATCTTCCTGGATGAAGTCGGCGATATGCATTCGGGCTCCCAGGCGAAACTCCTGCGCGTCTTGCAGGAAGGCGAGTTCCATCGCGTCGGAGGCGAGCAGCCCATTCGAGTTTCCGTCCGTGTAGTCGCGGCCACCAATCGCAATCTGGCCGAGCTGGTCGCCCAGCAAAAGTTCCGCGAGGACCTCTACTATCGCTTGTGTGTGGTCCCGATTCGAGTGCCGGCGCTGCGCGAGCGCCCGCAGGATGTTCAGGCCTTGGCGAATTACTTTTTGGAAGAATTCTGCACGCGCAACAACTTCCATTTCAAAAAGATCGATCCATTAGTTTATGGAACACTCGAAGCCTATTCCTGGCCTGGAAACGCCCGCGAGCTGCGTAACATCGTAGAGCGCATGGCGATTCTGACACCCGGCAACATCCTCACGCCCGACTCAGTCCCAGTAGAGCTGCGCCTTTCTCAAGGCAGTCCCGTCCGTTCCAACTTGAAGGAAGCCCGCGAGTCCGCCGAGCGCGACCACATCCTCCGCGCGTTGGAAGAATCGGCCTGGAACGTCTCCGGCGCAGCCCGCGCCCTAGGTATGGAGCGCACCAATCTCCACAAACGCATCCGCGCGTTGGGCTTGTCCCGCAAACACTAAGTCGCCACGGTCAAAACGTCTAGGTTTTCGATCGCCAGGTCACGATCCCCAGCAACAGGAATCCCACCGCTATCAGGAACCGGATTGCGATCTGCGCCGTGCGCGCTCCCGTCATCCAGTAGTTGATGCCGAGCAGTGCAAATCCGGTGGCGATGGCGAAGTACCACCAGGCAAAGATGCGCGTGCGAAGGCTCTTATTCACGCCGCATGTTCATGGTATCGCACCGACCGCTTTCAGATGGCGGTACACCAGCGCGATCGGCAGCCCCACCACGTTGAAATAGCAACCCTCCACGCGGTCAACGAATCTGGAAGCAGGTCCTTGGATTCCATATGCGCCGGCCTTACCCATCGGCTCGCCGCTGCCGGCATAGGTTGCGATCTCTTCATCGCTCAGTGGCACAAAGCGCACTCGCGTCACCTCGGCATCCAGCACAGTGCTCGATTCCGACCGCAGGCAGATTCCGGTGATTACCTCGTGCACGCGCCCCGACAACAGTCGCAGCATCCGCGCCGCGTCGGCCGCATCGTGCGGCTTCTCAAGCAACTCATCGCCGATCACTACGGTGGTATCAGCGGCCAGAATGATCTCGCCCGGATGCATCGGAACCGCGAGCGCCTTTTCATGCGCCAGGCGCCGCACGTATTCCAATGGCGACTCTCCGTTCGCGCGTTCCTCGGGAATATGCGGCGCTCGCACGACGAACTCGAACCCGGCGGCGGCAAGAATCTCGCAACGGCGCGGCGAACTCGAAGCCAGAACCAGCACTGGCTATTTGCGAGCCATCGCGGGCTGCTGCTGTCCGGGCGGCGGCGCAGGCACCACGGGCGGCGGCACTTTTTTCGGACGCGCATCCAACTTGGTAAGAATCAGATCCTCACGAACCTTCTGGAATTTAGGCGTTCCAGGCTTGCCGCCCGCCGCGATCACGTCCGCTTCGGTCACTTCCTGCGCCGACGGCAAATACTTCTGCAAATAGTTCTTGATGCGATCGTGCACCAGCCGCTCGGAAGAATGCGCCAACAGGAACAGCATCTGATCGCCCGGCGACTTCGAAAGCACCGAATATACCAGCGACGGCTTTTGCAACTTGGCCGATTTGAGATCCTTCTCCAGCTTCTTGGACCGCGCCTCCAACTTCTGCCACTGCTCGATATCTTTCTTGGTCAAGCCAATGCGCTTGACGAACGCGGCGCTGTCCTTGGCGGGCATCTTCTCCATCAAAAAGTAAAGAAACAACCCCATCGGCTCGAGATGAATGTCCACACCGAACGGCACCATTTGCCGCGCCTTTTGCAATTTCTGCAAACCAGGCACGTTCAGTTTCGCGCCCTCGAGCGCGGGCGAATACAATTGCAGCAGCTTCTCCTGCTCCAGCAACTGCACCACGTCGCCAGAATTCGGTTCATTGGCGATATGTCGCAGCTCTTCGAGCAAATCCTGTTGCGGAATTTTCGTTTCGAGCTGCGCCTCGCGCGCGTTGTCGTACTGCAGCTTGGTGCGTTCATCGACGTTGAATGCCAGCCGCACTTTCAGCCGCATCAGTCGCAGCAGACGGATAGGATCGTCGTACAAAGTGTAGTTGCTGACCGCACGCAGCTCCTTGCGTTCCAAGTCGCCAACGCCATTGTTGGGATCGAGCAGCAACCCTCGCGACGCCGGATTCAACGACAGGGCGATGGAGTTGATGGTGAAATCGCGGCCGCGCAAGTCTTCATGAATCGAAGCAGGTTTCACCACTGGCTTCGCACCCGGCTGCGGATATCGCTCCTGCCGCGCCATCCCGAGCGTGGCATGCACGCCGCTCGGAAATACCAGCGCCGCCAGCTTCCGGTTGTCGTCTTCCCACAGCACTTTGGCTCCGGCCTTCTTGACAATTACCGGAACCAGCTTCAGCGCGTTTCCCTCAACCGTGAAATCCAGGTCCACGATCGGGAAGCTGCCCAGCATGTCGCGCATGGCGCCGCCGGTCAGAAAAACATTCATATTGGCTTGCGTCGCGGCGGATTGAATCTCGAAAACCACGCGCGTCTGGTCGGCGCTCAGGTGGCTCTCGAGCATAAACATGTAATCGCTCATCGATTTACCTATCGCGCACAGCGGAACGCCGCAACGGCTCGTTTACTAGAGCAGCGTAGCTGCGGCGTCGTGTGCGCTTTATCGCTTTCTCCACGCTCGGTCGGAGCAGTTGGGCAACCTCCATCAAGCCCTAGGGTGATGCTCGTCGACGGTCTTCCGCAAGCGGGACCGCATTACGTGGGTATAAATTTGGGTGGTCGAGATGTCGGCGTGGCCCAACATAGTTTGCAGGCTGCGCAGATCCGCGCCCCCTTCTAATAAGTGCGTCGCGAACGAATGCCTGATCACGTGCGGCGTGAGGCCGTGGAAAATTCCTGCTTTCTTTCCGTATCCGGCCAGCAGTTTCCAAAACGATTGGCGGAGCATCGCGCCCCCGCGATGGCTGATAAAAAGATAGGGGCTGCCGCGCCCTTTGAGCAAAGCTCCGCGCCCATGATCCAAATAGTCGTCGATGGCCTTCAGCGCCGACTTACCCACCGGCACGATGCGCTGCTTGTTGCCCTTGCCGATCACGCGCACATAGCCCAAGTTGCGCTCGACGTCCGACACCCGGACGCGGCACAGCTCCGACACGCGCAGTCCGGTAGCGTACAGGAATTCGAGCATCGCGCGATCGCGCAGGCCCTGCGGCTTGGAGACATCGGGGGACGCCACCAGCTCCTCCAACTGCTTCTGATTAAGGTATTTAGGAAGACTCTGCCATTGCTTGGGCGAGGCCAACAGCTCGCTCGGATCCTGATCGATTGCCCCGGTCTCGGCCAGGAAGCGAAAAAAGTTCCGAATCGTCGCGATGTGGCGCGCAATCGATCGGCTAGCCATTCGCGCCTTGTAGAGCGAGTCCACGTGGCGGCGCAAAACTTCAGCATCCGCGAAGGCCTCGCCGGGTCGAACGGACTGCGCAAACCTTTCTAAATCAAGGCGATACGAACCCACCGTAGTCCTCGCCAAGCCTTTCTCAATCCGGCAGAATTCAAGAAAACGCTGGACTTGGGCCGAAATCACGGGAACGGGCCGCATTCTGCCAATGATACAATATTCGCAAATTTGTTTGAAAGGAATTTGCAGCAATTGAGCGTTTTCGTCAGGCCGAGGGAATCATTTGGCGGGATCGACCACTAAGAAAGTTCTGGTCACGCGGTTCGAGCGCGAGCCGCTGGCCGGCTTCGTGAACCCGCAGAGCTACCTTCAGCCGGAGGGCCTCGAATTGCTCAGCCAGGCGGGCGCCGTGAGCGTGGTGCCCTACGCGGAAGTGAAGCTAGTGTGCTTCGTCCGCGATTTTCAACAGGGCGAGCCGCGCAAGGAGCTGCGCCTGTTCACCACGCGGCCCAAGATGGAAGGCTTGTGGGTACGGATGCATTTCCGCGACGGCGACGCGATGGACGGCATGCTCGCCAACAATCTGCTGCAGCTCGATACCTACGGCGTCTCAGTAATTCCGCCCGATCCGGGGTTTCAAAACCAGCGGGTGTTCGTTCCGAAGGCGGCGCTGTCGACGGTCCAGGTGCTAGGGGTGGTGGGGAGCCCGCTGCGAATGCGCAAGCCAAAGCCGACGGCGAAAGAGCAGTTGGAGATGTTCGATAAACAGGGTGGTTAGAAAGTGTGTTTATAGCTTCCGGACGGCTTTTTCAACTTGCCGGGCCAGCGCGAGATAGTCGGTACCCGCGAGATGCAAGGCCGGACCGAACTTGATCCGCACCCGGCCCATGCGCGCCATTTTCCACCGGCTGTTCAGTACCCGATCCATTCCGACGATTCGCACCGGGACCACGGGAAGTTGGAGCTTGGATGCGATCATACCAATGCCCGGTTGGAACGGCGCGATCTCGCCAGTCGCGCTCATGATGCCTTCGGGGAAGATCAGGATGCACCAGCGGCCGTTCGCGAGATCGCCCATGTAGCGCAGCGTGCTGAGCGCGCCCGGCTCGCGCTGCGGGATCGGGAAGGCACTAAAGAAGAGCGTCGAGAGGTAGTAGTTCAGGCTGTTGGTGAAGCTCCGGCCGTGAAAATGTTCTTCGAAGAATTCCTTGCGCATCGCGGGCGCTACGCGATAGCGCCAGCGCGATGGGAGCGCGGCCATGATCGCCGGCACGTCCATGTAGCTTTGGTGGTTGGAGGCGAAGATCACGGGCGGCTCGATCGCACGAAGGTTTTCGAGACCTTCAGTACGGACGTGCGCGAAGATCCGGGTGAGCGGAAGGAGAAAACCGGGCAGGAAGATCCGGCGGGCGACGCGCGCGGCCAGACCGCGATTCCAGGCGGGAAAGTCGGCTGACGAGACGTCCGCGGTGTATTCCGGCGCTCCAGCCATTTCGGATTCGTCGAGTCCGAGCGCAACCATTCGCTCCACGCGCTCGAGCGAAGTCAGAGATTCGATCGGAACACTCATGTCGATGCGCGACTGCTTGGTGGGCGGCGGCGTGCCGCGTGCAATTTCCATGCGTTTCAGCTTACCGGTGCCCTCGGTGCGCGGGAATTCGCCGTAGGGCCAGGCGCTCACCGTTCGGATGCGCTGGTAGTCGGCGAGCTTCTGGTTGGCCTGCGCGACGATCTCATCGGCGTTCGCGCTCGCTTCCAGAATGAGCACGGCGTGAACGCGATCCGTACCGACAACCGCTGCGTCGCGCACGCCCGGCTGCTGTTTCAAGACCTCCTCGACGTCTTCGGGAAAAACGTTGAGACCCTCGGGCGTGACAATCATTTCTTTCTTGCGACCGAGGATAGTCAGCGCGCCGTCTTTATCCAGTTCGCCGATGTCGCCGGTGTGGAACCATCCATCTTCGAACGCGTGCGCGGTTTCTTCCGGCCGACCGAAATAGCCGGAGGTCACGTTGTCGCCGCGCACCAGGATTTCGCCATCCGGCGCGATCTTAACGTGGACGCCGGCGATGGGGGTCCCGACGCTGCCTTTGTGCGCGTGGAAGGGATGGTTCAGCGTGACGATGGGCGCGGTCTCGGTTAAGCCGTAGCCCTGAATCACCAGAAATCCGAGCTCGGAGAAAAACTGTTCCAGTTCGGCCGAGAGCGGGGCGGCGCCGACGATGAAGCTCCAGAATTTCCATCCGAACAAACGGTGGATTTTCCGATAGCGCCACCAGCGCAGAAGCCAGTGGCTCTTCGTAGCGCCCGGCTGCTTCAGCTCGGGGAAAGTTTGTTGCAGGTGCTCGCGCAGGATCTCGAGAATCTGCGGCACCGAGACGAGCACTGAAATGCGCCGCGAGCGGATCTGGCGCACGATTTCGCTGGGATTGAATCCGCGCATGAAGATCACTACGCCCGGGAGCATGGGCGGAATGAACGTCGCCATGGCTTGGCCGAACATGTGGCTGAGCGGGAGCAAGTTCAGGAAGCGAATCGGATGAAACGGCTTCGCGTAGCGCTTGTATTTGTTGACTTCGCCTTCGACGGGAACGATGTTCGCGAGGATGTTCCGGTGGGTGATCAGCACGCCTTTGGGTTCGGCGGTGGCGCCGGAGGTGAAGAGGATTTCGGCGAGCTGGTCTTTGGTGATGGACGCGGCATCGGCGTCTCCTTGGCCGTCGGTGAGGCTGGCGAGCTTCCAGATCTTCGGATTTTCGGGAAGCGTCACCTCGTCACCGGCCAGAATCGCGCGCGCTTGCACGATGCCGTCAATACGCTGGACGAATTCGGGCGCGGAACGGTAGTCGATCGGCACCGCGACCACGCCCGCGAGCAGGCAGCCCCATAGCGCGATGATCCATTCGGGCCGGTTCTCGCCGTAGAGTATGACTTTTTCGTCTTTCGCAATCCCGGCTTCGTGCAGGCGTGCGGCAAAATTGCGAGCCAGCCGCGCTACTTCGTCGTAACGGAAGACGCGCGCGCGAAAGCCGTCGTCGTGGATAAGAAACTCATCGTCGAAACGCGCGAAGTCGTGGAAGAAATCGAGCAGCGTCTCGCGGGCCATGTCATACCTATTATGTGGGTGACATCTTGATTCGCATCGCGCTCCCGCCGGATTGCATCGAGCTTGCACGGTTGCGGGCAACGCTTTGGCCAGAGTCTTCGGCCGAAGAGCATGCGCGTGAATTGGAATTGATCCTTGCACGGCGGATGCCGGATACGTTTCCGCTGACCGTGCTGATAGCCGTCGCAGGTGGCGCGATGGTTGGATTCCTCGAAGTCCGGCTACGCTCGCATGCCGATTGCTGCAATGAATCGTGGCCGGTGGGATATGTGGAAGGCTGGTTCGTCACAGATCCGTTTCGGCGGCTCGGCATTGGAACTGCGCTCCTGGCCCAGGCAGAGGACTGGGCGCGGCGGCAAGGGTGTAAGGAAATGGCGTCGGACACCGAGATTGAGAACATCGGATCGCAGCGCGCGCATCTGGCGCTGGGGTTTGAAGTCGTCAGCCGGTCGGTGAATTTCAGGAAGCGGCTAGTGTAGTTGACCACGGCGTTCACACGAGTGTGAACGCGGCACGCCAGGGCGTGCGCTACGAGCGATAAATATCGTGGAGCCGCAATAAGCCAAGACATTCACCCTCTTGATTCACCACAGGCAGAACAGAAATTTGTGACGCACGTTCTTCCATTGCTCGCAGCGCTTCGAAGAGGCTGGCGTCGGGGCCGATCGAAATGGGATGCGCGGTCATTGCATCGCGAGCGCTCATGCCGCGGATGTCGTCGTGAGCTTCTAAGGCCCGACGAAGGTCGCCATCCGTGATGAGGCCGGCGAGCCGGCCCGACGCGTCCACCACACAGGCGGCGCCGAGCGGATGGCGGCTCATCGCGATTACAACCTGCTTGAGGGAATCGTCCGGTTTCGCCCAAGCCACTTCGCCCGGGCCGTGCAGCACCTCGCCCACGGTCACACGCAAGCTGCGGCCAAGATGACCGCCCGGATGAAAACGGCCGAATTCTTCCGGGCTGAAATTGCGCGCGCCCATCAACGCGACCGCCAGCGCGTGGCCGAGTGCCAACGCAACCGTTGCGCTCGCGGTGGGCGCAAGATTGCCCGGGTCGGCTTCGCGTTCCACCGAGGCGTCGAGAACCACGTCCATCTCCGCGGCCAGCGCCGACGATGCGTTTCCTAAGATTCCGATGCACGGCGAAGGCAATTCGCGCAGAAACGGGAGCAACTCGAGCAGTTCGCTGGTGGTGCCGCTTTTCGAAACCATGAGCGTCGGATCGCCTGGCGCGTAAATGCCGAGATCGCCGTGCGAGGCTTCGGCGGCGTGCAGAAACACGGCCTGCGTTCCAGTGCTGCACAACGTCGCGACGATCTTGCGCGCAACATGGCCGGATTTTCCGAGGCCGGTGACGACCACCTTGCCGGGATGCGCGACGATCAGCTCGACTGCGCGAGACAGGTTGCCGTCCAGGCGCTGCGCGGCCTGCTCGACCGCTCGCGCTTCGATCTGCATGGCTCGCTTGGCGGCTTCGAGCCAGCCGGCTTGTTCGTGCGCCTGCATACAGTTGTAAGCACCATCATCGCATCCCGCAGCTCCTGCGGGCACGATTTTGGCTAAAGTATTTGCGTGCAATGACGATAAACAAATCGAGTTAAAAATGTTACCGATGCTGACAACCGTGACCTTGCCGCAGACCTACTGCCGCTCGTGTCACCTTTCGACGCGCTCGGACGTTATGCGCTGCTTGCATTGCAACAAGCCGCTGGCGGCGCCGGTGATGCCGAAGCGCCAGGTCCAGCGTCCGAAGTTGCGGCGGGTTTCGCGTTAGTCCGGACCGGACGTCGCCAGGAGTGGCGACGCGGCGCGCACGACTGCGTGCGCCACAACTATTCGTAGCGCAGGGCGACTACCGGATCCAAGCTGGCTGCCTTGTTGGCTGGCCAGATTCCGAAGAACAGGCCGATCGCGACTGAAACTACGACTCCCAGCACCGCGGCCCAGACCGGTACCGTAGTGGGAAGCGCGGGAAATGCCATATGCGCGGCTAGCGAGACCATCCAGCCGAAGGTCATCCCGATCAATCCTCCCAGGCCGGTGAGGACCACAGCTTCGGTCAAAAACTGAAGCACGATGTCGGCGCGGCGCGCGCCGATGGCCTTGCGCACTCCGATTTCGCGCGTGCGCTCGGTCACCGACACCAGCATGATGTTCATCACGCCGATGCCGCCCACCAGCAAGCCGATCGAGCTAAGCACCACCATCACCAGTGCCACCATGGCTGTCACGCTGTGAAACTGCTGGACCATCTCCTCCGACGTGGAGATGAAAAAATCGTCGGGCTGGTTGGGTGGCACGTGCCGCCGGATGCGCATCACCGCGCGAACTTCATCGATCGCCTGCGGCAAGAGCCCGGGCTTGGCGGCCACTACCAGCATGTTCTCCCTGGCAGCGGGAAACAACTTGTGCATAGTGAAATACGGCAGCAACAGCCGGGTATCGTCCTGTCCTGGAAACGACGACGAGGGCCGCTTCATTACGCCGACAACCTGAAATTTCTGGCCGTTTATCGTGATCCATTTGCCGAGCGGATCCTCTCCGGGCATGAGCCCGCGCGGGACATCCTCGCCAATGACGACCACCGGCATGTGATGCTGATTCTCGACGTCGGTAAAGAACCGCCCTTCCTTCATCTCTGCCTGGCCGCTGCCCTCCGCATAGGAAGGATCCGTCCCGCCCATTTGTGAGCCTTGCTGACCCTGAAACAGCTGATTGCCCTTGTACCGCGCCGTGTTGATCTGCGGCGGACCAGGCCCGAAATTATTCGGAAAGAGATACGGGCTAACCAGCCGGACCGAGGGGCAGCGTTCGGTGAGTGCGACCGCGTCTTCATAGGTGAGGAAGCGGTGCCGCAGTTGGTCGCGCGACGGATTGGTGAACCCGATGGGAAAGCGGAAGACGATGGCGGTGTCGCTCCCCATGCTACGGATCACGCCGGTGATGGCGCCGTCCAGTCCGGCGATGATGGAGCCCACACCGATGATGGTGCCGGTGCCGATGATCACGCCCAGCACGGTAAGGAACGAGCGCATCTTGTGCTCGCGAATGGTGGAGAGCGCTAGACCTATGGCGGCGGAGATTTCGACCCACCTCATTGTTCCCACCTTAGTGCGGCAATCGGATCGAGCTTCGATGCGCGCTGCGCCGGATATACCCCAAAGAACAAGCCGACCAAAACCGACAGACCTACACCGACGGCAACTGCCGTAATCGGAATCGACATGGGCACTGGTGTGAACCTGCTCACCAGTACCGCGACCACCCAGGCCAGGAACACTCCCATCAGCCCTCCGATTCCAGCCAGCATGGAGGACTCCACCAGGAACTGATTCAGAATGTCCTGCCGGCGCGCGCCCAGAGATTTGCGGATCCCGATCTCGTGCGTGCGCTCCGTCACCGCCGCCAGCATGATGTTCATGATTACCACTCCACCCACTACCATGAACACTGAAACCACCGCGATCGCGGTGGCCGCAATCGCGCCTGTGAGCTGATCGAAGGCGCCGACAAGCGAGTCCGATGACAGAATCGAGAACGTGTCGTCCTGGTTGGGACGCAGATGGCGTCGCGCGCGCAACAAGGTGCGAACTTCGTCCTTGGCCTGCTCGAGTACGGTCTGGTCCAGAGCTTTCGCAGAATAACTGATGCCCTGGCGCGCGCCGTAAATTTGAAAATACGTTTGAACAGGAATATCGATGAACCCGTCCTGCGATTGACCGAACGCGCTCCCCTTCGGTACGGCGACGCCCACAACGGTAAACGGCAGGCCTTCGATTTTCACGGTCTTGCCGATCGGGTCATCGTCGCCGAACAAACTGTTCTTGACGTCGGAGCCAAGCACCGCAACCGTGGAACGGTGCGCGTTCTCGAATTCGGTGAAGTAACGGCCGGAATCGATCTCCGTGTTGGCGAGCACTGCCCAGTTCGGCGTTCCCCCGGTGAGCGAAACTGTGGTGAGCGTCTGCGTGCCCATGGTGACCGAGACGGTCCGGCCGGCAGCCATACCGAGCTCTTTCGTCAGCTTGGCGTTTTCTCGCAGGAACTCGAACTCGTCGGGCGAGAGCTGCGGATTGCGCTTTTGCATTTCGAGATATTTCTTGGGATCGAAGTTGCCGAGGAAGGCGATGCGGACGATGCGAAAACCGTCGGAGCCCATGCTGGAGACGGTGTTGGCGATGTAGACGTCCATGCCGTGGATCACTGACATCACCGCGATCAGGGTGGTTGTGGCGAGGATGATGCCGAGCAGCGTGAGGAAGCTGCGCAGCTTGCTGGTGCGCAGCGAATCGGCCGCGACGTTCACCGCTTCCCGGAAAGACGCAGTTTGGGCCACCTGTTTCATAAAACGGAACTCTGCGCCATTTTGTTCCCTTTCACCACGGTGCCCTGTATCCATTCCATCAGAACACCATCCAGCCAGAGGCGCGGCTTGCGTTTGGCGACGAAGCCGAGGTGTCCGCCGTGGTCCACCGCGATCAGGCGGAGGTTCGGGTTGCGCGAGAAGGCGGGGTGCCCGTAGACCTCGAACGGGATCATGGGATCGTCTTTCGCTTGCACTAGCAAGGCAGGGACGCGGATGTGGTCGAGAAACTGATTCGAAGATTGCGTGGCGTAGTAATTGTCCGCGCTGCCGAAGCCGAAGGATTGGGCGGTGAAGACGTCGTCGAAGTCGTAGATGGTTTGGACGCGATCCAGGTCTTCGAGGCGGAAGAGACCCGGTGTGAGCCGCTCCTTAGTGCGGATGCGCTCTTTCAGGCGCTTCAGGAATCGTCGCGAGTACAGCGTGTTGGAGGGGCGGAGCAACTGTTTGGCGCAGGCCGCGAGATCGATGGGCGTGGAAACGGCGGCGACGCCTGAGATCAGAGAGCCTGCGGAATCGCCTAGCTCTCCTGCCAGCTTCAGCACGACATTGCCGCCGAGCGAGAAGCCGGTCAGGATGATGGAGAGGTCGTCCGCGATCTGGCGGAGGAAGAAATGCAGGTCGCTGGTTTGGCCGGAGTGATAGAGGACGCGTCCGCTCAGGTGTTCGGTGCCGCCGCAGCTCCTCATATTGAAGCGATGTACGTTGAAACCCGCTTCGAGCGCGGCGTGCGAGAGGCTGCGGGCGTAGCCGGCGTCGCTGGAACCCTCTAGGCCGTGGACTAAGACTAAGTGTCCCGAAGCGCGCGCGGGCTGGTACTGTGAATGCACCAGTACCTGGACGCCGGGCTCGGTCTCATAAAACTTCGTTCGAATCGGAAAACGCTGCAAGTCGGCCGGGCGCGGCCAGTAGTTGCCCGCGATGGTCAACAGGTGGGGATTGCGAAACAGGGGAACAAAGGGTTCCAAAACACTATTTTAAAGGATTCCAGGGAGGCTTCTGTGGAAAAAAAGGAGGGCGGCCAGCGAGACCGCCCTCGGAGGACACAAGGCGTAGTTGTGGGCGAACCTTTGGAGATTTAGCTCTGCGAGATGGCCAACGCCATGTCGGAGTTAATTTTCGAAAAGATGGTAGAGATGCCGTTGGCGATGGGGGGGAAGGTGGCCACCCCCGCGACGGCGACAAAGCCAGCCAAAAGGGCGTATTCGATGAGGTCCTGGCCGTGGGAATCTTTCCAGAGCCGGAGTTGCCAGATTTTGTCGTAAAAGTATCTCACAAGCAGTTCTCCCTGACTGCGATTATCCCGTCAAGCCGGTACATTTGAAATTAAATGTTCGTACTAAGCAGGCAGGGAAATCGCCTTACACTTCGATACCGGTAAGGGGTTAGGTCCTAAGCAGATCCGGGACATTCGACGTGGCGGACGGGGATCAGGCTGCTACGCGCTGTCGAGAATTTTCTGGATCAGGGCGTCGTAATCCATGCCGGCGGAAGCGGCGGATTGCGCGAAGTCGTCTTCGCGAGCCAGCGACGGATTCGGGTTGGCTTCGATGGTCACGATTTCGCCAGATGGCTTCACGCGGACGTCGATGCGGCCGAAGCCCTGGATTTTCAGGACGCGATAAACTTTGCGCGCCAGGCGCGTTAACTTATCGGCGAGATCGGGCGGCAACTCGCGCGCGGGTCCGTTTTGGATGCCCCATTTTTTCCGGTACGCGTCGTTCCACTTGGCTTGATAGGTCGCGAACTTCGGTTCGTCCTCCGGCACCTGGTTGAAGAAAATCTCGCGCGGCGGGAAGACGGTCAGCTTGCGGTTGCCAAGCACGCTCAGGTACAGTTCCCTGCCCTCGATGTATTCTTCGATGAGTGCGTCACAGTGGAATTTCTCCTGGATGAAGCGGGCGCGCTCGAGGGCTTCTTCTTCGCTCTTGGCGAACGAGGCTTTACTGATGCCGTCCGAGGATTCTTCACCGATTGGCTTCACGAACGCAGGAAACACGAAGCGCTTCAGCCGCTTCAACGGACGCGATTCGGTGGAGATGACGAAGTTCGGCACGCGCACGCGATGATAGGCGAGCAGCTTTTTCGCCAGCGCCTTGTCCTTGCACAGCATCAAGCCGTCGGGCCGCGCACCGGTGTAGCGGGCCTTCATCAGCTCGAGCAACGCAGGAACGTTCGGTTCGTGGGCGCGGTCGGAGTGAAAAGATTCGGTGAGGTTGAAGACCACGTCGGGCGCGAAGCTTTTCAGTTTGTCGATGATGCTCGAGACATCGTTGAATACCGGCAGCGTTTCCACTTCGTGGCCCAGACGCTGGAGACAGGTGAGGACGTCGGCCTCGGTGGGTTTGTCTTCCTGTTTTTGCAAAACCTCGGGAGAAAAAGTCTCACCGGTAGTCGGGACGCGGGCGAGATCGAACAGCACGAGCACCTTCACGCTACACGGACCTCTTGAACCGGCCGGTGTGGAGGTGGTTGGTGACGAGCGCCGCCAGATATGCGGCGAGCTCGAATAACAAGCGGGCCTGATCGGGCGCGGGCGGCGTGGTGAGGCCGAGCTTTTGGCTGCGTTCGATCAGCTTGCGCACCAGCATGTCGACGTTGTATTTGTGCTGGCCGGTCCAGCGAACTATGGACGCTACCAGCGCGGCGCGGTTTCGGCGCATAGTGCGGGCGGCAGGCTCGCCGTTGGGCGCGCCGTTCTCAAACAGAGCGCGCAGGTCGGCGTCGTAGAAGTCGGGAAAATCCTCGGCGTATTGTTTGCGGCGCTGCGCGTAGTAGCGTTCCAGCGTTTTGCGTAGCTTGGTTGCGTCCGAGATGCGGCGGCCGCGCGGCTTGCTCGGGGGTCTCGATTTCGCTTCTTCTACCAACGCGTGGACGTACTCCAGTTTTTCGAGTGCCTTCCAGCCATGATATTGCGCGCGCCATTCTTCCGGCGGCATGGAGAGCCAGACCGCGAAAGTTTCGGCGAAGTCTTCATCGGGGTGAGCCTGCGCGTACCAGTTGGGCAGGTGACGGACGAAGCTTTTGCTGTAAGGGCGCGGGCGATACGTTTCGGGCGTGTACTCAGTTTCGGGACTGCCGAAGATCGCGCTCCATGTGTCGCTCGACGAAAACCGGTAGGCGTGATCGATGGCGTGGCCGCATTCATGGCGCAGGAGCTGCTGGCACCATTCGGGAGTGCCGCCTTCCACTTCGAGCATCTGGCGTAGCTCGAGAGCTTTCAGGCGCGGATGCGCGAGATAAAACGGGATCGCGATTTCGGGGACGCCTTCGGGCGAGAACCATTCGTCGCCGAGGTAACAGGCCGGACGGAAGTTGAGGCCGCGCGCAGCGAGCTCGTCGTAGAGTTGCGTGACGCGCGGCTCGAGTTCACTTCCGGCGATGGAAAAGCGCAAGTCGCAAATGCGACACTTCAGCAACTCGTCGTCTTTGAGCGAAGCCCAGGATGGTTCGGTTGGGACATCGGCGGGGTCATGCCGCTCCACGGCTTTCATCGTAGCGCACTACCCATTGGACCGACATGATTGTGCTTATATGTTCTTGGATGTCCGGAGTGAAGCTCGCCCTGAAAGAGCGTTTTCTCTTTAAGCACCTTGACCCACTTAAGCAACGGTGGAGCGAGGTCAGTCGCTACAATGCCAGCATCGCGGATCGACTCCCGCTTGGAGCCAAGGGACTCGCGTTTGCAGAGTGGCGCTACGACGCGAGCGATCCTCGTTGCCCTCACGATTCCTGGATTCAGTCCATGGAGATCCGACCTGGCGAATCCAAAGCGGAAGTGCGCGGTTTCAGCCTATGTTTGCTAGGTGCATACCACGATCGAATGATTCGCTTCGATTATGCGAACGTGACCGAGCTCTCGATCGAGGGGCAAATCGTCCAACCTAGCGGTCGAAGGATGGACTGGCTATACGATGAGATTCATCTACTCGACTCCGGGCTCGTTGAGCATCTTATTGAGTTTGAGGGGTGCATGATTTGTGTGGCGTGTAGCGATTTTAGCTTTTCCCAGAGCCTGTTCGACGGTCAGCCTACTTAGGGCGCCGACCGAGGCGAATCAGCTTGCGGCGTAGGTCGGGGTCACGTTGGAGCGCGCGGACGTAAGTGCTTTCGAGCGGGGCTTGCTTGGCGCGCTGGATCGCGGGTGGTACTGAGTCGAGGGCCATCGCGGCGCGGCGGATTTCGAAATGGTCCCAATCGCCTTGCGGGGTGCCGGGGAGTTCGTAGAGCATCCAGCCCGCGGCTAAGCGGCGTAGCGTCGCGGGAGCGGTGCGGTGCGTGGGATCGGCTCGCAGCTTGGCTTCTTCGGTTTCCAGCAGCTTGCGGACGCGTTCGTCCGCTGGGCGGAAGCCGAGTTTGCGGTAGAACCAGAATGCGCCGGACTCGATTGCTTCTTCGTTGTGGAAGCCGACCTGGTATGGATCGACGGCGAAAGAGCTGACGTTGAGCAGTTGGCGGAAGACGCGCAGCAGTCGCGCGTAGAGCCACGCAGTTTCGCCTTCGCGGAACGTGTAATAGAGGTTGAAGCCGACCTCGATGCGCTCGAATAGCGTCAGGCACTCGATGTAGCCCATGGGCACGCTGTTCTTGAAGAACATTCCGGCGTGGTAGGCGCGCAGCGGCAGCCGATGCTCCTTCGGAACCCCGCAAACATAAAACTCGACGCCGCGGCCGAGGTCGGCGCGCAGCACGTGACCCGCGTCGCCATAGGTGAAGCCGTGGAGCTCGCGATAACGCATGGCGGAAGTTGCGCGGAAGAGGTCCAGCATTTTTTCACCGCGCGCCCGGCTTAGTTTTTCGAGCGCGAGCGGCGGGGATTTCAGTTCGTCGGCGAGCGAGACGTCGGCGCGACGGATGAGCGGCTTGTTGTGGAAGAAGCGATCGCGCGATCCCGGCAACCGCAGCCGGGTCCGCGTCCAAGGCGAATCGTCCAGGTTCCAGCGGATGGCCAGCCTCGCGTGGTCGAACAATGCCGGAGGGATTCGCAGGCGCTCCATCGCTCCGCACAGCCAGCTCAAGTCCGATCCGCGGCCGCGTTTCGTCCGGCGAAACCAATCGAGATGGGGGATGTTAGCTTCCACCAGTCCGTCTTCGGCGAACAGCGGGTTCAGCTGCGCCAGCAGAGGGCCGAGCAGCGCCGGATCGGTGGCATCCCAGTCGATCTCGACCTCGCGCGGGAAACGGGCCGCGAGCCAACGGGCGATGTCGTAGCTGAAGATGGCTGAGAATGCGGTGCCCGCGATTCCAGAAACGTCCGGTTCCTCGAAAGGCTCGGCATCGCCGCGGAATCGGGCCAGGCGCGACGCGAACGATTCGAGCAACTCCTCGGCCAGCCGGAGCACTCGCGCGTTCGGAGGGTATGCGCGGAAGAACAGCAGCGCCTCATGGAACCGGATTAGCGCGGTTGCGTCGGGAAGGCGGCGTGCGGCCAAGGATTCGAGCACTGCCGGTAGCTCGCGCTGGGTATCGGATCCGAACTGTCGCTTTAAGGCTTCCAACTGGTCCAGCGAACGGGGCGCAGGCATCGGGTGTAATTGCAAGTCTACAACGTGAAACCAAAGGCTTACGCCAGACCGTCTGATAAGATGACTGGAAGTGCGTGTCAAAGTCCTGTTTTTCGGCATGTTAAGGGATATCGTCGGCCGTGCCGAAGAGCAGATTGAGATGGAGAACGGGGCGCGGCTCCAGTCGGTTTTCGAGCGCTACGCGAGTGAATTTCCACGCTTGAAGGAATTAGCGTCGAGTATCGTTTTGGCTTGCAATCATCAGTTTTGCGACCGCTCGGTAACCATCCACGATGGCGATGAGATCGCGTTCTTGCCGCCGGTGAGCGGCGGCACGGGGCGCTATATTCACGAAATTTCTGACGATGCGGGGCATTTCTTCGCACTGACGCGGGAGCCGATCCAGACGGCTACGATCGCACGCGAGCTGCTGCGCGGCGAAGATGGAGCAGTGGTGAACTTTGAAGGCGTGGTTCGCAACAACACGAAAGGACGCGCAACCAAGTTTCTCGACTACGAGTGCTACGAGCCGATGGCTGTGAAGACCATGGCGCAAATCGGGCTCGAAATCGCACAGTCGTTCGCGATCGGGCGCATCGCGATGGTTCACCGGCTGGGCCGGATGCAGATCGGCGAGGCGAGCGTGGTGGTGATCGTCACCGCGCCGCATCGCAAGCCGGCCTTTGAGGCGGCGCTCGAAGGCATCAACCGGTTGAAGCGTCTGGTGCCCATCTGGAAGAAAGAGCATTTCGCCGACGGCGAGGTGTGGGTGGAAGGCGAGTGGGACGCCTCGGTTCAGAAGCAGTGAATCCGCACCGTGCGCTTTCACTCCTGGCGGCACTGTGTCTGGGCGCGACGTCGTCCGCGCAGGACACCACCATTCGCGTCAACGTGCGGTTGGTTCGGTCGCTGGTCACGGTGAAGGATCAGAACGGCGCTCTCATCGGCTCGCTGAACAAGGAAGATTTCGCGGTGTACGACAACGGTGTGCAGCAGGAGGTCGCGGTGTTCGAGCGGCAGACCGAGCAGCCGTTGTCGATCGCGCTGATGCTCGACACCAGCGCGTCGGTGGGCATCGAGCTGCGTTATGAGCTGGACTCGGCGGCGAAATTTCTGAAGGGGCTGATCAGCGAGGGCAACTCCGAAGACGCGGCGGCGTTGTACACCTTTGATTGGCAAACCACGCTGCTGCGCAGCTTCACGCGACGCTTTACGCTGCTCGAACAGGCGCTCGGCAAGGTGAAGACAACGGGTGGCACGTCCATGTACGACGCGATTTATCTGGTGTCGCACGAGCTGCGGGATCGCACTGGGCGGCACGTGATCGTGATTGTGACCGATGGCGGCGATACGACCTCGAGCAAGGATTTTCATGAGGCGCTTGAATCCGCCCAGCGCGCCGATGTGGTCATGTATCCGATCGTCGTCATTCCGATTACCAACGGCGCGGGACGCAATGTCGGCGGGGAAAATGCGCTGACCACTCTGTCGGCCGGCACCGGCGGCCGAGTGTTCCGGCCGAGCTCGGCGGCGGAGCTCGATCGCGCGTTCGCCGACATTCTGCGCGAGCTGCGCACGCAATATTTGATCGGCTACTATCCGCAGAATGTCCCCTACACCAAGGATCGCTACCACACTTTGCGGATCGCGGTTCCGAATCGCAGTTTGCGGGTGATCGCGCGAAGCGGCTACTATGGGGATTCGGACGTCCCCCGGGGCTTCGGCCGGCCGTGAGAGCGTCCGAAACAAGAACGTGATGAGCAAGGCCAAAACGAAAGCCCCCGAACAAACCTTAGAAGAAGTCAAATATCTCCGGCAATTGATCGCCGAGGGAATACCGGTGCGAATCCGGTTGAGCAGCAACGAAGAGGTTGCCGGCATCATCGAGTTTTTCGACACCAATTTCATCCGCGTGACGCGCGACGGCGAGCCGAATCTGTTTCTCTTCAAGCACGACATCAAATATTTGTACGAAGATCCGGACGCCTGATCGCGCGCCGGCGCGGTTACTTACAAAATGCCTTCCTACTTAGAAGTTGCCGAAGAAATCGCACGAGAATCGGGCGCTCTGCTGTCGAAACTTTTCGAGCGGCATATCGGTTTCGAGCTGAAGGGCGAGTCCGACCTGGTCACGGCAGCGGACCGTGCATCCGAGCAACTGATCGTCGAGCGGCTGCGTTCCTATTTTCCGACGCACTCGATCGTCGCGGAGGAAGGCGGCGGACACGCCGGCTCGGCGGATTACTGCTGGTATGTCGATCCGCTGGACGGCACCACGAATTTCGCGCATGGCTTTCCGATGTACAACGTGACGCTGGCCCTGCAGCACGCCGGGCAAGTGATCGCCGGCGTGATCTTCGATCCGGAGCGTAAGGAGACGTTCACCAGCGAGCGCGGATCGGGGGCCTACCTGAACAATCGGCGCATCCACGTATCGAAAGCGGCGCGCATCGAAGACGCGCTGGTAGCGACTGGCTTTCCGAGCAAGAAACGGCATCAGGACATCAACGTTCATTTCTACTATCAGCTGGCGATGATCACGCACGGTGTGCGGCGCGCTGGAGCGGCGGCACTCGATCTGGCGTACGTCGCGAGCGGGCGGCTAGACGGTTTTTGGGAGTTCGGGCTGAATCCGTGGGACATGGCCGCTGGGATCCTGCTGATCGAAGAGGCCGGGGGGAAGTGCTCCGACATGAAAGGCGATCCTGTAAATCTGCGCGGGCCGCACCTGCTGGCCGACAACGGGCTGATTCACGAAGGGATGCTGATGGTCTTCAGCGAAGTGTTCCAGTCCAAATACCGGCAGCCGATGACGGCGATCTCGTAGCGGCGCGTTTTCAGTTCGACATTCTCGATCGTACGGCTGCGCGTGTACCGCGCAGCGTGTTCTGCATCGATTCCTTCGGGAAACGTTCGAGAAACCCTTTCAGCAGAAATCCCATCCCCATAGGAACGTCGCGCGATAGCGAGATGGCTTCGCACTCGGCGTAAACGCCGCCGTCGGCTTCTTCGAAACGCCAATAGGAATTTAGCCGCCACAGAAAGCCGCTGTCGTCGCCGACCGGTTCCTCGGCGCCTGGGGGACCCTCGGATTCCTTGGCTTCCGCGATCCGAGTGGAATGGGAATTCACATACATCCGGCGCGCATCCGGCCACCCGTACTCGACGTGATATTGGGCGTTGAGCACGACAGTGAGAACGTGTTTTTCGTAGAGCCGGAGGTAAATGTCGTATTGGTCCTGCCGGTGCGAAAGCTCCCTGGATGCGACGACCTCGGGCTGGTAGAAATTCTTGTAATTGGGGTAATCCTGGAGGACAGCACGGACCTGATCGATGGTTGCTCCGGGGATGAACATCATTCCCAGCCAGTCCTGAAGGAGGCCGCCGGGAATGCCCTTGCTCTTGCGGCCAGCGAGCGTTGCACCGGAGTCGATAATCAATTGTCCGGCGCGGAGCTTGGCCTTTAGATCGGGATTGGCTTCAAGATGCAGAAATCGCGGCGCATCCAAGTCCTTTGACATCTGTGATTCGGCGGCTTGGACGTACCGATCGAAGGCGCTGGCGGTTTCAGGTGTGATTCTGGCGAATGCGGATGCGAACTGCGCGCACGTCAGGAGAAGTGCAAGTCTCCAAACTCGGGTCACCTACCCCATTATCGCGCGAGATCGGCGGGGGTATCCGGCGTACACGTGCACTACCGCACGCGGATCGGGGCGCGCAGGGTAAAGCTGATCCTGGTTTCGGCGGGGACCACCACCGCCGGGCCCGAGGCGATCGCAGCGCCAGTGCCGGCCGCCGCGCCCGATGCCACACCCTCGGCCGCGCCTTTCCCATGTCCGAAAACTCCACCAACCGCGGCTCCGGCGGCCGCTGCGCCACCGATAATCGCCGCGCTGCGTTTTCCCTTCGAGAGTCCCAGTTGCTGGAACAGATAACTGTGCACGGGATAATTGAATCCGCCAAAGGTCAATGCGACGAGCTCAAGAACCACGGAAGGGCGGCCTTTGAGACGCCCCGCAGAGTCGACACTTTGGAGCTGCACGAGCGCCGGGGCGCCGCGCGGAACGGCGACTTTTCCAAAAGCGAGCACCGGCAGATCGACGCTGGCATCGAATTGTTGGCCAGTGGCATTGACAGAGGAGTCG
>Ga0335078_10000794_pt1 | contig 48166 bp, 39 predicted proteins | sample Lox_Sample_32_FD_206711 | JGI IMG/M metagenome (GOLD analysis project Ga0335078, IMG submission 206711) | Soil microbial communities from Loxahatchee National Wildlife Refuge, Florida, United States - Lox_Sample_3.2 | ecosystem: Environmental > Terrestrial > Soil > Wetlands | place: USA... | reverse complement strand
ATTGCACCAGAGGATATTTATCGCCGGCTTTCGAATCCGCAGGGGCAGACCAGGCCGAGTCCGATTCCGTTACCGCACAGAACGAAGGGAGCGGTGACCAAGAAGGAGATGGATGAGATCGAATCGTTGCAGTTCGAAGCGAAGGCGGTCGAGCCGCACGCGACGCAGTCCGGATTTCTGTTCTTCGATGTGGGAGGAATCTCGTCGGTGCTCCCGGGGGCGTTGATCGACATTACAGGCGTTGACGACGCGAAAGGGAACGAATTGCTCTTCTTCGAGGTTTCGGTGGACAAGTATTTGAACGCAGCGTCGAATCCCTGAGCGGAAGATCTCGAGTTTCGCCACAGCGGGGAGCCGACGATCGCCATCCCCGCATGCATTCTTCCGCCCCTTATAATCGTCCTTACTCATGGCTACGAGCGCAGAGACCTCCGTTGCCGCGCATCCGAAGTTCGAGCCCGTCATCGGGCTGGAAGTGCATGTCCAGCTGCTGACGCTATCGAAGATTTTTTGTTCGTGCTCGACGAAATTCGGCGCCCGGCCGAATACGAACGTGTGCCCCGTATGTCTGGGGATGCCCGGAGCGCTGCCCGTCTTGAATAAGAAGGCGGTCGAATTCGCCACGCTGGCGGCGATGGCGCTGAACTGCCGGATCAACGAGACTTCGATCTTCGCGCGGAAGAATTATTTCTATCCTGACCTGCCCAAGGGCTACCAGATTTCGCAATACGACAAGCCGCTGGCGGAGTCCGGCTTTATTGAGACTCCGACGGCACACGGCAAGAAGAAAATTGGGATTACGCGCGTTCATCTGGAAGAAGATGCGGGGAAGAGCCTGCATGAGGGCTTTCCCGACTCCGAGGAGAAAACCGCGATCGACCTGAACCGCACGGGCGTGCCGTTGATTGAAATTGTGAGCGAGCCCGACATCGCCACGCCTGACGAGGCCTACGAATATCTGACGCGGTTGAAAGCAATCATTCTTTACACCGGCGTGAGCGATTGCAACATGGAAGAAGGCTCGCTGCGCTGCGACGCGAACGTGAGTGTGCGGCCGCGCGGGCAAAAGGAATTCGGCACGAAAACCGAAATCAAGAATGTAAATTCCTTTCGCTTCATTCGCGAGGCGCTGGTCTACGAAATCGGGCGGCAGATCAACGTCATTGAATCGGGCGGGAAGATCACGCAGGAGACGCGGCTTTATAACGCGAATGAAGGAAAGACCTACGGCATGCGATCTAAGGAGCAAGCGCACGATTACCGGTATTTCCCCGAGCCGGATTTGCTGCCGCTGGTGGTCGATGAACGATGGAAGACCGAAATCGCCCAGGCCCTGCCCGAACTGCCCGAGGCGCGGCGGGTGCGCATGGTGAAGGATTACGGCATCACGGAATATGACGCGCAGGTGCTGACCTTTTCCAAGGCGCTGGCGGATCAGTTCGAAGAAGCAGCGAAATCGGCCAAGAATCCCAAGCGCGCGGCCAACCTGGTGCAGAGCGAATTGATGGGCCGGCTCAAGGCAAAGGGCATTGAGATTGAGCAGTCTCCAATTTCGATGAAGGGCGTGGCGGCTTCGGCGGATCTGGTCGAGGCGGGGACGATCTCCGGCAAGATGCTCAAAGATCTTTACGATCTGAGTTTCGAGCGCGGCAAGGATTTTCCGGTTATCTATGAGGAAGAGGGGCGTCCGCAGCAATCGACTGACACGTCGGTGCTGGAGAAGATCGTTGACGAGATTCTGGCGGCGAATCCCAAGCAACTGGAGCAATATCGCGCGGGAAAGAAGACGATGCTGGGATTTTTCGTGGGCCAAGTCATGAAGGCATCGAAAGGCCAAGCCAGCCCGCAGATTGTGAATGAATTGCTGGCGAAGAAGCTGGGGTAGCTTCAGCCCTCACCCGGCAGCAATCAGCGGTACGGCAGCTAACGCGGCCAGCAGGCCGATCAGCTTCCAGCGGCTGAAATGTTCCTTCAAGACGAGGCGTGCGAGCAGCACGGTTACAGCGGGATAGAGAGCCGTAATGACGACGGCTTCGTCGAGGCGTCCCAACTGGCTGGCGGAAATGAACAGAGCGCTGGCGGTGATGTCGAGAAACCCGGCGAGCGCGCCAAGAGCGGCCCTGGGACGATCGAGCTTGAGCGGGGCACGAGTCGCCACGACCGCGATCGCCGTTGCTCCGAACGAGCCAACGCGCGAAACTGCCGCGATGCAGACCGGCGATCCGCTGGTCTGATGAATGCAGAGATAGAAGCCGGCAAACCCAACGCCGGCGAGAGCGGCGATCGCCACTCCCTTCGGATGACCACTTTCGTCGTTGTCCCCATGCGGTTCGGGGCGGGTAATCAGCCAGATCGCGAAGATGGCGAGCACGAATCCAAAGATGGTCCAGCGGCTGGGCGCACCCTCGATCGCGATGTCGGTCAGCGTCGGAATGGCAGCGCCCAGCAAAGCCGCGATGGGAGCGGTGAGGCCCATCTGTCCCGATGCCAGGGCACGATAAAAAATGGCGAGAGAGAATCCTCCGATTGCGCCCGCAGCCAGTGCCCAGAGCACGCTCGCGCGTGAAGGGAAGGCGGCATGCTCTCCCCATGCGATCGACGCCATCAGGGCGAGGGCGCAAATATGAGAAAACGCGGTGAGGGTAAAGGCGTTGGCGCGGCGAGAACCGAGTCCGCCGGAGAAGTCGGATGTGCCCCAGAGAAATACAGCGGCAACGCTGTAGGCCGCAGGCGCGAAGTGGGAAATTGAAGACACGACGCACGAGAGTAGCATGCCAGTGAAGAAGTCGGCTGGGACCGGTTGTCGTATCCGGCAAAGGCGTCCCCTCACTCCCAACGAGGAAATTGACGCGCACCGGTTTGCCCTCTAACATGGGGACCACTTCGCGAAGCCGTGCTGGGGACTGCACGGCGCCGGTGCGCGTCCCGACATGATTGGCCAAACCATCTCTCACTATCGGATCGTGGAAAAGCTGGGTGGTGGCGGCATGGGAGTGGTGTACAAGGCCGAAGACATGCGGCTGCACCGCTTCGTAGCGCTGAAATTCCTTCCGGAAGATGTGACCAGCGATCCCGCCGCGCTGAGCCGTTTTCAACGGGAAGCGCAAGCGGCGTCGGCGCTGAACCATCCCAACATCTGCACCATTCACGACATCGGGGAGGTCGACGGCAAGGCATTCATCGTCATGGAATTTCTGGATGGGGAGACGCTGAAGCATGCCATCAATAACCGGCCACTCGAACTGGAACGTCTGCTCGACGTGGCGATCGATGTGACCGACGCGCTCGACGCGGCCCACGCCAAGAGCATTGTGCATCGCGACATCAAGCCCGCCAATTTGTTCCTCACCAACCGCGGCTCGGCCAAGATTTTGGATTTCGGACTGGCGAAGGTCGATGCCACCTTAGTTCCGGGCGACGCCACGCAAACCAAATCCGATGCGCACCACCTGACGAGCCCGGGATCGACCGTGGGCACAGTCGCCTATATGTCGCCCGAGCAGGCGCGGGGCAAGCCGCTCGACGCCCGCACCGACCTGTTCTCCTTCGGGGCGGTGATGTACGAAATGGCGACCGGGACGTTGCCCTTTCGCGGAGATACTACGGCAGTGTTGTTCGAATCGATCCTGCACAAATCTCCGGTTGCGCCCGTGCGACTGAATCCCGATTTGCCGCCGGAGCTGGAACGGATCATCAACAAGGCGCTGGAAAAAGATCGTGACCTGCGTTACCAGCATGCTTCCGACATGCGCGCCGATCTGAAGCGGCTGAAGCGAGAGCTGGACTCGAGCCGGAGTTCGGTGACCGCCACCGAAAACGAAGGCTCGGTTGTTGTCGCGGTAGGATCGGCAGTAAAAAAAGAATCGAGCGCCAGAACGGCAGTAGTGAGTTCGACCGCAGACGGTACGGCTTCATCGGAGACTTCATCCCGCGGAATGCGGCTGATGCGCTGGGTCATTGTGGGAGTTGTGGTCGCGGCGGCGGCCTCCGCCGGCTACTACTTCATCCACCGGCCGGCGGCGAAGCTCACCGAGAAAGATACGATCGTCGTAGCAGACTTCGCCAATTCAACCGGCGATGCGGTATTCGACGATGCGCTCAAACAGGCGCTCAGCGTTTCGCTGCGGCAGTCACCTTTTCTGAACGTACTTTCTGATGACAAAGTCGCTTCCACGCTCAAGCTGATGACGCGGCCGGTGAATACGCCGCTCACACCCGACGTGGCGCGTGAGTTGTGCCAGCGGGCCGACAGCAAGGCTTATATTGCGGGATCGATTGCCAGCCTGGGAAGCCAGTATGTAGTCGGATTGAAAGCGGTGAACTGTCTCACGGGAGACGTACTTGCGCAGGAACAGTCGACCGCATCTGGAAAAGAGGTCGTGCTGAACGCGCTCGGAGATGCCGCCAGCAAGTTGCGCGGTCAACTGGGAGAGTCTCTCGCGTCAGTGCAGAAATTCGATGCACCTTTGGGCCAGGAAACTACTCCTTCGCTGGAAGCGCTGAAAGCGGACTCGATCGGAGAAAAGACCCTGAATGAGAAGGGATCGGTGGCGGCGCTGCCGTTCTTCCAGCGCGCGATCGACCTGGACCCGAGCTTCGCCAGCGCCATGGAGGGTGTGGGAATTGTGTATGGCAACATGGGCGAGTTCACACGAGGGAGGGAATATCTCAGCAGGGCTTTCGCGTTGCGGGACCGCGCCAGCGAGCGGGAAAAACTGCACATCACGTCGATGTACTACATGACGGTCACCGGCGAGCTCGACAAGGCGGTGGAGACTTATCGGGAGTGGCAGGAAAACTATCCTCACGACGACATTCCTCACATCAATCTGGCGGTGGCATACGCCATATTGGGCAAGATGGAACAGGGCGCGGAACAGGCGCGGGCAGCGCTGCGCTTGAATCCTGAAAGCGTCATCAGCCAGGAAGACTACATGGCGTTTCTCATCGGCTTGCAGCGCTATGACGAAGTGCGTCAGATTTACACGCAGACCCTGGCCCAGAAGATGGACGATGAGACCCTGCACGTCTTGATGTATGGGGTGGACCTGCTGCAGGGGAACCATAAGGAAATGGCGGAGCAGGTCGCCTGGTTCGACCCACATCCAGAAGTACAGAATGAAATTCTGGGACCGGAAGCGGACACGGAAGCGTATGCCGGGCACTTTGTGAAGGCGCGAGAGATGACGCGTGAGGCAGTGGAGTCGGCGATACGAGCCGACAACAAAGAGTCGGCCGCGCTTTGGCAATTGGCGGGGGGCTGGCGCGAGGCGTTGATCGATGATCATGAACGGGCCCGAGCGGATGCAACTGCGGGCCTGGAAATAGCTCCGGATAGCCGGGACGGCGAGCAAATGGCAGCTCTCATCCTGGCAAGGAGTGGAGAGGCGCCGCGGGCGCACACTCTAGCGCAAAAGGTCGGGCAAGAGTATCCGTCGCATACGCTCGTGCAATCGTACTGGATACCGACGATTGAAGCGCAGGTTGCGTTATCGGGAAAGCAGCCGCAGGCCGCGCTCGATCAGCTGCAGAAAACCGCAAACCTGGAGTTCGCTCTGGCCACGACGAACGCGAACAACACTTGTATGAATCCCACATATCTCCGTGGCGAGGCGTATCTTGCCGCGGGCCAGACCAACGCGGCTCAGGCAGAGTTTCAGAAGATCATCGACCATCCGGGGGTGATTTGGAATTGCCTGACCGGAGTATTAGCGCGGCTCGAAGTAGGGCGCACCTATGCGCTTGCCGGAGATAAAGCAAAGGCCCGGGCGGCCTATCAGGAATTTCTGACGATGTGGAAGGATGCTGATCCGGACATACCGATTCTGAAGGAAGCCAAGGCGGAATACGCCAAGTTGCAGTGAGCGGACAGCGGGCGGATTCCAGTCCGCATTTCGCAGGTTAGAGAACCTGCTTCACACTTTCAGCGTGTTAGAATTTCCCCAAGCGGATTCCTTGCAAGAGCTTCAGATCTGAGGCCCGGGTTGATCGAACTGGCACCGTCGATTCTTTCGGCTGATTTCGCCCGGCTGGGCGAGCAGGTGCGCGCCGCCAGCGAGGGCGGGGCGAGTGTGATCCATGTGGATATCATGGATGGGCACTTCGTGCCGAATTTGACCATCGGGCCGCCGGTGGTAACATCGTTGCGCCGGGCGACGGAACTGCCGCTCGATTGCCATTTGATGATCGAAAATCCAGACGAGTTTATTCCCGTGTTTGCCGACGCGGGGGCAAACTGGATTTCGGTGCACCAGGAGGCATCCCGGCACTTGAACCGCACGCTCCACCTGATCAAGAGTCACGACTGCCAGGCGGGGGTCGTGATCAATCCGGCGACGCCAGTCGAAACACTGGTGGAAGTGCTCGATATTGTGGATTATGTGCTGGTCATGTCGGTGAACCCGGGTTTTGGAGCGCAGAAGTTCATCCCGTCCACCTTGCACAAAATGCGGCGGTTAGCGCAAATTCGCGGACAACGCGGATTGGCCTACCGCATCGAAGTAGATGGCGGCGTGGCGCTCGAAACGGTGGCGGATGTAGTGCGGGCGGGCGCCGAAATTCTGGTAGCGGGCAACGCCGTATTCGGACACGGCGATCCAAAGAAGAATGCCGAGGGATTGCTGAAAGCGGCAACCGAGGCAGCGCTGCAGAAAGTCTGAAAGAGGCGGGCTTTGCTCGACCGGACGGCCGGGGCGGCTGTCCCAAACAATGTTTCCCCCGAGGTCCAAGATGTCACGTCGAATTCCATTGATTGCGCTGTTGGGTACGCTGCTGGTCTTTACCGCCGCTTGCACTAACAAGAAGTCGGTGAACCCGCTGGCGAATATTGGGTCGAAGCAGCCGGACAAGGTGCTGTTCGACAAGGCGATGGACTCGATGCGGCACAACCGCTTTGACGTGGCGCGCATGACGCTGCAGACGCTGATCAACACCTATCCCGATTCGGAGTTTATCGCCCGCGCCAAACTAGCGGTGGGCGACTCGTGGTACGCGGAAGGCGGAACGGCTGCGCTGGCTCAGGCTGAACAGGAATATGACGACTTCGAAACCTTCTTCCCGAACATGCCGGAAGCGGCGGAAGCACAGCTGAAGATTGCCAACATTCACTACCAGCAGATGGAAAAAGCGGACCGCGATTACACTCATGCTAAGCGAGCCGAAGACGAATATCGAAAGATGATTCTGCAGTACCCGGATAGCAAGCTGGTGCCGGAGGCGAAACAGCGGCTGCTCGAAGTGCAGGAAGTGCTGGCCGAGCGCGAATTTCAAATTGGGCACTTTTATTACATGCGCCAGGCGTATACGGCATCGATCGCGCGCCTGCAGTCTCTGGTGGATCGCTATCCCCTGTACAGCCGTGCCGATGAAGCGTTGTACCTTCTGGGGCAGAATTACGAGGGACAGCTTGCGCGGGTACGGGCTGCACCGAGCTGCGATGTCCATGGGCAGCCGCGAGGCTGCACCTTTGAGGCAGCGAAGGCGGCCTACATTTCAGACCTGAGCAAGCGAGCCGCGGAAGCTTATGCGAAGATTCTTACGCGCTACCCGGTGATGGACCGCTCCGACGATGCCAAGAAGCGTCTGGCGGCCTTGCACCAGCCGATTCCGCGGCCGACCAAAGCGGCGTTGGCGCAGAATAAGGCCGAGGATGCGAGCCGGCGGGAAGCCAGTACGGCTCAGAGATTGATGGGACTGTTGCGGAAGGGTCCCGATGTGGCTTCGGCGGCAAAAGTAGGCGACCCAACTCTCAACGATCCCCCACCGGTTGCTGCATCCGAGATCATTCCTGATGAGATGCGGAAAGCGGGCGAGGCTTTCGGTCGGGAGAGGCTGGGAATAACGGCGGTGTCCAAGTCGGGCGAGCCGGGTCCGAACCAGCCGGCGCCACGCTCCGATACACCTCAGCCGGCACCGGCAGACACAGCCTCCGCGGCAACTTCCAATACCGAGCCACAACCTGCAGGCCAGCAGCCTTTCGCGGTAAACACGCCGACAAAGGCGGCGGATCCGAATGAGTTGAAGCCGAACGCGGCTGCCGATCCTAACGAACTAAAGCCGGCGGACAGCGCCAGCGATGCCCTGCCTCCTCCACCGACGCAGGTCAACGAGATTCAGCAGGGGCAATCGTCGTCTGGTGTGGCCAGCGCCGAAGATTCGACCCCGGCGAGCGACAAGGATATCTCGAGCAGCAGGAAGAAGAAAAAGAAGGGGCTGAAGAAGATCGTCCCCTTCTGAAATCAGCTGTCAGCTAACAACTTTCGAGACTGAGCTGAGCGGCAATCATCCTGGACCTTGAGTGTAAGCCGCCTCACGCCTTCAACGCGGTAGGTGCTGACCCCTAGTAACCAGTTACTTCCCTTCCGGATCATTGACTTACGTTGAGGGGCAGGTTACCTTCGCGGTATCTCCCCTCATCAGAGGAAACCTTTGGCCAGGAAGATACTGCTCGCCGATGACAGCGTAACCGCTCAGAACATGGGGCGAAAGATCCTCGCGGACGCAGGCTACGAGGTCATTACCGTCAATAACGGTTCGGCCGCCCTGAAAAAGATTGCCGAGGCCAAACCCGACCTCATCGTCCTGGACGTTTACATGCCCGGCTACAGCGGGCTGGAGGTGTGCCAGCGCCTCAAGGAAGTGCAGGAGACCGCGCGCATTCCTGTCCTGCTGACAGTGGGAAAGCTGGAACCGTTCAAGCCGGAAGAATCGAAGCGTGTGCGTGCCGACGGCTTCATCGTGAAGCCATTTGAGGCGAGCGAACTGCTCAGCGCTCTCACCAAGCTCGAAGACAAGATGGTGCCGCGGGCCGAATCGTCGAAGCCGGGGCGGTTCGCGCGGGCGATTGCGGCCGTGGAAGAGGGCCGCTATGACAAGTCAGCGGGTGTGGACGACGCCTCGAGTTGGAAGGAGCGGATTGCCTTCCCCTCGAAGAAGAAAAAGGCGGTGGAAGCCGAGGATGGGGACGATCCCGCGATCTATAACGCGGTAAACAAGGATCTGCGAACGGTGGTTGAACATAAGCCGACGCCGAAACCGCAGGAGGTCAGACCGGAAGAAGCACGCGTGGACCTGGGAGCGCTTGCTCCTGAGGGATTGCCCAAGGACGTCACTCCAGAAGAGATTGCCGCTCTGGCTGCAGCCGCGGCACAGGTGAAGGGCACCGCTGCCGAGAGCAAGGCGGACCAGCCTGCCTCGGACCAGTTAACTCCGAAGGAAGAAGCGCGGGAATCGATCCGAGAGGTTTCGACAGAGGCAAAAGCAGAAACCCAGCCCGAGAATGAGCCCCAACGGGACGGGGCTACTGCGACTTTCGCGGATCAGAAGCCGGAGGACAACCAAGAACCGACAGTGGCGCCGGGCGAAGCTGCCAAGGAGGGCACGGCCAGTCCCGCGGAGGTGGTTGCGGCGATTCCTGGCTTGGGGAGCGCAGCCCTGACCTCGGCAATGGCTTCCAGCAATGGAACAGGATCGCACTCTGGCGAGCAACATCATGCGCATGAGCACTCCGAGGAACCGGTCACGATGGCTGTGGCTGCGGGCGCGGACTCCGCGTTCACGCAGTCTCGGTGGACTGCAGTTGCGGTGGCTGTTGCCGCCGACGAGTCTTCCACTTCCCTCGAACACGAGATGCAGAAGGCGTTTGCGGCCTTCGCAGCAGCTGAGATGGGTCGTCTGGCTGCCGTGCAGTCAACTCCTGCGCTTGAGGCAGCCTCTGCTCCTGAAATTTCCTTACCAGTTCAAACAGCGGAACCCGCATCGACGAGAGCCTTCGCTCCCAACATGGCGGAGGCATTGAACGAGATTGCGAGCGCCACTACCGACACGGTGAGTGACGCCGTGAAGAAATTTGAAGCTGTTGCTTTATCGTATTTTGAGCCACAGCCGGTGCAGCCTGTGGAACCCGTAGTCCCAACGCCCGGGTCACAGGAATTTGTTCAGCCGAAAGCTGAGGAGGCGCTGGCGACCGAACCACATACTTCACATTCCGAAACGCCGCAGCCCGATACAGCGCAGGCTTCAGAATCAGCGAGATCAGAATCAGCAACTCTGGAATCGCCGTTAGTCGAATCGCCGACCATCCAAGCAGCAGCGATCGAGACGGCACCCGAGCGCGTTCCGGAAACGACGCAAGAACAGCCGAAGGAAGAACCGAAACCAGCGGCAGTGGAATCGGCTGCGCCGCTGCCAGAGGTCCTTGCCGAGCAGGCTCCTGCTGCACAGGGTTTCGCGGACAAGATTTCTTCAGAGCAGACCGCTTCTGAGCAAGTCTCTTCCGATCAGATTCCTTCAAATCCGGCTTCTTCGAATCTGGTTTCTGCCGAACTGGCATCGGCGGCAATTCCGAACGAACCTGCGGCTGAAGTCGTACGCGAGATCGGAAGCCAAGAATCGGGAGTGGCGGAGACAACAGCCGCCGCCTGGGCGAGTTGGCGAAGGATTCGCGACGACTCAAAGAGTGCCGCGTCCGCGGCTCCTACCGAGCAAGTTGAAGAAAAGTCCGTGCCGGCGGATCGGGCTGCCATGGCGGTCGCCGCGGGTGCGGAGAAAGCTCCTGAGGAGGGTTCGGCCTCGTCCGAATCGGAGTCTGGCGACATTGCGAACATTGTCGACAGCGTGCTGGCCGATTTGAGGCCGAAGATCGTCGCGGAAATCTCGAAGAAGTTGGGAAAAAAGAAGTAGAAACTCCTCCCCTCTTAGTTCTTGTCACCTCAGGCCACCGAGTTCCACAATCGGCTTAGTCCAGAATAAACTTAGCGTGCTATTGCGCCCTCCGGGCGACTTGAGTACCATGCCGCCTATCGGGGCCGTGCCGGAGTTGCGCGCGAATGAGCGACGAGATTGTCTCGCACTACCGTATTCACGAAAAGCTCGGTGCGGGCGGCATGGGCGTGGTCTACAAAGCTGAGGATATTCGCCTCGGACGCATGGTCGCGCTGAAGTTCCTTCCCGATACCGCCGTGCAGGATGCGCGTGCCATGGAGCGCTTCAAGCGTGAGGCGCGCACCGCGTCCGCTCTCGACCATCCCAATATCTGCACCATCTACGAGATCGATGAAGATCAAGGACGTCCCTTCATCGCCATGCAGTTGCTGCAAGGGCAGACTCTGCGCGACCGGATCGGCGACAAACCAGTGCCGTTGGGAACGCTGCTGGATTGGGCGCTCCAGATCATCGATGCGCTGAAGGCTGCGCATGCCAAGGGCATCATGCACCGGGATATTAAGCCTGCCAATGTTTTCATTACGGATAGCGGGCAGGCGAAGATCCTCGACTTCGGTCTGGCGAAGCTGACGCCGAACGATCTTTCCAGTTCGGAAGGAGCGACCCTGTCGACGACCGGTCCGCTGACTCACACGGGCGCGGCGATTGGCACGGTCGCCTACATGTCGCCGGAGCAGGCGCGCGGTGAACCGCTCGACGCGCGCACGGACCTGTTCTCGTTCGGCGTGCTGCTCTACGAAATGGCGACCGGCAAGCAGGCATTTTCCGGACCGACGTGGGCGGTCACGGTGCACGCTATTCTGGGCCAGGCTCCGATGTCGCTGAACGAGTCGATGCCCGGCCTGCCGCAGCGCCTGCAGCAGATCATCGACAAGTCGCTGATGAAGAACCGCGAGTTGCGTTATCAGAGTGCGGCGGATGTTCATCATGACCTGTTGCAGCTGAAGAAGGACTACGAAGCCGGAAAGTCGCTGAAGTCGGTGCGCACGGCTACGACTTGGTCTCCTCAAAGGAAATTGCGCATCGCGCTCGGCGCAGTTCTCGTGCTGTTGGTGGTTGCGGGAGTCGTGTGGGGACCGCGGGCCCTGCACCGGCTGGCAACTTCGCGCACATTGCTGCAGGCAACTCCGGTTTTGCCGGAGCGAAAGAGCCTTGCCATCCTGCCGTTCGCGGCGGTCCAAGGCGATCCGAAGCTGACCGCTTTCGGAAAGGGATTGCTCGAAGACATGGCGGCAAAGTTGTCGCAGTTGAGCGCAAATCATGAAGTGGAAGTGGTTCCGGCACGCACACTGGAAGATAAGAAAATAGCCACGCTGGAAGATGCCCGAAAAGAACTCGGCGCAGATCTTGGACTCAGCGTATCGCTGGAGAAGGCAAACGACCTGGTGCGCGCGTCGTATAGCCTGACCGATGCGACAAGCGGCAAGAATCTGGCCGGAGATTCGATCACGGCGCCGGTCTCGGACTTGTTCACGATTGAAGATAAGCTGACCAACGGCGTTGCCGACGCGCTGCACATAACATTGCGCGCCGAGGAGCGGCAAGCTCTTGCAGCTCATTCGACCACGATGCCCGAGGCGTATCAGTATTTTCTCGAAGGGGTGGGCTATCTTCGGCTGAACGCGCAGCCAGAAGCGCTGAATAGTGCCGAGACTGTTTTCAAACAAGCGCTCAAGCTTGATCCGAATTACGGTCCGGCCGAGGCGGGCCTTGGTGAAGCGTATTGGTACTTTTACGACATGACGAAGCAGAAGCGCTGGGTTGAGCCGGCGCAGCAGGCGTGTGCCAAGGCGATCGACCTAGGCAACGCCGGAGCAGAGGGGCACCTGTGCCTGGGGACAATCGAGAACGGCACGGGACACTTTGAGAGAGCCGCGGAAGAGTTCCAGCAGGCCGTCCAACTCGATCCAGTCAACGATCAGGCGTATCGGCACCTTGCCGAGGCATATCAGAATCTGAACCAACTCGATAAGGCGGAGGAAACCTTCAAGCGGTCGATCAGCGTCCGTCCCGAGTACTGGCGCGGATACAACGCACTGGGAGGGTTCTACTTCGGCCAGGCGGAATACGAAAAAGCGCAGGCCATGTTTGAGAAGGCGATATCGCTCAAGCCCAGCGATTACTCCGACTACAGCAATGTTGGCGCGGTGCTGCTATACGAAGGAAAAGACGAAGAAGCAACGCAGGCGCTGGAAAAATCGATCGCGATTCGGCCATCGTACTACGCGTACCAGAATCTCGGGGTCGCCTACTTGCGGCTGCACAAATTCGATCAGGCGGTGCGCACGACCCAGGAAGCTCTTAAATTGGACGACAGCGATTACGAAGTGTGGGGAAACCTGGGAGATGCCTATTATTACGGCGGAAACAAGCCAACGGCGACACAGACCTACAACAAAGCGATCTCGATGGCGGGACAGCGGCTGAAGGTCAATCCTCGCGACACGGAGGTCTTTAGCGACTTGGCCGGATATTGGGCGATGCTCGGTGACCGCGGCCGAGCCCTCGATTATCTGGACCGCTCTATGGCAGGCAACCGCAAGGACAAAGAGTTGCTTTTCCGAGCAGCGCTGGTGTACAACCAGTTGCGCGAAACTGGGACTGCTTTGGAGTGGTTAAGGAAAGCGCTGGCCGCGGGATACTCGAAGTCGGTGGTGAGCAAGACTCCAGATCTGGATAACCTGCACGATAACCCGCGTTACCAGGCTCTAATGCAGCAAAACTAGAAATTCAAGAATCAGATCAAACCTGACAGGAGGTTCCAATGCCAACGCCCTCCGTAGATGTAATCACCGGAACTGTAACTAACCCACCGGTCGAGCTGGACGAATCGTTTGAATGGACGTGCAGCGAGGCCGCGCAAGGCACAAGTATCACGGTGATCGCGCAACTTATGCCGGATGGAAATCCGTGGTTTAGCCCGAGCCCCACTCCTGCGTTCACCGCCAAGACGGGAAGTGTCACCGTAACTGCAAAGGGACTAGGCGACTGGGGATGGACGGCCACCGGAGTAAACGTCAACGCCGGCGCGCGCGTTCATGTCGTCTCCACAATGCCGACCAGGAAGGCCAGCTAGGCTTAGCCGGGAGCGCAGGCCGGGCTCCCGGCAACTCACTTTTCTGCTTCGATCCCCCTGTTCTCAACCCGCTCGCAGGGTGGTGTATAGACGCGGCAAAAGTGCTCCCCCCTTCTCGACCACCATAGACCCCCCAAGGCCCGCCCGCGCGACCATCGGGATAAAGTCAGTATGCGAACCTGATTAAGAAGCGAAGTGGGTTACTTTCTTACGCGCTGAAGTTTCCAGGAGCCGACCTTACCAGTCCGGGTGGAAGTTTGCGTTCCTACGACAGTTTCGCCTTGAATCTTGCCCCGGCAGTCGAGCGACTCACCTTGTATAAATTCGCGAACGTACCCATCACGGCCCACATGATACATACTTGAATGTCAAGCCTCTGTGCAGACGAGCTTATCGGGGTCGTTCAGCCCCATCTGATCGCAGTCAGCCTCACGACACTTCCCCGGCGCTCTCGCGGCTCGCGAGCCTCTCTTGCCCGGCGCGCGGGCGGGCGAGTGGGCAATTAATCCGTGGGCGCTAGGTAGTGGACCGACTTTCAGGGCAAGAATCGTTTGTCAGATTCAGCCAGGGGGCCAAGGGGCGGAGGGGGCAACCCTGACACCGATCCAAATTCCGGCATTCGAGAGGCGACACCTTCTCTCGGTCTAGATCGTCGCCAAACAACTACCAGTATTTTCACACGGTTGATAACTCACCTCGGATTTATCAACGTTTCACATCCCATACATTGCATTGATGGCTCTTTTGTCGCAGATTCGCGTACGTGCAGGGTATACACCCCAGGCTCTGCAGAGAAAAAAAACAACTGCGTCCGTGATCCCTTTCACCCGCATTTTTCGCTTTTATAGATAGCAGGCATTCTGTGGGGCTCCTCAGGGGAAACTTGCGAAAGTCTGATTTTGTGGTGACAGCCCTTTCGAGGGCTGAGGAGGGTTGTATGTCGTACTTTGTTTGCTTTGTGCTGGTGGCATGGGCGTTTGCCTTTGGATGGTTTTCCGCAGCCGTCTACATGCATAACCACACGGAAACGACCGAAGGGTTAGCTGTTAGTGAACAACCAGAACAATGCCCAGAATGTCAGGCATGGCGGGTTCCGGTCGTATCCGGTCCTGCGTTCGCGGCGGATTGACCGGGGAGGATGGGCTTGAATGTGGAAGAAAACAATAGACTTGCCAGCAGAACTGCGGCGTGTCCGCGCGAGCTTCGATCGGCAACTCGCCGAAGTCCTGTGCAGCAGGATGGACCTGACTCAGTCTCAGATCGCGGAGCAATTCGGGGTCAGCGACAAAGTGATTCGGCGCGTTAGCAAGCAGTTCAAAATCAGCCGTCGTAGACGCGCCATGTTGTAAACACTGGCGAGCCGCTAACCCCTATCTGGTTTGAAGACGGGCTGGTGGATCCGCTCGGAGGATTTTCCATTCCAATCCACGAGGCCACAAGACATCGATTGGCTCGGAGCATTCCGGGCAAACGAACCTGTGGATTACTTCATTCGTCCGTGTTGATTTTTCGCTCGACAGCACATACTTGAAATTGCATCTAGGGCACAGGACCAACTCCTCGATATTCGCACCCACCTTTTCAGTAACCATGACACTGCGCTCGATTCTACCGCTTGCGCGATCTCAGATCCATGATGAGGCCGTAAATGCAGATTGGGAAGAAAACCACTGCAACCACACAAATCACAATGAATACGGCGTGGAGCATAATTCCTCCGACGCAGTCCCTATTACGATTTTACGCCTTGCTCGATTAGCAACTGTCGAAACTACGCTCATTGACACCACGCGTGCTGCATTGCAAGGGGAAGGATATACGTTCGGCGGGCAGCGCGAGGAGGGGGGGACAAGTCAAACCCAGTTTTGTGGTGGGGCTGGGGGCGTAGCACTTTTGCCGCGTCTATACACTACCCCCGCTCGCGGTTTGACCCTCCTTTTCCCGCGCCTGTAAGATCAGAAGAGCACTCAGCAGTCAGCATTCAGCAGTCAGTGGAAACAGTCACAGGGTGACCGGTTTCGACTGGCTGATTGCTGACGGCTGAGTGCTGACTTTTCTATGCCGCACGAATTACCCAAAGCCTACGAGCCGGGCGCGATTGAAACGCGCTGGGGAGACTACTGGATTAAAGAGAAGCTGTTCTCCGTGCCCACGCCTCAGGAAGGCGAGACGCGTCCGGTATTCACGCTGCTGTTGCCGCCGCCGAACGTAACCGGACGGCTGCACATGGGGCACATGCTCAACCAGACGCAAATGGACATTATTGTGCGCTGGCACCGCATGCGCGGCTTCATCACGTTGTGGCTTCCGGGAACCGATCACGCGGGCATCGCCACGCAGATGATGGTGGAACGGCAGCTGGCCAAGGAAGGCAAGAAGCGCCGTGACCTGGGCAGAGAAAAATTTATCGAGCGCGTCTGGGAGTGGAAACGCGAGTACGGTGGCGCGATTCTCGACCAGATGAAGCGACTGGGGGCGTCGGTCGATTGGGACCGCGAGTACTTCACCATGGACGAAAATCTTTCGCGCGCTGTGCGCGAAGTGTTCGTCCGGCTGTATGAGGAAGGACTGATCTATCGCGGAAACTACATCGTGAACTGGTGCCCATGGCACGAAACTGCGATTTCTGATCTCGAAGTAAAGCACGAAGACGTGGCGGGGAAGCTATGGGAGATCCGCTATCCGGTCATCGGAACCGATGAGTTCATCACTGTGGCGACGACGCGTCCAGAGACGATGCTGGGCGACGCCGCGATCGCGGTGAATGCGAAAGACGAGCGTTACACGCATCTGCACGGCAAGAAAGCATTGCTGCCGCTGATGAAGCGCGAGATTCCGATCATCACCGATGAACTGGCGCAGCCGGAGTTTGGCACTGGTGCGGTGAAAGTAACGCCGGCGCATGATCCCAACGATTTTCAGGCCGGCCTGCGGCACAATCTGCCGCAGATCAATGTGATGGACGAACATGCGCACATGAACCAGAACGCCGGCGCTTATGCCGGGCTCGATCGATTCGAGGCTCGCAAGCGCGTACTGCACGATCTGCGGGAGCAGGGATTTCTGGTTGCCGAGAAAGATTACGGGCTCTCCATTGGAAAGTGCGAGCGCTGTGGAACCGTCGTCGAGCCCCGGCTGTCAGAGCAATGGTTCGTAAAGATCGCTCCGCTGGCCGAGCGTGCGAAAGAGGCGGTTGAGAGCGGCGAGATCACGATCGTTCCCGACAATCATCGCCAGGTCTATTTGAACTGGATGAACAACATTCACGACTGGTGCGTCTCGCGCCAGCTGTGGTGGGGACATCGGATTCCGGCATGGACGTGCACCAATAAAGACTGCAAGGAAGTGATCGTGGCGCGCGAGGCCCCGATGAAATGCAAGAAGTGTGGAGGGACAAAGCTGGAGCAGGTTCCAGACGTTCTCGATACGTGGTTCTCATCGGGCTTGCTGCCGTTCACCACGCTCGGCTGGCCGGAGAAGACGCGGGACCAGGCGGTTTTTTATCCGACGACGCTGCTGATTACGGCGTATGAAATCCTGTTCTTCTGGGTAGCGCGCATGATCATGTTCGGCTGTCACTTCATGCAGGGACACCAGCAGGACGAGGCGATCAAGAAGGCGAGCGGCTGGGGCGATAAGAAAGATGATAGCGTGCCATTTCGCGAGGTCTACATTCATGCGCTGGTGCGCGATGCCGAGCGGCAGAAGATGTCGAAGACCAAAGGGAATGTGATTGATCCACTGGAGATCATTGAGCGATTTGGGACGGATGCGACGCGCTTCACTCTGGCGGCGATGGCTGCGCCCGGAACCGACATCGCTTTCAATGAGCGCCGCACGGACGGGTATCGCGCGTTCGCCAACAAAATCTGGAATGCGGCGCGGTTCATGTTCATGAATGTGGACAGGATCGAACCGGGGCTGCGGCCCGCGACGGGGTCGGAGACACGGCCCCAGACGTGCGGCGGGGTCGCCGGTTTCAAGGCGATCACGCTCGAAGACCGTTGGATTCTCTCGCGTTTCAATCGTGTCGCGGCCGACGTGAACGATGCACTCGGGACTTATCGTTTTCACGAGGCCGCCAATCGCATCTACGACTTTTTCTGGGGAGAGTTCTGCGACTGGTATTTGGAACTGATCAAGCCGCGGCTGAATTTCGAAGAGGGAGGAGACAGCAGGGTGGCGAAGGTTGCGTGTGCGAACCTGGTAAATCTTTTCGATGCTTCCCTGCGACTGCTTCACCCGGTGATGCCGTTTATCACGGAAGAAATCTGGCAGGCGATATACGAAAGGGAATCGCCACTGAAATCGATTGCGCTGGCGGCATATCCGCAGGCCGACGAGAAGCAATTCGACCTCGCTGGCGAAACCGAGATGGCCATCCTGCAGGACCTGATCGTCAGCATACGCAATCTGCGGGCAGAGCTGAAGATTGAACCGAAGGTGAAGGTGCCGATCGAGGTTTTCGCACATGAACCTGCGATTCGCACCATGATTGAGCACAACCACGGTGCGGTCGAGCGGTTGGCTAACGTGGAGAGGATCACGTTCGTCGAAAGGTCTCTTGCCAATCGCGCTGGCGCCCGCGGCACCGCGCGGTTTGATGTCCACGTAGTCTATGAACGCAAGATGGACGCCGCAGCCGAGTGCGAGCGACTGAAGAAAGAAATGGAGAAGATTGAGAAGGGGATCACGAACGGACAACGCCAGCTCGGCAATGAACAGTTTCTGGCGAAGGCGCCCGCGAATGTCGTAGACAATCTCCGCAAGCAGCAGGAGGAGCTGGTCGTCTTGAAGGAAAAGACGCTGAGCAAGATGAAAGAGTTGAGCTGCCAGTAGGATCGAGCTTTCTATGGATTGGAATTCAAGACGGCTTACGGCGATTCTGGAAAATGCGTTGCTCGAAGACCGGGCCACGCGCGATGCCACCAGCTACGCCTGCGTGGATGCGAACCAGCGCGCGTCGGCCACGATCGTGTCTAAGCAGGACGGGGTTCTTGCTGGAATTGGCTGCGTGGCGCGCATTCTCGATGTGTACGCAGCGCTCGATGGCGCAGTCACAGCACACTACGAAGTGACGACGCATCCGGAAATCTTCGACGGAGTGCGATTGCACAAAGGGCAATCCGTGGCTGTGATTCAACACAATGCGCGGGTCATTCTTTCTTGCGAGCGTGTGATTCTGAACCTCCTGCAGCGCATGAGCGGCATTGCCACGCTGACGCGTAAGTTTGTTGAAGCCGTGGCCGGAACCAAGGCGCGCATTCTCGATACCCGAAAGACTGCGCCGGGCTTGCGCGCGATCGACAAATATGCCGTACGCTGCGGCGGTGGACAGAATCACCGGCTCGACCTTTCCGACGGGGTTCTGATCAAGAACAATCACATCACGCTGGCGGGAGGGATCGCGGCGGCGCTGGAGCGTGCCCACCACAATCGTCGCGGTTCGCAGATCATCGAGGTGGAGGTGAGAAGCCTGGAAGAGTTGGAGGAGGCGCTCGCCAGCGGAGCCGAGGCCATCCTTCTCGACAACATGTCGCCAGAAGATGTGCGCCGTGCCGTGCAGCGTTGCGCACGGCCGGAAGCGCAAAACGACGGCAGGCGCATTCCGATCGAATGCTCCGGCGGCATTCGTCTGGACAATATTCGGGCGTATGCCGAGGCGGGTGTGGACTTCATTTCGATAGGCCTGCTGACTCATTCGCCGGTCGCGGTGGACATGAGCCTGCGCGTTGTGCCTGCGTAGTCCATCGGCGAAGCGCTAACTCTACTCTTTAGTGTGGCGGCCTGTTCAATCGCCAATGGGTTAGGCCACTCATCGTTTGTCGTTTAGCCAGGATTCGCGCATAATCTCGGCATCGGCAAAACTGGGACAATTCGCCAGCAGCGGGCGCAGGTAAAGCCCGCACCGGGCTTGGCCAAAGAACCGCCAACCAAGCACCAGCATCAGCCGACCGACCTTCGCCTGGGACGGATCGTGCGGCTATTGATGGAGCATGCCACGGTCATCGTCAGCGGGACGAAGATTGCCCAGGAAATCTCGAGCACTCGCTCGGAAGTCTGGCGCCTGATTCAGCAATTGCGCGGGCTGGGGGTCGACGTTGCCGGACATCCGGCGACCGGCTACCAGCTGCGTGCGGTCCCGGATCTGTTATTGCCCGAAATTCTCCGGCCTCTCCTGCGCGGCACGATCTTTGACACAAATTTCCATCACTTCTACAAGATTGGGTCGACGAACACGACGGCGATGGCGGCGGCGGCAGAAGGCGCTCCGGAGGGCAGCGTCTTCTTGGCGGAGGAACAGACCGCCGGGCGCGGACGCGGATCGAATGCCTGGCAGTCCCCGCGGTCGACTGGAATTTATTGTTCCGTGGTTTTGCGGCCAGCGCTGCCTCCTTCAGAAGTGCTGGTGCTCTCGCTGGCGGCGGGGCTCGCGGTGCGAGCGGCGATTCAGCAAGTCGATTCCCGCGTGAACGCTGACCTCAAGTGGCCTAATGACGTGCTGATCGATGGCAAGAAAGTATGCGGCATTCTCACCGAGATGAACGCCGAGGCCACGCGAGTTCGGTACATTGTGGTAGGACTCGGCATCAATGTTAACCAGGCGAGCTTCCCGAAGGAACTCTCTGCCACCTCACTGCGGCTGGAAACGGCAAGCGAGTGGTCGCGCGTCGAGTTGGTTGCCGCTTTGCTAAAATCACTCGACCGCGAGTATCGCCAATTGGTAACGGACGCGAATGCGCGGGAATCGATTCTGCGGCGATTTACCGAGAATTCCCCCTGGGTGCGGGGGAGAGAGGTTCGCATCGAAGAGAACGGTTCGTCGTTTGAAGGGACCACCGAAGGGCTTGATCCGCGCGGGTTCTTGCTGGTACGGACTGCGCGAGGAGTCCAAACAGTATTGAGCGGGACGGTCCGGGAAAAGTAGCCATGCTGCTCGTGATTGATGTCGGTAATACGAATACGGTGCTAGGCGTCTTCGCGCGCGTGGCGAAGGTACAGCCTGGCGGCGGAGATGCCGAGGACTCTCCGCGTTACGAGCGGTTGTTGGCCAATTGGCGCGTGGCGACCTCGCGCCGGAGCACGGTGGATGAATATGGCGTGCTGTTCCGCAATCTGTTTTCGATGGCTGGACTGGAATCGAAAGGCATCCACGGCATTGTGATCTCGTCGGTTGTGCCGCCCCTTGATTCGGTTCTGCGGCAAGTGTGCGAACGCTATTTCAATTTGCGGCCGCTGTTCATAGAACCGGGAGTAAAGACCGGAATGCCCGTGCACTACGACAATCCCGCAGAAGTGGGCGCCGACCGGATTGTGAATGCAGTGGCGGCGTTTGAGAAATATGGCGGCCCGTGCATAATTGTCGATTTCGGCACGGCCACGACCTTCGACTGCGTGTCGCCGAAGGGCGAATATCTCGGCGGGGTCATCTGCCCGGGGATTGGCATTTCAGCAGACGCGCTCTTTGAGCGAACGGCTCGTTTGCCACGGGTGGAAATTCGCAAACCGGCCCGCGTGATTGGGTCGAATACCGTTAGCAGTCTGCAGTCGGGCCTGTATTACGGATACCTCGGCTTAGTCGACGGCATCCTCGAACTTCTACTCGCAGAGTTGGGCAAAGAAACGCAAGTGATTGCAACGGGCGGCCTGGGACCGATGATTGGAACTGGATCGAAGTACATCAAGAAGGTCGACGACTTTCTTACGCTCGAGGGGCTGAGGATCATCTGGGAACGGAATTCGTCTTCTCGGTACGAAGCGCCGCCATCAAAAACTGGGCCTAAGGCCGCTTCGAAGGACCAGCCGAAGGCGGCGGCGAAATCGAAGAATGGTGATGGCGCGGCCACAACTCCGGCTGCGCGTTCCTCGCGCTGACCTGCCGTGGAAAATTACTTCAACTACTTTACTGAAATTGAAGAGCGCTACCTACGGCGCCGTGGCGGCGGGCTGTTGCTGTCGACCCTCGACTGGGCTTTGATCGAAACATGGAAGGATGCCGGCATCCCGCTGGAGGCCGTGCTGCGCGGCATTGACTCCGCCTTCGATCGTTATGACCAGCGTGCGACGAAAACAAGAAAGGTAAATAGCCTGGCGTATTGTTCGCAGGAAGTGCTGACTGCGGCGGAAGACATGAAGGAAGCCGCTGTGGGTACGGCTGGCCCGGAGCGAGGAACTTCTAGGACATGCCGAACTGGGGAAGGATTTGAGCCTGCGACGGTCGTGGCTTTCCTCCGTCGCAATGCGGATGTGCTTGCAGCAGCGAAACTGCCGCATACAGGTGGAATCTCGGCGGAAACCATAGTCCGAGACGCCGCAAGAACTCTCGGCCAACTTGCGGAAGAAACTGAAAATAAAGCTGCCGGCCGATTGGAAGATCTGGAGAGGCGGCTGACCGTGCTGGAGGAGAAGCTGTTTGCCGCTCTGCTGGCCTCGACGCCAGACGATGAAATCGTCACCGTGCGGGCGGAGGCTGACGGCGATCTCGCGCCGTACCGCAGGAAAATGTCGGGGGCGCAGATCGACCAACTGCAGAAGCAGTATATCCACAAGCGTCTGCTGGAGAAATACCGCCTGCCACGGCTCAGCTTGTTTTACATGTGAGCCGGCGCCATCGAGCTAACGTGATCCATTCATTTGACGCACTGATTCTCGGCGGTGGCGCAGCGGGCCTGATGTGCGCGATCGAAGCAGGAAAGCGCGGGCGCCGCGTTGCCGTGCTCGAACGTGCGGATCGACTGGGTAAGAAGATCCTGATTTCCGGCGGCGGTCGCTGTAATTTCACAAACCTTCATTGCCAGCCGGATAACTTTCTCTCCTCGAATGCCCATTTTGCCAAGTCGGCGCTGTCGAGGTACGCACCCGGGGATTTCGTTGCGCTCGTCGAAAAACATGACATTCCCTATCACGAGAAAACGCTGGGACAGCTTTTCTGCGATCGGTCAGCCCACGATATTTTGGCAATGTTGGAAGAGGAGTGCCGCCGGGCGGGAGTGAGCATCTTTCTCAACATCAGGATTGAAGAAGTGTGCCGCACCTCTGATTTCCGGGTACGCGCGCCGAATGCTGAATTTCACGCGCCCGCCCTAGTCGTCGCGACGGGAGGGTTGTCCATTCCTAAAATCGGTGCAACCGGCTTCGGCTACGACCTGGCGCGGCAGTTTGGGCTGAACATCTGCGAAACAAGGCCGGGGCTGGTTCCGCTGCTGTTTGATCCAGAGGACCGTTCGCTCTATTGCGACCTGGCAGGAGTTTCCACCGAGGTCGTCGCTTCCTGCAATGGCAACGAATTCCGCGAAAAGATGCTGATCACCCACCGCGGCCTCAGCGGTCCAGCGATTCTGCAGATTTCGTCTTACTGGAAGGCTCCGCAGACGATACGAATCGATCTCGCGCCGGGCAACGACATGACGGCAGGCTTTCGCAATACGCAGATGCCCAGGAACCTGGCGGCGCTGCGATTCGAAATACGAAGGCAGTTGCCGAATCGCTTCGCCGACCGCTGGCTCGAACTGCATACGCCAGCCTCGTGGGCCAACTCCGCTCTTTCTGAATTCGAGAATCAGGCTCATGGGTGGACCATCGTTCCCGCCGGAACAGAAGGGTATGAAAAAGCAGAAGTAACCGCCGGAGGAGTGGACACCGACGAGCTCTCGGCCCAGACCATGGAAAGCCGTAAAGTGCCCGGCCTGTTTTTCATCGGCGAAGTCGTCGACGCAACCGGCCAGCTGGGTGGGTTCAACTTTCACTGGGCTTGGGCGTCAGGCGCGGCAGCGGGAAGAGCGCTATAACATTCTGATTTAGAATCACCGCTTGCTCCTCACTATTGAAAAGCTGATCTACGGCGGCGACGGCCTAGCGCGGCTCCCGGCCGACGATAAAGGACGCGGCAAGGCCGTGTTCGTTCCGTTCGTTCTCGCAGGCGAAAAGGTTGAAGCCTCCCTCAGCGAGGAGAAGCCCGGCTTTGCCCGCGCGAAAGTAGACGCGATCATTGAGACTTCCGCCTATCGCGTAAAACCGCCGTGCCCGCATTTCGGACATTGTGGCGGCTGCCGCTACCAGCAGATCGGCTACGAGCAGCAACTCGAGATCAAGAAAGAAATCCTGCACGAGAGCCTGCGTCGTACTGCGAAGCTTGAGTTGCCGTGCGAGATCGAGATTCATCCGTCGCCGCCGTGGAACTACCGCAACCGCTCGCGGCTGCAGGTAAAGACCACCTCCGAATTTGCGGCAGGATATTTCAAGCTGGCTTCGCACGAATTGCTGCCGGTCGAAGAGTGTCCGATCAGTTCGCCGCTGATTAACTGTGGGATTGCGGCCCTTTGGCGGAGCGGCCGCTCGATGAGAGTCCCTGAGGGAATTCGCGAAGTGGAGTTTTTTGCCAACTCCGACGACACGGAGCTTCTGGTGGAGCTTTCCTGTTCAGGGGACGCCCGCCGTGCAGCGGTGCGAGCCTGGGCGGAAGACTTCCGCTCCACTCTGCCTGAGATAGCCGGCGTGGTGGCATTTCGCGAATCTTCGTCGGCGGCCGCGCTCCCGCGAAAACAGGAACTCCTGGTCTCCGTGGGCTCCGATCATTTGATCTACCGCACGCAGCGAGGCTCGTACCGAGTAAGCGCCGGGGCGTTCTTTCAGACCAACCGGCATCTGACCGACGAGTTGGTGAAGATCGTAATCGGACGTCAGTCTGGCAAGCTCGCTCTCGATCTTTACGCCGGCGTCGGTCTGTTTTCCACAGCTCTCGCCGGTGACTTTCATCACATATTTTCTGTTGAGTCGTCACAGACTTCCGCAGGCGATCTTTCCTACAATCAGCCCTCGAATGGAGAGGCGGTCCAGGCCACGACGGAGCAGTACCTGGCCCGTAAGGAGAATAAGGGGCGAGTCGGGAAGGGCGCAGTCCTCCCTCATAGCTTTCATAAGCCCGACCTAGCGGTGGTGGACCCGCCCCGAAGTGGCCTGGGAGAGCGCGTGGCGCGAATGTTGGCGACCTTGGGCGCGCCACGCGTTACTTATGTGTCGTGCGATCCGGTGACACTGGCCCGTGATCTTGTGCCCCTATTGGGGGCTGGGTATCACGTTGAGCAGGTTCATCTGGTGGATTTGTTTCCGCAAACCTACCACCTCGAAAGCGTTTTGCATCTGGCGCTCTGACCGGGTGCCGTGAGCTGGGGCGGCGAACCGGGCCGATCCTCCAGGTCGCCCTCCAGGCCACTGGCCGCCGAACATCATGCATTCTGCCTCCGTTCCCGCTTCACCTCCAGCCTTCCAGTTCAAATCGCCTCGCCAGCCGATATTTTGGGCTGCGATAGCGTACTCTTCCGGCATTCTCGCCGGCGTTTACCTGTGGCGTCCGATGCTGTGGTGGGTGGCTGCTGGAGCGGCCTTTGTGGCCGCAGCGGCGTACTTCGCACAACGCCGCTCGGGCATGGGTTGGGCACTGGCTCTGGGCGCGTTCTTTCTGGCTGGGGCACTTCACATTCAGGCCCGCGGAGACTCAGTTCGGTTCGACACCAGCATTCAACCTTACGCAGACGGCTCGGGACTCGAGATCACGGCCCACGTCACGCGCGACGGCCGCCTGCAGGAGGCTGGCCTAGGCGAGATCAGACAAACTCTCGATGTCCAATCGGAAGCGGTGAATTTGGAGACCGGGCAACTCAACAACATTCGGTCCGGCATCCGATTGAGTATTTACCGTCCGCGCGGGAACGAAACTGCTGCGGAAGGAGAATCGGGACGAAACGGTGAGGCAAATTCCTCGGCTCGGACGTTCCACTACGGGGAACGGATTCGCTTCTTCGCGAAGCTCAAACTGCCGCGCAATTTTCGCAATCCGGGAGCCTTTGACTACCAGGGCTATCTCGCGGACCACGGCATCGCCGCTCTAGCCTCGGCCAAAATGCGGGATGTCGAGTTGGTCCCCGGTTTCTATGGGAGCCGATTCGGTTCCTGGCGCAGCCGGCTGCACCGCGGCGTCATCGCTGAGGTGCACGAACTCTGGCCCGCGCGCGAGGCGGCTTTGATCGACGCCATGGTCATCGGCGAAGAGGCTTTTATCGATCGCGACACGCGCACCGACTTCCAGCGCTCGGGAACATACCATGTTCTGGTCGTTTCAGGGATGAACGTCACGATTCTGGCGTTCGTTGTGTTCTGGGCGCTGCGGCGCCTGCGTTTTGGCGAGGTTCCAACTACTCTGCTGACCGTGGCTTTCTGTGTAGCTTACGCATTCATTACCGAGGTGGGCGCGCCGGTCTGGCGTGCCACGCTGATGTGCGCCATCTATCTCGGCACGCGCTTGCTGTATCGCGACCGCGCCATGCTTAACGCCTTGGGAGCGGCGGCGCTTGGCCTACTTGTGTACGATCCGCGCCAGCTATTCACGGCCAGCTTCCAGATGACTTTTGTTTGCGTGTTGATCGTGGCCGCAATTGCTCTCCCCATCCTGCAGCGCACGTCGCAACTCTACAAGCAAGCGATGATCAACTGGGAATCGAACGACTATGCCGCGTTCTTGCCGCCAAAAGTGGCACAATTCCGCGTGGACCTGCAATTCATTGCCGCGCGAGTTGGGCTCTTCGTCGGAGAAAAATGGGCCGGACGGGTAGTCCGAGGCGCGGCTGGTTTTTGTCTGGCGGCATGGGAGCTGCTTTTCGTCTCGGCCGTAATGCAGATGGGACTGGCCCTGCCCATGGCCTACTATTTCCATCGCGCCACCACGATTGGAATGCCTTCCAACGTGATCGTTGTTCCTCTGACACAGCTCCTTATGCCCGCCGCCGTCTCCGCGCTCGCTCTGGGATATATGGCGCCGTGGCTCGCGAGAATTCCGGTGCTGCTGACTTCATTTGCTCTGCATGGAATCACCGGTACGGTGCATGGACTGGGTGGCCTGCGCCTCGCGGACTTGCGGGTGCCTATGCCGTCGATCATGACGATTACACTGGCTGCCGCCGCGCTGGTTCTTGCAATGTGGGCGGCACGAGGCCGCGCGGCACTCGCCACCGGCGGGCTGGCAGCTGTTCTGCTTGCTTCGCTCGCTCTCGCCTTCTCTCCGACGAAGCCTGACGTTCATGCCGGCATTCTGGAGGTAACTTCCATTGACGTAGGGGAAGGCGATTCGTTGCTGCTGGTTACGCCGCAAGGCCGCACTCTGCTGGTCGACGCTGGCGGGCCGATCGGCCCCGGCGGTTCGCAACTCGATTTTGGCGAGGATGTGGTATCGCCCTACCTGTGGACCCGCGGCTTCTCCCGGCTGGATGCGGTCGCCATCACGCACGGCCACTCGGACCACATTGGGGGAATGATTGCCGTGCTTAAGAATTTCCGGCCCAGGGAATTATGGGTTAGCCTGCTGCCGCCGAGTCAGGCTCTCGAAAGTGTGATTGCCACTGCGCAGATGCTTGGTGTTAAGGTGGTCCGCCATTGGGAGGGTGATGAATTCGAGCTCGGCGGAGCCAACATCCGCGTATTGTTTCCGCCACGCGACTGGCGCACGGGCGGAAAGCCGCAGAACAACGATTCCATGGTGCTGCGCGTGAGTTATGGCGATTCGTCCGTGCTGCTGGAAGGAGATGCTGAAAAGCAGGTGGAGCGCCGTATCGCCACTCTGCACCGTCCCACGGCAAGCCTGCTGAAAGTAGGTCACCACGGCAGTGCCAACGCAACGACTCCAGAACTGATCGACTCGGTGAGGCCCAGCTTTGCCACCATTTCCGTTGGATCAGGAAATTCTTTTGGACTGCCACGCCTGGAAACTCTGGCCACACTGCAGAAGGCTGGAGCTCGGGTCTACCGCACCGACCTCGACGGAGCGGTCACGTTTTATCTTGATGGGCATTCCGTCACGCCTTTTGTGGCGGGTCTTCGATAATCTCGATTTCAGCCGTTTCGTCGTCCGCCGAAGACTGCTTGTACTCCGCGATTACTTGCCGCGCTTCGTCCGCGTCTTCCTGACGGACGAGAATAATCATTCCTCCGAGTCCGGGGAACGTGTCTTGCACCATGGAAGCCGCGGTCAGATCACTGTCAATGCCGGCCGAGTCGAGCAGGCCCTTCACCACGAGGGCCTCCGACTCCTGCTCCGAATCAAATACCTTCACCAGCTTCTCGTTGGGATCAGGGCGGCGCTGTGCCGAATTGCCAGGCTGTGCCATGACGTCTCCAATTCTGGAATCCGGCCTGAAACCCGGGCCGAATCCGTACCGCATAGTCGTTGATTCTACTCTTGTTCAGATGCTCAAGGCAGCACTGAAGGATCATCAGGACCCCGAAAGGTCCCAGTGGACGGGCGTTTCGCAAGCTCTAAACCTACAGGATGATCCGCAGACGGCACCTTCGGGGAGTTGCTTTCTGTCGCGACTCAGGCACAATGCAGTTAGCCGGTGGCGCAACGGAGGGGTTCGTCGCGTCATCCAATGCACAGCGCGAATTCGGCGGGGCAGGGGACACAATGAACATTCCACAGCAGGCTGGGAGACGAGGATTTTCGCCGGGAGACGAGGAAGTCCTCAGCGAGCGTGAAGAAGAAGCCCGAAAAATCCGCCGACTGCAATTGATGATCAGCATGGTAATGTCGGTGATTGGCCAGGATCCCAACCTCACCGTGGAGGAAGCGTCAGAGCTGGCCGCCGGCGCGAAACGCGCTGCCCTGGCCATGTTTCCAGACAAAGAGCTGGCTTTTGATCTTCTCTACAAGCCGCGCCTGCAACGGCTGATGAAGGAGCGCTTCCGGCTGCAATAAGGTTGGATCTATTCATCCGTCACAGGATTGCTCAGAGTCCCCACCCCCTCCACGCTGACTTCCATCACATCTCCCGCCACCACCGGTCCCACGCCAGCAGGCGTTCCACTCGGAATGAGATCTCCAGGAAACAGAGTCATCGCCTGCGCAATGTGCCGGATGACGACATCCAGCGGGAAGATGAAGTCGCGGGTATTGCCCTGCTGCCGAACCGCGCCATTGACGCGGGTTTCCACTCCTACGCCAGCCCCTGCGCCAAAACATGGATCAATCTCATCGGTTACCAGAGGACCCACGGGGCAAAACGTATCAAACCCCTTAGCCCGCGACCACTGCCCGTCTTTATTCTGAAGGTCGCGCGCGGTAACGTCGTTCACACAGGTGTATCCAAGTATGTATTGCCGAATATCGGCGTTCGCAGGCGGCTGGTAGCAGGTCTTGCCAATCACCACGCCGAGTTCTCCTTCGTAATCGATCCGCTCCGATATTTTCGGCCGGCGCACCGTTCCTCCCGGCGAAAGCAATGCCGACGTCGCCTTCAGGAAAATCAGCGGTTCTTTCGGCACTTCGTGCCCCAGCTCGGCGGCATGCTCGCGATAATTGCGCCCCACGCAGACAATCTTCGATGGCCGCACCGGGGGCAGCAGAGCCGCTTCGTCCAGTGGAATCGCCTCGATCCGGCGCGTGCGCAGACTCTCCATGTCTCCGTCGGCTTCTTCGGGAGCGGTGAGCAGGATCCGTACAATCGCGTCCCGCCCGGCCATGGACTCGACCAGCCCATAATGCGCCTGGCCATTGAATTGAAATCTGCAATATCTCATGGCTATCTATCTAAACATATCTTTCAAGGACCAATCAGATGAGAGTGGAAATATTTTCAGCCGCAGCTTTTGCTTACGGCACACTCTCACTCGCCTCCTGCGACCGCGCACTCTCGTTCCCGCGAACATCGATGGCAGACACCGAATAGATGTAGCGCTTGCCCGGGACCACATCCGCATCCCGGTAAGCCGGCGTCTTCAGCGGCTCCGCATTCAGCTTCACGGGGGCGCTTCCTTCTTCGTGACGATAAATGTTGTAACCGTCGAGATCGATATCGCTGACCGGCGCCCAGATCAGATCGATAAACGCTTTTTGTCCTGGACCAGAAAACACCGCTTGTAATCCCGAGGGCACGGCGGGAGGGAAGATGTCATGGGCGAAGATTTTGATTTCCGCCGTGTCGTCGCCTTCGATCTGCAGCGGCGGCTTGTCTTTTTCAGCGATCACAGTCACCGTCTCGGCACGGTATTCATAAGTTTTCTCCCATTCGAAGCTCGTATCGGTAACTGTCAAGTTGTGATCGCTCCCCGCGGGCAGTTCTCCAACAAGCGTCTGCTGCGGAGTTTCTTCGGCACGGCGGAAGACGCGATAGACGTAACTCACTGGCGGCCGTTCAGTTGGAATTTCGCTTGTCCACGTCAGGACGACTCCCTGATCCGTCACCTGCGCGCGAAAATCTTGGGGCGGCGGAAGAGTACGGATCAGTGAAACTCGTACCTGGTTCGACAATCCCGCGCCGCGGCCGTCACGATTAAGTACTTCGATAGCGTACGTAATCAATCGCGACGGATCGTCGCTCTCCATCTGGCTGGGCAGCGAGTCCGTATAGGAAGCCGTTATCTTCTGTTTGGAAGTCTTAGCGGACGTTGGATTCGCCGGCGGAGCTGCCTCGCCGACGGGCGTTCCACACTGCTTCAACGCTGGTTCAAGTCCGCGGCAAATACACGTCTGCCCGAGGCTTTTGGCGGTCTTCTTGTCGGTTGTAACGTTCGGAATCGTCCACGTGATTGTGACCTTGTCGCCCTTACGCGAGGCGCGCAGATCCGCGGGAGGCTTTGGCAAGTCGAGCGACGGAGGCTGCGGCGGCCCCATCGTCGCGCACGCAGGCAGCAGGAGAAGCAGGCCCGCGACAATGAATGGCTTCGATGGTAGGCGTCTCATGAGGAAAAAGACAGCCTACCAGAACACCCGCGCCCTCAACGAGCAGACAGCGCCAAAACCAGCTTGTTCTAAGCCGCAAGTTCTCTCACCGCTTCCCGGAAAACCTTCGTATGACGTTCGACATCCTCTTTTTCCGTCTGGGGCGACATCAGCGCCATATTGTGAAACGGAGTGAGCAGGATTCCGCGATTCATGGTGTAGAGATGCATGAAGCGCTCTAACTCAAAGTCCATCGCTTGGTGAGCCTCACTGCCATTGATCGGAGCCTTCGGAGCAAAGAGATATTCTGCGCGGCAACCGAGGCGCGTCACGTGCCAGGGCAGTTCCGCGTCGGCGAGCGCTTTGGCTACCCCGGTTGTCCAACGCTCGGCCAGGGGAATCATGCGGCCGAAAGCCTCGTTAGTGAGGACTTTGGTCAACGTCGCGCGCATCGCAGCCAACGAGAGCGCGTTGCCGGCAAGGGTCCCGCCAATGCCGCCGACATCGCAGGTTTCGACTTCCAGCTTGGCAGCGACCCGCTCCGCAACCTCCTGCGAAAAGCCGTATGCAGCGCCGGGAATACCCGCACCAATTGCTTTGCCGAAAACAATCACGTCTGGCTCAAGGTTTTCTGCGCGCGTATAACCTCCCGGCCCCGCGCAGATGGTGTGTGTCTCGTCAATGATGAGCAGGGTTCCGTGTTCACGCGTAATTTCCCGCAACGCCTGATGAAATCCGGGCTGCGGGTGCACGATGCCGACGTTGGTCATGGCGGGCTCGGCCAGAACGCAAGCTACGTCGTCTGAGTGGAGGGCCGCTTCCAGGGCATCGACGTCATTGAACTCGACGACCTTGCTCGTGACCGCAGGATTCACGGGCGGGCCGATATTACCCGGTCGCGGCCCGGCCACGCGATCAAGAGTGATCAGTGTTTCATCAACCGTGCCGTGGTAGCACCAGTTGAATACCAGTATTTTGGGTCGGCCGGTAATTTGGCGTGCCACGCGGATGGAGAATCGGTTCGCGTCGGTCGCTGTCAGTGCGAATTGCCAGTAAGGAAGATTGAATCGCTTCTGCAGTTCCTCGGCAACGAAGATGGAATCTTCCCCTGGCAGCATCAATGTGATGCCGCGCCGTGCCTGTTCCTCCACGGCCTTCACAGTCGAAAACGGAGAATGCCCGGTCATCGCACCCGTGTCGCCAAGACAGAAATCGGCGTAGCGATGACCGTCCACGTCGAAAAAGTGCGCACCCTGCGCCTCGCGCACAAACGGCGGAAACGCTCCCGCCCACTTCACCATCCAGTTCATGGGGACGCCCGCCAGCAGCGACTTTTGCGCCCGTTCAAACAGAGCTTTCGACTTCGGGCGCTCGTCCACAAACTTCTTTTGCTCGCGTTGCATGAGCGACTGCAGACGAGCGCGGTCGATGGATTTCATCCTGGAACAATAAACCAAACAGGACGCGCAGCGCATCTTTCGGGAAGGTCTCTGTGAATCGTTGTTTTTGTGGCCAGAGGGGTCCTACAGAATATACCGGCTCAAATCTTGATCCTTCACGATGTCGGTGAGCATCTTGCGAACGTAGTCCGCATCCACGGTAACCTGCTGACCCTTCTTCTCCGGGGCTTCGAAACTTAATTCGTCGAGCACGCGCTCCATGATGGTGTGAAGGCGCCGCGCTCCGATGTTCTCGGTGCTCTCGTTGACGCGGAAGGCAAAGTGCGCAATCTCGTCCAGCGACTCGGGCGTGAACTCCAGCTTCACTCCCTCAGTCTCGAGCAAGGCAGTGTATTGCTTGACCAGCGACGATTTCGGTTCGGTAAGAATGCGAACAAAATCCTCCATCGTCAACGATTGCAGCTCCACACGAATTGGAAAGCGTCCTTGCAGTTCAGGGATCAGATCGCTTGGCTTCGATACGTGGAACGCCCCGGCGGCGATAAACAGAATGTGATCCGTGCGCACCATGCCGTAGCGCGTGTTTACGGTCGTCCCTTCCACGATGGGCAAGATGTCACGCTGGACGCCTTCTCGCGAAACGTCCGGCCCATGGCCGCCTTCGCGGCCGGCGATCTTGTCGATCTCGTCGAGGAACACGATGCCTGAATTCTCCACGCGATCGATCGCCATCCGCGTGACCTGATCCATATCAATCAGTCGTTGCTCTTCTTCCTGAATCAGATATTCGAAGGCTTCGTTGACCTTCATCTTCCGCTTTTTCGTTCGCTGTCCGAAGATGTTCGGCAACATGTCCTTAATATTGACGTCCATCTCCTCCACGCCCTGATTGGTCAGAATCTCAAACGACGGGAAATTCCGCTCACGCACGTCGATTTCGACCGTGCGCTCGTCGAGTTTGCCCTCGCGCAGCTGCTGGCGCAGCTTTTCACGTGTCCGGTTTGACGACTCGGCGATGGCGGTACCACCGTCAATTACGACGCCCCCAGAGGCCGCAGTCGTTTCCGGCCGTGGCGGAGGAGACGGCGGCAGCAGAATATCGAGCAACCGTTCTTCCGCGTTGAGTTCCGCTTTATCGGCAACGTCTTCCAACTTCTCTTCGCGTACGTTATCGATGGCGATCTCCACCAAGTCGCGCACCATCGACTCGACATCGCGTCCGACGTAGCCGACTTCGGTAAACTTCGAGGCCTCGACCTTCAGGAACGGAGAATTCGCCAGCTTCGCGAGCCTCCGCGCAATCTCGGTCTTGCCCACGCCCGTAGGTCCAATCATGATGATGTTTTTGGGGATGATTTCTTCCGCGAGATCGGGCGCCAGCTTTTGCCGCCGAGTCCGGTTGCGCAGCGCAATAGCGACGGCGCGCTTGGCGTCTTTCTGACCGATGACGTGTTTGTCGAGTTCGGCGACGATCTCGCGCGGCGTGAGTTCATCGAGCGCAAGCTGTTCTTCTTCGGCGGATGAGGGAAGGTAAATAGCCATAAATCAGTGATCTGTCTTTAGTCGCTGGTCGTTGGCCTGATCGGTCCAAGCTTATGCTCGAGTCGATGCCCAGCGACTGATGATCAGCTACAGTTCTTCAATCGTTACCTTGTCATTCGTATATATACACATTTTGCCGGCAATCTTCATCGCTTCTTCGGCGATCTTGCGCGCGGAAAGTTGCGTGTGCTCCGACAACGCCTGCGCGGCCGCCAGTGCATAAGGCCCACCGCTGCCAATGGCGGCAACCGCACCATCGGGCTCAATCACGTCTCCCTGCCCACTCAGCAAGAATGTCTGCTCCTTGTCGCAAACCAGCAGCAAGGCCTCGAGATGTCGCAAATATTTGTCGGTGCGCCAGTCCCTTGCCAGCTCGACCGCGCCGCGGCCCAGGTTGCCATGGTACTGCTCCAGCTTCGCTTCAAATCGGCTGAACAGCGTAAATGCATCGGCGGTAGACCCGGCAAAGCCAGCCAGGATCTTGTCGTTATAGAGCCGTCGGATCTTCTTCGCCGTATGTTTGATGACCGACTCGCCCAGCGTAACCTGGCCGTCGCCGGCGAGCACGACGCTTCCGTTGCGGCGCACGGATAAAACCGTCGTTGATCGAAACAGTCGCTTCGTAGTCATGAGCGCAATTCTCGATTATAACAGCGCGGGCTCTGGCTGGCTGGAAGCGCTAACCCGGCGCCGCTCATGTTTGTAGTTCTCTTCAGTAACCGATCAACGGATTACCGCTGTGACATTTACCCCTTTCACAATGGCCCTTACTGTCTCATTCATGCGCCACTCTGCTGCTATATGGTGTCACGACAACACCTCCCTCGGAACCTTGCAATCGGTTTTGGAGGAGCTTGGAATCAATCCCGTCATATGCCCTTCGGGGCAGCAAGCGCTGGAATTGGTGCTGGCCGGCCGTTGCTCCACGCTGATTGTAGACTTCGACCTGGCGGGCGCTGAGGAAACCATCCGGATGGCGGCTCTGCTGCCGCCGGCACAAAAACCATCGCTGATCGCTGTGGCCAGCCGAGCGTGGCCCGGTACAGGGCAAGCGTTCCAGTCGGGCGCCAATCGTATTTTGTATCGTCCTCTTGACGGGGATGAGCTGAAAGACGCGCTCAAGCGAGGAAGAAAAGGCACAAGGCGCCAGCGGCGGAACGTCGCCCGCTACGAGATGAAGACCCTGGTTTATCTCGAACTGGAGAGTGGCACGCTCTCCGCAATCAGCATTGACATTGGCGAACACGGTCTGGCGGTGCAGGCGAGCGAACCCGTGCCGATGAGTTCGAATCTGCCTTTTCGTTGTGCGCTGCCTGGTACGGATGTTACTCTGCGCGGCCACGCCGACGTAATCTGGGCGAGCGATCACGGCCGCGCGGGATTGTTCTTCTCCAACCTGGCGCCCACAGCGCGAAAGCATCTCAAACACTGGCTGAGCCGCCGCAACGTTCATCGCAGAGATAAAGACGACGTTCGCGACCTGTTGCCGCCAGCGGACGCGCACGTCTCTTTTGCTGTGTCTGAATAGCGCTGCGGTTCGTTCCCGCAGAGCCCGGGGCTCCTCACTTCTCACTCGCGGCAGCTTGCCTTAGAATTGTTCGCACTTCTTCCTGTGTGAGGTGGCCATCTGCCGACGCTCTCCGAATCTCGACTCGCTTTTAACGGACACTCGATGGTGGGCACGCTCCAGCGCGTGCTGGTATGTTCCCCTCGCACGGCCGGATGGAACCAGCCGCAACGTGTGTCTCGATGGCACGAGTTAGGATTCCATCACGCACCGGACTTCGAGACTGCGCAGTCGCAGCATGATGCACTTTGCCGCGAACTGAAAACGGCAGGCGCCGAAGTGCTCGAACTCGCGTCCGCGGACGACCTTTCACTTGACGCGGTCTATGTACATGATGCTTCCCTCGCGACGGACTTTGGCTTGATCCTCATGAGACCAGGCAAAGCGAATCGCGTGCCTGAAGCGGGGCACCACGGACTGCAGTGCGAAGCGACGGAAATTCCCACGCTCGGCACGATCACGCCGCCCGGTACAACGGAAGCTGGAGACATTCTGTGGCTTGACGCGAAGACGCTGCTGGTTGGTCATGGCTACCGCACTGACGCTGCAGGCATTGCGCAACTCCGTGAACTGTTGGCTCCGCATGGCGTTGAGGTGTTCTCTGCGCCGCTGCCGTACGGGCCCGGGCCATCCGCATGTCTGCATCTGATGTCCCTGATCAGCCTGCTTGATGAACAAACTGCCATTGTCGATCTCCCCTGGCTTGCGGTGGAGACCGTCGAACTGCTGAAAGCGCGCGGGTACAAGTTCATCGAGATTGACTATTCCGAGCGTGATTCGCTCGCCTGCAACGTGCTCGCATTGGGCGGCAAGAGGCTGCTCGCCATCGAACACAATTGCAAGACCAACGCTCGCCTGCGCGACGCTGGATTTGACGTGCGAACATTACCCGGCAGCGAGATCTGCGTCAACGGCAGCGGTGGCCCAACCTGCCTCACGCGTCCTCTGCTGCGAACTTAAGTTGTGGTAGGTTCCCGCAGAACACTGTGCAAGGCGCAAGATCGCTGTCTCGAAGTCGTTGACTATCCGCCCGCGATCGCGCCGATAATCAGAAACGGTTCTTCCCCCGAGACCACGGCCTCGGGAAGCAGCGCGTCGGGTGATTCGTGAGTGAGATCTTCCTCGCAGGCAAAGAAACGCAGGAATGGCCGGCGCTGGTTGGTGACGTGATCGCGAATGGCCCCTTGCAGCATGGGATAGCGAGCTTCGAGCGCGTCAAGCACAGAACGCTGCGTAACTGGAGCCTCCACTTCGAGCGTTACTTCGTCGCCGACGTGCGCCAGGTTGCGGAGATGAAATGGAAGGATGACGTGAATCATATTTCTTCGAACTCCTTCAGCAATCCTCGGCTGCGCGCCTTCATCGCAGGTGTCCCGGTGCGCGACGCTCGCTCGACAGTTCACCGATCAGGCGATCAAGCGCTCGTTGGCCGCGCTCCCGGTCTCCGGTAACAAGGTAAACCAGCGCCGCCCCTTGAAATAGCTGTAGCAGAGTTTCGACGGCGACGGGGTCGGGCAGAAAGTCGCGTAGCATTTCCGACCACAGCCGCTGCTGCTCTTCGAAGAAGCTCTTCCCGCGCTCCGACCCGCTCCAACTTCGTCGCGTCAGATCCATGGATAGCAGAAGCACGCCGCGGGATTGAGGAGCGGTCATCTGCTCCCAGAGAGTGGTCACAACGGCGCGAAGCGGCGTCCCGACAGGAAACGCTCCGGCGCAGAATCTGGCGCGGAGCCGGTCTTCCAATCGGGCCATCGCCATCTCTTCCAGAGTCTCGCGGCCGCCGAAGTAATGAATCAGCATGCGCTTGCTGGTTCTGGCCGCCTCCGCCAGCGTGTCGAGACTGAGATCGAGGGTGCCCGCACGGATGAACGCAGCCAGGCAGGCTTCCAGCAGATGTTCGCGGCTGCTCTGATCTCTTTTCCGCGGCATGTTTCCAAATGATTGCCTTCCTACTGTACCACGTGGTACAAATATTGTGTACCATGTGGTACATGAATCGCAAGCGTTGGGGAGGACCGCCCATGAAACCGTACGACAAACTTTTCTTTGCGCTGACTGGCCTCGCCTTCTGGGTTGCGGGCACGATTCTGTACAGGTTCCGCGGCCCCCAAGTGTTTGAGTCGAGCAATCAGCGTTATTGGATCAACTTCGTCCTGACACCCGTGGTCACCGCCGTGGTCGGCATTCTGATTCTGAAGTGGCAACATGCGCCCGCCGCACAGTGGGCTTCGGCCGCCCTCCTGATCGCGCTGCCGGGCATGTTTGGGGAGGCCGCGCTTCTCTCCCGATTTGCCGCGTTCATGCCGCGCATGCGACCAGGAAGCGCGGGACGGTACGGAGCGTTTCTGTTCGCGACTTACGCTCTGTTTCTTACGATTGCGGAGATCGTAACGCTACGAAGCACTAACTAGGAACTGGGCGCTTTCCGATCCCTCTACTCTCGGAGTCGAAATCCCTCATCGCGCAAGAAGCGAGATATGACGCACGCCGTCAAGCTCTACGTCAGCGTCTGCACCTCGACCGACAGCACCGCCGGCAGGTCGCGGACGATCGGCAGCCAAGAGTCTCCCGCGTCGGCGGAAACGTACACTTGACCGCCCGTGGTCCCGAAATAGACTCCGCAGTCATCCAGAGAATCCACCGCCATCGCGTCGCGCAGCACGTTCACGTAGCAGTCTTTTTGCGGCAGGCCTTTGGTCAGCGGTTCCCATTCGTTGCCGCCCGAGCGACTGCGGTAGACCCGCAGTCTTCCATCGTGGACGTAGTGTTCGCTATCGCTCTTGATCGGCACAACGTATATCGTTTCTGGTTCGTGCGCATGCACGTCGATGACGAATCCGAAGTCGGTGGGCAGATTTCCGCTGACTTTGTTCCAATGTTCACCGGCATCGTCAGAGCGCATCACGTGCCAATGCTTTTGCATGAAGAGCACTCCCGGGCGCGTGGGGTTCATGGCGACATGGTGCACGCAGTGCCCAACCTCGGCCGTCGGATTCGGAATGTACTGTGAGTAGAGTCCCCTGTTGATGGGCTTCCAGCTCTCACCGCCGTCGTCGGTGCGGAAGGCGCCCGCAGCAGAGATCGCGATGTAGATGCGACCGGGATTGCTCGGATCGAGGATGATCGTGTGCAGGCACATGCCCCCCGCACCCGGTTGCCACTTCGGGCCAGTACCATGGCCGCGGAGCGCAGGCAGTTCGTGCCAATTCAGGCCGCCATCGGTCGACCGGAACAGTGCCGCGTCTTCGACCCCGGCGTAGACCGTGTCAGGATCGGTAAGCGAGGGCTCGAGATGCCAGACTCGCTTGAACTCCCAAGGATGCTGGGTGCCGTCGTACCACTGATGCGTGGTCAACGGCTTGCCGGTCCCCGGGGACGCATCGTAGACGAATTTGTTGCTGGCGGCCTTCGGGGGACCGGCCGCTGGCTTTTCACCGGAAGGCGTTCCGGGCTGGTACCAAGTTTTGCCGCCGTCGTCGGAGCGCTGGATCATCTGGCCGAACCAGCCGCTGGACTGCGATGCATAGATTCGGTTCGGATCCGCCGACGACCCTTTCATGTGATACATCTCCCAGCCGGCAAAGTGCGGCCCGCTGACGCTCCAATTGTCGCGTTTGCCATCCGCGGTAAGAATGAATGCGCCTTTGCGCGTGCCTACCAGAACACGTACTTGGCTCATGTACACCTTCTCCTTCCATCGACGGCAACCTCCGCCGTACGGGTAATCGACCACACCTCTCCTGATACCGCACAATGATCCGGAACGCAACAAGTTTGCTGCTGCCGTTTGATTATTTCAGGACCGCCAGCTATCGTCGGCAGTCGCCGAGCCCGAGTTCACATCCGCGATGGTCGAAACGTGCTCGGCCAGGCGCGCCAGAGTCTGCGTCAGTCCCTCAACAGATTTGTATTTCTTTGAGTTGTCGTCGCGCTCCACGCCCGACGGAAACAGAGTCCGGAAATCGATTCTTGTTTTGCCACTTTGCTCCGTGAAAGTCACCGTCGTTAAGAAACTCACTGGCTCAGTTCCCTTTTCCGGGCAGTGCTCGTAAACCAGGCGCTCGGGTGGCACGACTTCACGGAAGATGTTGCGATTTTGATAGTCGCGGCCATCCGGCCCGTGCATGATGAGCCGCCAGTGACCGCCCGGCCGTACGTCCATCTCCTGGATCGTGGTCGTAAACCCGCTCGGGCCAAACCACTGCACTACGTGCCGGGGATCGGTGAACATCTGCCAGAGGAGTTCAGGGGGCGCATCGAATATGCGCTTACAAACGATCTCCCGCTCCCCGGCCGCGACGGCAATTCCGTTCTCCGCCGCCGCGGCGAGATGGGCACCGAGACGATCGAGGCTCTGTGTCCAGCCGGCTCGCATGCCCTGCAGGTACTGCGGCGCCTGGCCCGTCGCCTTAACGACACGGGCTTGCAGCGTTATGGAGGTTTTTCCGTCATATTCGGCAAAAATGACGGTGTTCAGGACGTCGAACATCGAATTCCCTTTTGCGTCGAGCGCACTGCTGAGAAATACCAGCCGCTCTGGCTCGACGACTTCCTGAAAGACTCCAGACATGGGATAAACAACACCGTTGGGGGCGCACATGTCGATCCGAATCGCGCCGCCGACTCGTACATCCATCTCGCAGACCGGATTGGTGAATCCATTCGGTCCCCACCATTGCGCCACGTGCTCTGTGTCCGTCCATGCCTTGAAGACGAGTTCCCTGGGTGCGTCGAAGACACGCGTGATCTCCAGATCCCATTCGGACGATTCGATGGTGCCGCTGATCCTGGCATTATTTGCGAACATGCTTTTTCTCCTTGGCTTTCAATTCGCGTTTCTTGAGTTCGCGGAGATAGTCATCGAGGCGGTCGAAGCTTTGCTCCCAGAAACGCCGATAGTGCTCCACCCACCCGGCAACATCCTGGAGCGGTGCAGCGCGCAGGCGGCAGGGCCGCCATTGCGCTTCGCGACCGCGAGCAATGAGCCCGGCCCGCTCCAGCACTTTCAGGTGCTTGGAGATCGCGGGCATGCTCATCTCGAACGGAGCAGCTAGTTCGGTGACCGATGCTTCGCCCGACGCCAGCCGCGCCAGAATGGCCCGCCGTGTAGGATCTGCGAGCGCTCCGAAAGTTTCGCTAAGTCGATCGATCATGCTGGGTGAAACGGGTTTATTATTTAACTGTTTCATTAAATAACTAATAGGTTAAATACACCACCCCTGCATTCATGTCAAGGGGTTTCGTAGGAAACTCTTCGCGAATGCCGAAAACCGGAATTTCATTTCCTCGATGGCAAGGATTGCGGCCGAATGTACCAGCCCCGCGACCGTTCTGGAAATGAATCCTGCTAGAATCAAAGGGCATGCTGCTTCCCTTCGTCCGCGAACTCTTCGCGGACGTGGAAATGCTTCCCGCCTTTACGCGTGCAGCCTCCCACCTGCGGGAGGGCACGGGGCGGATTCGTGTCTCCGGGCTTACCCCTAGCGCCAAAGCCTTACTGCTCGTGCTGCTGCGACGAAGCGCCGACCGGCCCTTCATCGTCGTCGTCAACGACAACCGTTCTGTGGAAGATTTCTTGCCGGTGCTGCAGGGTTTCTGCGAACTGACCGCCGCGTGCGATCCGGATTCGGTGGTCTCATTACCCGCACGAGACGTGCTGCCCTTCCAGAATCTCTCGCCGCATCCAGAGCTTCAGGAAGAACGCGCCACCGCCCTGTGGAAGATCTCGACCGGCAAGGCTTCGATCGTGGTTTGTCCGGTGGCGTCGACTGCGATCCGTCTGCGCTCGGCCGACTATTACTCCGATCTTGCCCGCACCCTGCGCCGCGGCGAGTCATTCGATGTCGATCAATTGCTCGCACACCTGAATACGGTTGGCTACGCATCATCTGACGTCGTCGAAATGCCAGGTCAGTATGCCCTGCGCGGCGGCATCCTCGATGTTTATTCGCCGGAGGCGGAACGCCCGGTGCGCGTTGAATTTTTCGGTGACGAGGTGGAATCGATCCGGCGCTTTGATCCGACTTCGCAAAGATCGTCGAATCCCATGGACGAAGCGCTGCTGCTGCCGCTGACCGAGACTCCCGTGAGCGATCAATTGCTCGGCGCCATTCACACGCGACTGTCGGGCAAGCGCATCGCGGGATCAGAAGAGATTGTGGAAGCTGCCGTGCGAGCGGGTGGAGTCACGGTTTTTCCCGGTTGGGAGTTCTACGCGCCCGTGGCTGGAGCTGACCGGAGCGTGTTCGATCTGCTGCCGCGCGCTGCCGTTTTGCTCGACGAGCCGGAATTACTGCGATCGGAATTCGATCGCTTCTGGACCCGGGTCGAGGAGGTTCATGAGCGCAGCGGTGTGGGGAATCTGGTTCGGCCCAAGGACTTATATTTGAAGCCGGATGAATGGTGGCCGAAAGTTGCGGCACTCACCGGAGCCGATGTAGAGCATCTCGGCATCACGCGCGGCGACGATGATGGGGCCTCTGTCACGTTTCTCACGCAGCCGACTCCGCGCTTTCATGGTGCGGTTCCAAGCATGCTGGAGGAAGTGCAGAAACTCACCGGCGCAGGCAATCAGGTGATGTTTGCGGTGCCCAACACCGGTGAAGTCGAGCGCCTGGCCGACATCTTCACCGAGTACAACGTTTCGTTTCGCCTGGGAAGCCGCACCCGCGGCGGCGAGAGCTACGCCGACGAGACCAGCTACTTTGCCGGAGAAGTGCTGACCACCACGCTCGCCAAGGCCTATGTGCCAGACGGAGTTGTCCTGCCGGACGCGCATCTTGCCGTCTTCGGTGCTCGCGATTTGTTTGACGAATCCGACACTGTAAGTTCACGGCCGCAGCGCCAGAAATCCAAAGTTTCTGCATTCCTTTCCGACTTCCGCGATTTGCAGGTCGGAGATTACGTCGTTCACGTCGAGCACGGGATCGGGCAGTATCAGGGGCTGAAAGAAATCAATCAGGGCGACGGCAACGCCGAGTTCATGCTGCTCGAGTATGCCGAAGGCGCAAGGCTGTACGTACCCCTCACGCGTCTGGACCTGATTCAGAAATACCGCTCTTCAGAAGGGGCGAAGCCGGCGTTGAGCCACCTGGGCACGCAAGCTTGGGCCAAGACGAAGGCCCGCGTGCGCAAGGCCATGAAAGACATGGCCGACGAACTTCTGAAGCTTTACGCTGAGCGCAAGATGGCCCAGGGCCACGCGTTTCCTGCCGGCAACGAGTTCATGCGCGAATTCGAGGATGCATTCGAGTTCAACGAGACTGAAGACCAGGCGCAGGCCATTGCCGACGTGGCGCACGACATGGAATCGTCGCAGCCCATGGACCGGCTGCTCTGCGGCGATGTCGGTTATGGCAAGACTGAAGTCGCCATGCGTGCCGCGTTCAGAGCGGTCGGCGACAACCGGCAGGTTGCAGTGCTCGCCCCCACTACCGTTCTCGCCTTCCAGCACTACGAAACCTTCAAGCAGCGCTTCGGCCCCTTTCCAGTTACGGTCGAAATGATCAGCCGCTTCCGCAATGCCAAACAGCAGAAGGAGATTCTCCACAGAACCGAAGCGGGGAAGATCGACGTTCTCATCGGCACGCATCGCCTGCTCTCGAAAGATCTGAAGTTTGCCGATCTGGGCCTGCTCATCGTCGACGAGGAACAGCGCTTCGGGGTCCGTCACAAAGAACGCATCAAGCAAATGCGCAAGCAGGTCGACGTACTCACGATGTCCGCGACTCCCATTCCGCGCACGCTGCACATGTCATTGGTTGGACTGCGCGATATGAGCGTGATCGAAACGCCTCCCAAGGACCGAATGGCGATTCAGACTGTCGTTGCCAGTTGGGACGACAAGCTCATCCAGTCCGCCATCGAGCAGGAACTCGAACGTGGCGGCCAAGTCTATTTCGTTCACAATCGCGTCGAGAGTATCTGGGAAATTGCTGCCAAGCTGCAGGAACTGGTTCCGAAAGCTCGCATCACCGTCGGCCACGGCCAAATGGGAGAGACTGAACTCGAAAAGGTGATGTTGCAATTCATGCATCACGAGGCCGACATTCTCGTCGCGACGACCATCATTGAAAACGGTCTTGATATCCCTCTGTGCAACACGATTCTCATCAATCGTGCCGACCGGTTGGGATTGTCCGAGCTCTATCAGCTTCGCGGCCGCGTCGGACGCTCGAACCGCCGGGCGTACGCTTATTTGCTAGTTCCCCGGGAAGTCGAGCTCACGCCGATCGCACGGCGTCGTCTCGCCGCGCTGAAGGAATTTTCCGACCTGGGTGCGGGCTTCAAGATCGCGGCTCTCGATCTGGAGCTTCGCGGCGCCGGCAATCTCCTCGGAGGCGAGCAAAGCGGGCACATCGAAGCCATCGGCTTTGAGCTTTATACTCAGATGCTCGAGCGCGCCGTCCGCGAAATGAAGGGCGAAGCTGCTGCCGACGAGGGCGAAACGCAGCTCAATCTTGGACTGAACATTCGTATTCCGGCCGACTACATTCCGGAAGAGAACCAGCGGCTGCGCATGTATAAGCGAGTCGCAGGCGTGGAAACCGAATCGCAGCTCACTGACGTCGCATCAGAATTACAAGACCGCTACGGACCACCGCCCGCTGCCGTGCGCAACTTGCTCGATTACGCCTCTCTCAAGCTGGTTTGCATGCGCGTAGGCGTGAACGCCATTGAGCGCAAGCGCGACTTCGTGACGTTTAAGTTCCGCAAGAATGCCGCAGTTGATCCCGAGCAGCTGGCACGATTCGTCTCGGCCCAGCGAGGCGCCCAATTCACCCCCGACGGAATGCTCAAATTCGTTCTTAAAGCAACTGCCGCAGAGGAGGTCCTGCGCGCCCTGCGCACGGTTTTAGAGCAACTGGCGAGCGCGGAAGCGGCATCAGAGGTAAGTTCGAGCACGAGCGCGAACACGCCTCATTGAGCTGCAAGGATCGCAATCTGCCAGCGTGACCAGTTACAATTTGTCCGGCCCCGAACTAAGTCAATCAGCAACCAGAGACTGGCGATTACCTCATGACCATGAAAGTTCGTAAAGCCGTATTTCCTGCCGCCGGCCTCGGCACGCGCTTTTTACCCGCGACCAAAGCCCAGCCCAAAGAAATGCTACCTGTCGTCGACAAGCCCATCATTCAATACGGCGTCGAGGAGGCAATGGCCTCTGGATGCGACCAGATCCTCATCATCACCGGACGCGGCAAGCAGGCGATTGAGGACCACTTCGACGTCAGCTACGAACTCGAAAAGATGCTCGAGGAACGCCGCAAGACCGATCTGCTGAAGATCGTCCGCAATATTTCCGACATGATTCACGTCGCCTACGTGCGCCAGAAAGAAGCGCTTGGCCTCGGCCATGCGGTGCTCATGGCGCGGGAACTCGTAGGCAACGAACCGTTCGCCGTACTGCTCGCCGATGACGTCATCGACCATTCTGTTCCCGCGCTGAAGCAGATGATGAACGTCTTCGAGCAGAAGCAGTGCTCGGTGATCGCCGCGCAAGTGGTCGAAGGCAAGATGATCTCTTCCTACGGCGTATTCGATGCTCAGCCGGCCGAAGGATTCAACGGAAGGTTATTCGAGATCCGCAATATGGTCGAGAAGCCGAAGCCCGAAGAGGCTCCGTCAAACCTGGCGATCATCGGCCGCTACATTCTTACTCCCGCCATCTTCGAATGCCTGGCCAAGACGCCCACTGGCTCCGGGGGCGAACTGCAGCTGACCGATGGCATGCGGGCATTGCTGAAGAAGGAAAAAATGTACGCCTACGTCTACGAGGGACGCCGGTATGATACCGGCGACAAGCTCGGGTTTCTCAAGGCAACAGTCGAGTTCGCCCTCAAGCGCAGCGACCTTGGCGGTCCCTTCCGCGAATATTTGAAAGGTTTGAAGCTCTGATCCAAAGCGAATCGCAAGTCAACTTGCAGATTGCAAACCTTAGGCCTGAGATCTTCGCTTTCATTCCACAATCTGAGAATGACTTCCGCGATCTCAAAGCGCGATCTTCAGCTTCTTCGATTTCTCTTCCACGCCACGCGCCAGTTTTTCCTTATGAGCATCGAGCTTTTTCGCGATCGAAGCATCTGCGAGCGCGATCATCTGTGCCGCTAGGATTCCTGCGTTCGTCGCACCGGGCTTGCCGATCGCGACCGTGGCCACGGGAATCCCGGCTGGCATCTGCACCGTCGCGAGCAATGAATCCATCCCGTTCAACGACGTCGACGGAATCGGCACCCCAATCACCGGCAACGTCGTATGCGCGGCAATGACTCCAGCCAGATGGGCCGCTCCTCCTGCGCCGGCAATGATCACGCGAATGCCGCGCTCCGCCGCCCTCCGCGCGAACTCCGCCGTGCGATCCGGCGAGCGATGCGCTGAAGTTACATCGATCTCATATGCGATCCCGAAATCGTCCAGCGCCTTGCCCGCCTCGCGCATGGTCTCAAGATCGGAATCACTCCCCATCACAATCGAAACCTGTGGCTTGCTCATATCTAGCTTTGTCCTCACTCCTTGTCGATTATCTTTTCAATGCTCTTGCCGCAATGTCCTTCCGATAATGCACGCCATCGAACGTTATCTTCCCGCACGCCTCGTAGGCGCGAGCAACCGCCGTCGTCAGCTCCGGTGCCCGCGACGTGACACCCAAGACTCTTCCCCCGGCAGTGTAGTAGCTCCCATCGCGCTTTGAAGTTCCTGCGTGAAAGACTTTCACGCCCTCGATTGCGCCCGCCTGTTGCAATCCGTCAATTCGCTTGCCCATCTCAAACGTGCCCGGATATCCGCCCGAGGCCATAACTACGCACACCGACGCGTCCTGCGACCATTTGAAATCGCCCTCGCTGACGCGCCCATAGATCGACGCCTCCAGCGCCTCGACCAAATCGCTTTCCAGCCGCATCAGAATCGGCTGTGTTTCGGGATCTCCAAAGCGGCAGTTAAATTCCAGCACCATCGGCCCGCGCGCCGTCATCATCAGCCCGCAATACAAGACGCCTTTGAACTCTGCGCCCTCAGCCTTCATGCCCGCCACCACCGGACGCGCGATGTGATGTACCAGCCATTGCTGCATCTCGTCGTCGACAATATCGGCCGTGGAGTAAGCTCCCATGCCGCCCGTGTTCGGACCAGTATCGCCGTCGCCCGCACGTTTGTGATCCTGTGCCGCCACCAGCGGCGCCACGCGATCGCCGTCGCTGAACACCAGGAAGGAGAGCTCATCGCCCTGCAAACATTCTTCCAGCACGACACGGGCGCCAGCCTCACCCAGCATTCTGCCACTTAGCATTTCTGCTGCTGCGCTCGCCGCTTCTTCCTTGCTTTTGGCGATCACCACGCCTTTGCCCGCCGCCAGGCCATCCGCCTTTACCACCACGGGCGCATGGAAATGACCCAGCGCTGCGCGCACTTGCTCGATCGAATCGCAAATGGCAAAGGGTGCGGTGGGAATGTGATGCCGCTGCAGAAATTCTTTGGCAAAGCTCTTGCTTGATTCGAGCTGGGTCGCCGCTCGTGTCGGTCCGAAAATGGGCCAGGCGCGCCGGGTAAACTCGTCCACAACGCCCAAGGTGAGCGGGAGTTCCGGACCAACCACGGTGAGATCCGGCTGCAGACGAGTAGCCAGAGAGACGATCGAATCGAGACTCTTCAAGTCCGCGGGCAAACACTCTGCAGCGTCTGCGATGCCACCGTTCCCCGGCGCACAAAAGAGCTGCGAAATGCGCTGCGATTGCCGCAGCTTCCACACCAGTGCATGCTCGCGTCCACCACCACCTAAAACCAGTACCTTCATAAGTCAGAGCAAATCAGGTTAGGGGTTGAACGGGAATGCTGTCAAACGGGGCGCGGTGGCGTCAGGGCGGTCGGCAGACTTCGCTCGGAAGAAAGACATCGAATACTTCGGGGTTAGTCGCTCACCCCACGCAGTTTGCGTAATCGGCGTGCGGCCTCATCCAGAGTCTCCGGCCTTTTGCAAAACGCGAAACGCACCTGCCGCGCCCCGTCCTGCGGATCCCGATAGAAACTCGATCCCGGCACAATCGCGACGCCAATGTCCCGCACCAGATACCTGGCGAAGAAAATATCATCCTTGAACCGGAAGGCGGAAATGTCGGTCATTACGTAGTAGGCGCCCCGCGGACGGAAACATTTAAAGCCCGCCTCGACCAGCGCCGGGATTAGATGGTCCCGCCGAACCCGGTAGCCTTCAGCTAGTTTCGCGTAGTATTCGGGTGGCAGGCTCAGTGCCGCCGCGCCGGCTTCCTGCATGGGTGCAGGCGCGCCGACAGTCAAGAAGTCGTGCACCTTGCGGATCGCGTTCGTGATTCTCTCCGGAGCGACCGCCCATCCCACGCGCCATCCCGTCACGCTGTAGGTCTTGGACATTCCATTGATGGTTACGGTCCGCTCGCGCATGCCTTCGAGCGATACCATCGAAATGTGCTCGGTGCCTTCGTAGAGAATGTGCTCGTAGATTTCGTCCGTGATCGCCAGTACGTCGAACTCGACACACAGATCGCGAATCAATTCCAGCTCCGCTCGCGAAAAGACTTTCCCCGTGGGATTATTTGGCGTATTGAGAATGATCGCCTTGGTGTGCTTGTCGAAGGCTCGCCGCAATTCTTTCTCATCGAAGGTCCACTCGCCTCCGTCTTCCCTTGGAGGGCGCAGCTTCACAAACTTCGGCTTCGCCCCGCTCAGGATCGAATCTGGCCCGTAGTTCTCGTAAAACGGCTCGAAGATGACAACTTCATCACCGGCGTTGCAGACCGCGAGCAAGGTCGAAATCATGGCCTCGGTCGACCCGCAGCACACGGTGATTTCTTTTTCGGGATCGACCGAAATTCCCTGCCAGACTCCCATTTGCCGTGCGATCGCGTTGCGCAGACTCTTCGCACCCCAGGTTATGGCGTACTGATTCACGTCCGCTGCGATCGCTTGTTGCGCGGCTTGCTTGATCTCTGCCGGAGCAGGAAAGTCAGGAAAGCCTTGTGCCAGATTCACCGCGCTGTACAGCATCGCCTGCCGTGTCATCTCGCGGATAACCGACTCGGTAAAATATTCGACCTTGTCACTCAGAAAATGCTTGCCAGGCCTCGGCATCCGACCGGGCGTGTCCTCAGTTTGCCCCGAGTCTCGAACGGTGGGTCGTCTGG
>Ga0335078_10000793_pt1 | contig 48256 bp, 45 predicted proteins | sample Lox_Sample_32_FD_206711 | JGI IMG/M metagenome (GOLD analysis project Ga0335078, IMG submission 206711) | Soil microbial communities from Loxahatchee National Wildlife Refuge, Florida, United States - Lox_Sample_3.2 | ecosystem: Environmental > Terrestrial > Soil > Wetlands | place: USA... | reverse complement strand
GCGCGTGCCCATTTGGATCGATTTGAAGCACTGCGACTCCACCGATGGCGACGGCCATCCCGACGATTTTGCGCAAGGTGATGCGCTCCTGTCCGAGGACGGATGCGGTCAGCAGCACCATGATCGGCGCCATGGCGCTCAGCAGCGATGCGTGTGCCACGCTGGTGCGCGGAACACCAAACGCGAACAGTAGCTGATTGGCGGCGATTCCCAGGAGTCCGAGCAACGCAAGAGCGCCCAGATCGCGAGGAGGCAAGTGCGGCCGCGGCCGCGCCAGCCAGATCAGCAGCAGAATGAGCGCGGCCATGCCTGTGCGGACGGCGGTCAGTTGCGCAGGCGGAAATTCCCGCAAGGCATAGCGCGCGAAGATGTAATTCAGCGAAAAGAAGATCGCCATTGCCAGCAGAAGCGCATAGAGGCGGAGTTTCATGTTGCAAGCACTTCCGCGCGAACAGTGATGTCTGTAAGATACTCGCCATCGATCTCATACCCAAAGCCGGGCTGATCGCGAATCGCGATGGTTCCATGGGTATTCACATCGACCGGCGGCTCGATAATGTCGCGGGCCCAGTATCGTCTGCTGGCGGACACATCACCAGGCAGCACGAAGCCGGGCAAGGTTGACAGCGCGATATTGTGGGCGCGGCCGACGCCCGACTCCAGCATGCCCCCACACCAGACGGGAACACCTGCCGCCACCGCAACGTCGTGAATGCGCTTCGCCTCGGCGAATCCGCCGACTCGCCCCAGCTTGATGTTGATGATTCGGCACGCGCCCAGACGAATCGCCTGTTCGGCATGGTGCGCCGTGCGAATCGATTCGTCGAGGCAAATCGGCGTTGCCAGCTTCGCCTGCAGCTCGGCGTGATCGATGATGTCGTCATGAGCGAGCGGCTGCTCGATCATCATGAGGTAGAAATCATCGAGTTGGCGGAGGCGATCCGCATCGGCCAGCGTATAGGCTGAATTGGCGTCGGCCATCAGCCGAATCCGCGGAAATCGCTTACGGACCTCGTTGATCACCAGCACGTCCCAGCCGGGCTTAATTTTGATCTTGATGCGCTGGTATCCGGCGGCAAGTTCGGCGTCGATCTGTCGCAGCAGGGCATCGGTGGACTGCGCGATTCCGATGGACACGCCGCAGGGGATCTCGCGTCTCGCGCCGCCTCCGATCTGCTTCCAGAGAGGGACGTTGTTACAGCGTGCGTCGAGATCCCACATGGCCGCCTCAAGACCACCGAGGGCCATTCGATGGTCGCGAATGGCGGGGCCTCGTCCGCGCGCCGCATAGTCACGAAGGATCAACCACGCCGAGTCTGTCCACTCCTCGTTGTAGAAAGGGTCTTCGCCACAGGTGACCTCGCCCCAGCCCGACAGGCCATTGGCGCACACTTCGACGAGGATGATGCGCCGCTCGGTGGTCCGGCCGAAGCTGGTCTCGAACGGATGCAGGAGCGGCGCCCGGATTTCGCGCAGGATGATTCTGTCTACTCTTGCGTCCATGTGCCCATCAGGTAGGTGCCCGCCTCGCTGCTTCGCTCAAATCCGACAACTGCCAGGCCGTCGCGAAAGGCGTGTTCGAGCGCGTCGGCGGTGATCGCCTGAACCGCTCTCGGATCTGCCATGTGCACAGGGACCACGACGCGCCGCACGATGGACGGCCGAGGCCTCCTGCGCCCCTCTGCGATGGCTTCGACACGCCGCGAATCCAGCCACCACTCGGCCACGCAGCGATCCGTGGGTAGCCCGCCGTGCAGTGGACTGGTTGTGGTTCCGTATTGGTTGCGCACATAGCGCCGCACGATGCCTCCCAGCCGCTCAATGTTGAAAAATGCATTCTTCAACTCGAGAGGATCGAAAGTCCACTCCACCAGATCGATTCCCCGCACCAGCGCCTCCTCGCGCTGGGCCAGCTTCAACGCGCGGCCAATGCCGTTATTTCGATACTCAGGCAAAACGCCCAACATGTGGCTGTGCAGGTACGCCGCGCCTGAAGGCGCGATGCCGGGAATCGCAATCAGAAATCCCACCATTCGTCCGCCCTCGAAGGCGCCCAGCACCTGACCGCCGATCTTCGTCGCCACCACAAACAGGCGCGCCGGCGCGACATCGACATCCTCGAAACCCCAGATGATGCGCTGTAGCCGCACCGCCTCATGAAACTCTTCGTGAACCGTGAGCGCACGAACCCTAGCCACGGTGGTCAGCCATCGGACCGCTTGGCCTCCTGCCACAGGGCTTCCATTTCCTCGATGTTCGAATCGGCGAGTTTTCGCCCTCGCGTGGCGAGCTGCTGCTCCACGTGGCCGAAGCGCCGGCGAAACTTCGCGTTCGTTTTGCGCAACGCCTGCTCCGGGTCCACTTTCAGGAAGCGGGCGATGTTGACGATGACGAAGAGCATGTCGCCGAGTTCTTCTTCAATATGCCCCGGATCGCTTCCTTCGCGAGCGCGGCGCAGCTCGTCCAGTTCCTCGTGCAGCTTGGCGATAACCTGCTCAATGTTGTTCCAATCGAAACCGGCGCCAGCGGCTTTCGAAGCGATCTGTTGCGCCTCTACCAGTGCGGGCATGGCGCGGGGAACGGAATCGAGCAGCGGCTTGGGCGCATCGCCGCGTTTCTTCTTCTCTTCGTTCTTGATCTGTTCCCAGCGAGCCTTGACTGCTTCGGGCGTCTTCGCCTCGCCATCGCCGAAGACGTGCGGGTGACGGCGGATCAGCTTCTCGCAGATGGCGTCAAGGGAATCGTCGATGGCGAACCGGCCCTCGTCCCGGGCCATTTGCGCGTAGAAGATGGCTTGAAGGAGGAAGTCGCCCAGCTCTTCGGCCAAGCCGGGCCAGTCGCGGCGGTCGATAGCGTCGAGGACTTCGTAGGTTTCTTCCAGAGTGTAGGGCTTGATGGAATCGAAGGTCTGTTCCCGATCCCACGGGCAGCCGCCGGGCGCGCGGAGGCGGGCCATCAAGGCAACCAGACGCTCGAATCTCGCTCCCGTCGTAAGCTCGTCTGACATGGAAAAAACAGAGGAAAACGGCCTGTTTTTCCCAATGTAGCATGCGCGGCGATAGGCTCAGCGGGCGTTCGCCCAGGCGAGGCCGTCAACGTACTTTCCAGCGTCGATGAGCGCATCCACTTTCCAATCGGACGTACGGATAGCGGCGATTTTGCCGCTCGCATCGCAACTCACGTACGCGATCTTCCCGTCGGGACGAATCAGGAGTTCCTGCGGCGACGCAGGCACATCGATGGTACGGGACACACGCATCGAGCTGAGGTCCACTACGCCGACTTTATTGACGTCCGGCAGCGCCACGAGAAGCCATTTTCCGTCTGGCGTGGAAGCCGTGCCGTAGCCCGTTCCCGGCAAATCCACCCAGCGCTCCACCGCCTCGCTGGACGTTGAGATTACCGCGAGCCGCGGCTTGCCGACATCCGAGGTGAACACCCACTTGCCGTCCACAGAGATGGAAACTCGCTGCACGCTGGATGAAACCCGAATGACGCGAATGGTCTTTCGCGCCGGCAAATCGAGGACCGACACCGTTCCGGGCCCGACATTCGCAGTGTAGGCGCGCCGGCCGTCGGAGCTGATGGCCAACATGTGCGATTCCGGCTGGCCCGTAGGCACTGAGCCGATGACCTTCAGAGTTTTAGGATCGATGATGGATATCGCGTTATCGAGTTCGGCGGAAACATAGAGCAGCCCGTCGGTGGGGCCGAACTGCGCGCAATGCGGGCGTACGCCATGACCGAAGTCCACGTTGCCCGTGACTTTCGCGGAGGCGAGATCGACGACCACCAGATTGCTGCCGTCGGTACCCGGATGGCCGACACCTGAATTGCCGTAGATAGGAACAAAAGCGGTCCTGCCGTCGGGCGAGGCAATTACCTCATGCCCGGTGACGCCGTTCTCGGCCACCACGGCGACCTGCCTGCCGGCAACGGGGTCGACGATGCCGAGCGTGTGATCGCCCTTGTTGGCCACGAGCAACCAGCCATGTGCCGCGTGAGCGGCCAGGGCCACAAAGGAGGCGGCAATAAGAAGACGCATGGTCGGCCATTATTACACAACATCAGACCGTAGTGGGCACTTGCAGGGCCGGAGTTCGCAGATCGGCGCCGCAGTATGGGCAATAGCGGTCATTAAGACTCACGCCGCGCTGGCACTGCGGGCACGCGGGGCTTAATCGATATCGGCACGTGGGGCAGAAGCCGTAGGCGGCATCCACCACTTCGCCGCACTGCGGGCAACGGCGCGGACGCGGCTTGCGGAGCACAAAGTACAGAACGATGCCGAGGGCGTTGGGAACGAAAATGGCGATTAGGGTCCAAAGCACGCGGTTCATCCCACGGCGTCCGGCGTCCGTGTTGATGTAGCCGATCAACAAGACCACACAGGCGAGCAGGCTGGCCGGGATGAGTACGATGAAGGTCATCGGCAGACGGGCGGGGTCGCGGTCAGCAACGAACGCCATGAATGCGGGGAGCGCCAGAAATAGAAGGATCGCAATCAGCCAGGCCACCCGCGGGATGATGCGAACCTCATCGATGAATCGCGTCGAAACGTCGTTTCGTACAGGCATCTCAAACCTCCTCGTTATCCGCCAGGTGCGTACCGCGAGCCAGCAAAAGAACCGCAACGACAACAACGGGCATCAGACTGACGGCCACATAGCCCATTTCCCAAATCGGAGCACCGATCGAAATCCGCTGAGCGACCCAGGAGAGCCCGCTCCATAAGACAACGGTGGTGAAGCCCGCGACCAGCGTCACCGACGAACAACAGATCCAGACGGCCCAGAGCCGTTCCTGTCTGAGCTGCAACTCGCGAGCGCGCTGACGGACGCGCATCTGTGTCGCGGAAATCAGATCGGGGCCAGCAGTGACGGGAATAGAGCGCAAGGCGCGAACGACGTTCCGCGCGGCGCCGGCGAATTCGCGGCAAAAAGCGCACGATGCCAGATGCTCGTCCAGCCACGACGCTTCTTCTCCGCAGGCGATCAGGGCGCGGGCACGCTCGTGTACATCTGCACTCACAGCGCTCCACCTTTCAACCAGGGTTCCAGAGAGGACAGGCCGCGATAGATTCTGGATTTCACCGTGCCCAGCGGGGCGCCAATGACGCCGGCGATTTCTTCCAGCGACATGCCTTCCTGAAAGCGAAGCGAGAGCGCTTCGCGGTATTCAGCGGGCAGGCGATCCATGCCGGCGAGTATGTGCCGGCTCTGCTCGCGCTCGATGGCCAGATCGAGCGCCGACGGCTGGCCGGCGGCGGTGGCGTCCAGCTCGGTGGGTTCTTCGGTCTGTGGCTGCCTGCGGCGCCGCTGATCGATGAACAGATTGCGCGCGATGGTGAAGAGCCAGGCTGTGAAATCGCGACGGCCGTCGTAGAGGCGGCCCCGTTCGAGTACGCGCACCCAGGTTTCCTGGAACAGGTCTTCGGCGAGATCGCGGCGGCCGGTCAGGTGAAGGAGGTAGCGTAGCAGCCGATGCTGATACTGTTCGATCAGACGATCGAGCAGATCAGGGTCCCGCCGACGCAGTCCCTGGGCGATTTCGGCGCTCTGGTCCGCCATTGGATTCGCGAAGAAGCAGGCAGTCGCGCTCATTCTATCGATGTATACGGGTGACCCCGGAAAAAAGACGCAAGACGGGGCCGGCGGCCTCGCTAGTCCGGTTCCACACGTTTGGAGAAGTGCCTGTGAAGGAATACCGAGTAGGCGCTCGCCAGGATCATGCCGGGAATCCACCACACCAAACCGATCTGTAACCCGTAAGTCGGCGCAGCGGCGTTGTGGATGTCCAGGCTGAACCGAGGATTATTCGCCGGCAGCACGAGCGGATAGACGCCAAAAACAACGCTGGTCAGCATACCGGCGAGGTATGTACATGACGCGAGGAACGCCCGCAAATCGTCGCTGGCGCGGTTGAATACGAACACACCGGCCAGGCCGATTACCGCGAGAGCGGGGAACAGATAGCCCCATGGCCAGCGCATGAACTGGCCGTAAAGATGCGGCTGAATCGCGAAGCTCACCAGCGTGATCGCCACCGTGAGCAGGAGCACCACCCACCACAGCCGTGCCGCAGTTAGTCGCGAGCGCCTGCTGAGATCGCCCGTCGTCCGCAGTGCCACCCATAACGAACCATGCAACGCCAGTGCGCAGAAGGACGCCAGGCCGATCAGGACCGTGTACCAGTCGATGATCCCGGCTTCCTCGCCGGGCAGGAAATTCGTCCACAAGGGAATGAAGAAGTAGCCCGAAGCATCGAGAGGAACGCCGCGCACCACATTTCCCAGAGCAACCCCGAACAGCAGACACAAGAGCGAACTGGTGCTGCCGAACACTACATCCCAGAACGGCCGCCAGAGCGGACTGTCCACGTGATTGCGCACCTCGACGGAGATGGCGCGCAGGATCAGCAGCCACAGCACGATCATCAAAGCCAGATAGAACCCGCTGAAACTCGCCGCATAAAGCACCGGAAAAGCGAAGTACAGCGTTCCGCCGCCAGCCAGCAACCAAACTTCATTGCCGTCCCACACTGGGCCAATCGTCGCCAGGATCTGTTTTCGTTCGCGCTCATCGCGCGCGACGAACAGATGCGCGAATCCTGAGCCGAGATCGTATCCATCCAGAACCACGTAGCCGGCCACCATGATGGCTACCAGACAGAACCACAGGGTCTCCACTAGTGGCCTCCTTCCGCTTTGGCGGCTGCGTTCGGACCGTGCTCCACCTCACGCCAAACCAACCATAGGAACAGAATCCCCACTACGAGGTACAGACCCATGAAGCCGAGAAGCGTGAAGAGCCCGTTCCCCGCTGAAACGCGCGGTGAGACTCCCGCAGTTGTCCGCATAAGCCCGTAGATGAGCCAGGGCTGCCGTCCGACTTCTGCGGTGATCCATCCGGCGGTGTTCGCAATGTAGGGAAATGGAATGGCCAGCAGGAGGACCCAAAGCATCCATCTCGCTGAGAACAATCGGCCTCGCCACAGCAGAAACGCGGAAGCCACCATCACCGCGATGAGCATGGTCCCCAGGCCCACCATAATGTGGTACGCGTAATAAAGCAGCGGAACATTATCGGGCCATAAGTCCCGGGGAAAATCACGTAAGCCCTTAACTTCCGCCGTCCAGTGCTGCCACGTGAGAAAGCTCAGCGCGTGTGGAACCAGGAGCGGATTGTCCAGAGCGAGACGATCCATATCCGGCTGCCCCACGAGGGCAATCGGTGCGCTCTGCATGGTTTCAAAATGTCCCTCCATCGCGGCGAGCGTCACCGGCTGGTGGCGAGCGATCATGACGCCCTGCCGGTCCCCTGTGGGAAACAGCATGACGATGGTGGCAATTACCCCGGCAGTCACACCCGCCCGTACAAACACCTGTCCATACTCTTCGTGGGCCCGCTGCAGGAGGTAGAACGCGCCCAGACCGGCCATCACAAACGAGCCGGTTACCACTGAACCCGTCATATTGTGGGCGTACTGCCACCATGTCCACGGATTGAAGATCAGCCCGAGCCAGCTGGAGAGGATGATTTCGCCGTGCGGACCAAGTGCATAGCCCACCGGATGCTGCATCCATCCGTCGGTGGCGATGATGAAGAATCCGGAAAGCCATGCGCCAAGACAGGTCATCGCCGTAGCAAACCAGTGCAGGCGGGGGCCCAGCCGCTTCTCGCCGAATAGCACGAAACCGAGGAAGGTAGACTCCAGGAAGAACGAAAACACACCTTCCATGGCCAGAGTCTGCCCGATTACTCCGCCGGCAGCACGTGAGAACGCGGCCCAGTTCGTGCCGAACTGAAATTCCATTGGGATGCCCGTAGCGACGCCCATGGCGAAGTTGATGCCGAAGATCTTCGCCCAGAAGCGCACCGCTTCGTCGTAAATGGGTTTGCCGGTGCGGATTGCCAGAGTCTTGAGAACGACCAGGAGCAGCGCGAGCCCCATGGTCAGCTGCGGGAAAAGGTAGTGAAATGTGACGGTGAAGGCGAACTGAAGGCGATGAATCGCCAGCGCCGAGTCCATGGAGATCTCCTAAGAAATCGGATTCGCTAAAGCGGTACGACAGGTATCATATATCAGCGCCATGAGCAAAGCGATCATAATTGCGCTCGCGGTTTGACACCCTCTCGCCGCTTGCGCATCCCGTCGTCTCGGCAAGTCACGAGGGGCCAAACACCTCGCCTGGTTCCAGGTCGTGCCTGCGCGCCATGGCTCTGGAATCGCTCACCCGTGGGTGAGCGCCACTTCCGAGATGGACCACGCTGGAGCGTGTTAACCTCCATTGGAGGATCCGGCCGGGAAACAGCTCTCTTGGGCCGTACCGGAATTTTGCTCGGATACGTATAACTAACCGTGAGGACTCCAGGGAAGTCCGAACTCGAGCATCGCCTGGATGCCTATTTCGCGACCTTGCGTACTTCGCCTCTGAAGCAGGCTTTCAAACGCAGGCTCGGCCACTGGCAGATCTATGCTGCGGTAAGCAGCTCCGCGATGGCCATGGCTACCGGAGCCTCTGCGGCAATACTCGCCAGCGGTCCCCGCGCCAATCCGGCTCCCGCGGCAAGCGTCAGCCTTTCAAAGCAGAACTCGGCCGGTTCCAGCGTTCCTCCGCACCTCAATCCGTTCGGATTCCCGATTCGACGGGACCAGGCGCCTGTCCGGCCATTAACTAATCGCTCGGATATTACCCAGGCCCCTTCGATCCGTGCTGGCGGAGTGACCCCAATATACGGCGTAGACGGTGTCATTCAGCCGGGCGAATGGGTGTCGATCTACGGCCAGAATCTGGCGGGTGAAACGGCCTTCTGGAACAACGATTTCCCGACTTCGCTCGGCGGGACGACGGTCACGGTGAACGGCAAGCCCGCGTACCTGTCTTACGTGAGCCCCTCTCAGATCAATTTCCAGGCGCCGGATGACACGTCGCGCGGCACCGTCGCCGTAGTTGTAACTACGCCAGCCGGGAACGCTACTGCAACCGTAACCTTGAGCAATCAAGCGCCATCGTTCAGTCTCCTCGATCAGGCCAGCGAGACAGGACACTACCTAGCCGCTGTCATCCTCAGGCCGGACGGAACGGGCGCCTTTGGCGGAGGAGCGTACGACATCCTCGGGCCGACCGGCAGCTCCCTGGGCTTCCCGACCGTGGCCGCTCAACCGGGGGACGTGGTGGAGATCTACGGTGTAGGCTTCGGCCCCACCAACCCGCCGGTTCCGGCCGGGCAACTCTTCACAGGCAGCGCCCCGATGACTGAGAGTCTGCGGCTATTCGTCAACAAGGCAGAGGTTTACCCGACTTTCTCCGGCTTGACAAGCGCGGGGCTCTTTCAGTTCAACCTGTTGGTGCCAACCGGTCTCGGCGAGGGCGAGGTACCCATTCAGGCATTCGTCGCGGGCGATAAGACGCAACCCAGCGTACTTTTCACGCTCGCCTCGTCTCCGGCGACGAGCACCGGGGGCGGAACCGTTGGCCCGATTGGCGGGGGCTGCGGGACCTGCGGGGCAGGCGGCGGAAGTTTTGGAGGTGGGGGCGGGACCGGCGGCGGAGGTGGAACGGGCGGAGGCGGAACCGGAGGCGGGGGAACAGGCGGAGGCGGAATGGGCGGTGGTACTGGCGGTGGTGGTACAGTCGGCGGTGGTAGCGGTGGTGGAACCGGTGGCGGCGCTGGGACCGGCGGTGGGGGTGGAACTGGCGGCGGAGGTGGATCGGGCGGGGGCGGAGGAAGCGGCGGGGGTTCGGCAGCTTTGCACGTGAGGCCATACCGGCCAAGGCTGCGATTCGGACCGGAGGCGGACAGTGCCTAATTCTGCAAGCAAGGCATTTGTTTTCCTCGCGGCAACCGGGCTTCTGCTCGGCGCTGAGCGCAAGAAAACTCCGGAGCTCGCCTCGATTCCGAGCGATCCGCTCGAGCTGGTAACGGGGCAAATCCTTAACGTCCAGTCTGATGCCGGCCGGGCGGCCGTACTCCAGCTCCTTGAACGAGCCCGCGCGAACTACACGCTCCCGAGCGCCGGAAGGCCTTACGATCTCAAAGTGAGCTTCACTGTAACCTCCGGGGGCCAGACCCGTTACGACGGTGTCTGGAAGATGGAGGACATGTTCGATCCAAAGCAGGGCCAGCGGTGGACGGCACAGTCACCGGGTGACTTCACGATCACGCGCGTGTACACGAAGGGTAGGCTATATGGAGAGGAGTCAGACAACTATATTCCACTCCGGCTTCAGGAGGCACGGGCCGCTCTGTTTGACCCCCTTCCATCGACGCCGAATCTAGCACATGCGTCCATTCGTACTTCCACGGCGATCTACGACGGAACGCCCGTGACTTGTGTCCTGATCTCAGGCCCGGAGAATCCGGCAAGCCGCGCGACGTCTCGGCGGTGGGATGAAACTGAGGAGTGTATTGACCCTCAGTCGGGTTTGCTGCAGACCCACTCGCCTGCACCCGGACGATACAACGCTTATGATTACAGCAACGCCTCACCCTTCGCGGGGCATCTGCTGCCGCGAAGAGTGAAACTCACCGAGGCCGGCCAGCAAATCACGGAGATCACGGTGGACAGCCTGGGCGACATCAATGCGGCCGACGCGAATCTCTTTGCTCCCACGGAAGCAATGAAGGAACGGGGGCGGGCGATTGCAATGCAGGGCGCGGAAAAGATCTGGCGGCTCGCCGGCCGGGTTCGCGCTTCGCGCGGCCACGCGTTGGATGCGGTCTGCATCTTCGGGCTGGTGACGTCTGGAGGCGAACTCGTGGAAGCACATTCGCTCCAGCCTGGCGACCCAAACAGCGCGGCGGCCCTCGCCGCGGCCCGGCAGATCAACTTCTCCCCGCGAACGGCGCTGGACGCGCAGCCGGAACAACACTTCGTTTTCATCATCGAGGAGTTCCCGGAGGCCCGCTAGCTGTTTCATGACCTCGCGCAAGGTTCTGCTCGTCGGGTGGGATTCCGCGGACTGGAAGGTCATTCGGCCACTCATCGAAGCGGGCCGCATGCCCAATGTGCAGCGCCTCATCCGGGACGGCGCCTCCGGACAGGTCGCAACTCTTCACCCACCGCTCTCGCCGATGCTCTGGACCTCCGTTGCAACCGGGAAGCGCCCCTTTAAACATGGCATCAACGGCTTTACGGAGCCAGTGCCCGGCGGCATCGGCGTGCGGCCCATCACGAACCTCTCGCGCACATCGAAAGCCCTGTGGAACATTCTGAGCCAATGCGGCCTGAGAAGCGTTGTAATCGGCTGGTGGCCCAGTCATCCCGCGGAGCCGATCAATGGAGTAATGGTGTCGGACCGTTTCCATCGCGCCGGCAGACCGTTGCAGGAGGGATGGCCGCTGCCTCAGAACACGGTTCATCCGGACGAATTGGCTGAGGGGCTGGCCACACTGCGCGTCCACCCCGATCAGATCACTCCGCGCCTGGTCGAGCCGTTTGCGCCGCTGGCGAAGAAGATCGATCAGGATCACGACACCCGACTGGCCACGCTTCTTGGAACACTTGCCGAATGCATGAGCATCCAGTCGGCCGCGACGTGGTTGCTCGATCATCAGACGTGGGATTTCTTCGCGGTGTACTTCGAAGCGCTCGATCATTTCAGCCATTCGTTCATGCGCTACCATCCGCCCCGGCAAAGCTGGATCAACGAGAGCGATTTCGAGATCTACCGCAACGTGGTGGCCGCTGCTTATGAGCTTCATGACGAATTGCTCGGCACCCTCATGACGAAGGCAGGCGACAACGTAACCGTGATTCTGATGTCCGACCATGGCTTTCATCCGGATCACCTGCGGCCCTCGATCATTCCCGACATTCCGGCGGGACCCGCCATCGAGCACCGTGGCTACGGCATTCTTGCGCTCAGCGGGCCAGGGATCAGAGAAGGCACGGCATTGCATGGAGCCTCGGTCCTGGACATCGCGCCAACCGTTCTCACGATGTACGGTCTGCCGATTGGCGAGGACATGGACGGCAAGGTGCTCTCAACGGCGTTCGCCAGGGAACCGGGGGTGGCCTTCATACCGACCTGGGAAGATGTCCCGGGCCTGGACGGACAGCATCCACCATATGCGCGGCTCGACGCGGTATCGGCGCACGAAGCATTGGAACAAATGATCGCGCTGGGCTATATCGAGAAGCCCAGCGAGAAGGGCGAGGCTGCAGCCGCCGGCGCCATCCGCGACCTTCGCTACAATCTCGGCGAGTCCTATCAGGACGCAGGCCGGCATGCCGAAGCACAGGCGATCTTCAAGGAACTCCTCGAAGCCTTTCCCGATGAGCAGCGATTCGCAGTGCGTCTGTTCGTTTCCTGTCAGGCACTGGGTCTGCACGACGAGATGCGGCGCATCGTCGAAGACCTCGAGGAGCGCCGCGGCCGACCGCGGCAGCAGACCGCCATCACCGATTATCTGAAGGCGCGTTTGCTCACTGCGGAGAAACGGTACGACGAAGCTCTTGCCGCGCTGGAAGGCGCGGCGGATAAGCGCACCGCAAGGCCTGAACTACTCCTGCATACAGCTGACCTGTATCTGCGCCTGCGACGCATCGAGGAGGCACGCGCGACGTACGCAAGGGCGCTTGCAGTTGACCCCGACAATGTCCCCGCTCACGTTGGCCTGTGCCGGATTGCGCTGCGCCGAAGAGAGTTTTCAAAAGCAGCCCATTGCGCGCTCGATGCCCTTCAGCGAACCTATCATGATCCCGTACCTCATTTCCTGCTCGGCCGCGCCCTCGCCGGGATGGGAGAGTATGAGCGTGCCGCCGAGGCTTTCCGGGCAGCCATCGCCTTGAATCCAAACTACCCGCAGGCGCATGCGCGACTGGCCGATCTGCTGGAACAGCGCCTGGACAACCGCGACGGCGCCCGTGAGCATCGGCGTCTCGTGCGCGCGATGAAGACCGCCCGAGGGTCGGCTACGCCACTTGCCAGTGGCCACAGAGATCCATCTGTCTCCGCCCGGCAAGGCGTCTCGTCTCCCGATATCGCTCCGCTTTCCGGGTCGCTGATCGTCGTCAGCGGGCTGCCTCGTTCGGGCACATCGCTCCTGATGCAGATGCTGGCAGCGGGCGGAGTGAGCATTCTCGCCGACGAGCAGCGCACGGCCGATGCCGACAACCCGCGCGGCTATTTCGAATACGAGCCAGTGAGAAGACTCCTGAGGGATTCCACCTGGACCTATGCAGCTCGGGGGAAGGCCATCAAAATCGTGGCGCCGTTGCTCGCAGCTCTGCCGGCAGACCTGGCCTGCCAGGTGATCTTCAGCGATCGCGATCTCGACGAAGTCCTCGACTCACAGGACCGCATGCTGCTGCGGCGTAGTCAACCGGCCACGCTTACGCCGGAACGCCGCGAAAGGCTGAAGAAGGAGTATCGTCGCATCGTGGACCAGGCAAGAACGGCCCTGGTCCACCGTCCTGCAACGCGGCTTCTGGTCTTTGACTATTCTGCGGCGATTGCCGATCCACGGGGGATGGCGAACAAACTGAACAGCTTTCTCGGTGGCGGACTCGATATCGCGAAAATGGCCGCCGTCATCGATCCCGAGTTGTATCGCAACCGCGCCCTGGGTGCTCCGCCCTAACAGTCGCTGACTCTCACCTGAGGCGTTGTTCCGCCCAGGGCATACTGTGACTATGGTGCGACTCCAGACGACTCTGGACATGTGGAAGGCCGTCCGCCAGGACACCGCCCAGGCGGTCGAGGATATGCCGTCCGATGCGCTGGACTTCAGGCCAGCCGAAGGATTGATGACCTTCCGCGAGATCGCGAGGCACATTCTGCACGCTGGCCATGCGCTCACTGGCATCCTGCTGGACGGAGTCACTAACATGGCGGTCCCGGAATTCCGCGAGATGTTGAAGCAGCGCTCCACGGGCTTGCCTGCGGATGCGAGCCAGGCCGAACTCGCGGCCGAGCTGCGGCGCAGAGTCGAGGAGCGCGTCGCCGAACTTGCGGCCCGCGACGTTTCGTTCTACGCTGCCGAGATTACCCGCTTCGACGGACAGCGAATCACGCGGTTGGAGATGCTCCAAACTGTCAAGGAGCACGAATTGACCCATCGTTCGCAGCTTTTCATGTATCTTCGTTTGAAGGGGGTAGTACCGCCGACGACACGGCGCCGCGAACTGGCCTCGAAGCAGGCCGCCGAGCAAGCCCAGTCCCGGCCCTGAGTGCCGCCCGGGCTGGAATTTGGTACATCAGAAAAGGAAAGACTGGTTTCCGGGAGGGATGAGAGCCACATGGTGAAATGCCCCGTCTGTGACGCAGCCATCGACGTTGAAGAGGATGAACTCGACGAAGGTGAGACCATTTCATGCGACGAGTGCGGCGCCACATTGAACGTCGTTAGTGTCGACCCACACGTCGAGCTCGAGCCCGAAAGCGACGAGGACGAGGACGAAGAAGACGAGGACTTCAGCTTCGACGAGGATGACGAGGACGAGGATGAAGAAGAGGAGGACGAAGACGAAGACGAAGAGGAATGGAAGTAAACTCGTTACGGTCGTCTTCGCCACGTTGCTGGCGCTGGGTTGTGTGCTCGCGAAAGACAAGAAGAGTCAGGAGCCTTATTCCATCGTCGGCGGTACTGTTTTTCGCGATCCCGGTTTCGCTCTGCCCGGCGCCGAGGTAACGATAACTCCAAAGCTGGCCGACGGCTCGCAGATCAAGTTGAAGATCACCCACGTCATTTCCGACGACCGCGGTGAGTTTGCCTTTCGCGTGCCGCCCACCGCCGCAAAATATACGGTGAAGGCGACCGCCAGGGGCTTCAGGTCCGATGAGAAGATCACGCAAGTGGACTTCGAGGGCGAGCGCGTCGATGTGACGTTCCTGCTGGAACCCGAGTCGAAGTAGCGGGAGCCACGCCGATCAAGCCGCCAGGAACTTCTTCCAGGCTCCCAACGCCCGGCGGTTATAGCTCTCCAACGCTCTCAGACCTTTTGTCGGGGCCGATTTGTCCGCCAGCAGTCGCAAGCCCGTCCGGGCGACGTGATCGACATCGTCCACCCGCGCCTTCCAGTTGTCCGGCGCCCAATCAATCGCCTCCGATACCACCGAGGCAACGCCTTCGGCTACGCCGTCCGCCGTAACCACGTTGAACGTTTCTGTGTAGCTGGGCTGCAGGAGCAGGTGCATGGCGCGCACTGTCTGACGGAATTGCGGCCAGCTCTGCCATCCGCACTCCACCAAGCGAACGTGCGGGACTCCCTGAATCATCTGGCGAATCGCTTCCATGACAGATCCACCGCCCTCGTTTCGCCCGGCAGACATCCACAGCTCGAGGTCCACGCGCATTGACGAGGCAATCTGCAAAGCCGCACCCGCTGCGGTCATGAAGTTCTTCAGCGGGCGGGTTGCCCCAAAGGCTCCGATTCGCAGGATTCCCCCCACAAACGGCTTCCGCTTCTGCTCCGACGCTTCGTCAAGATAGTAGAGATTCGGCAGCCATCTGGACGGTACGCCGTAGGCATCGGTGAGCCACTTCACAAGACGCAGGTTATTCGCGGCGATCTCGAAATTCCAGGTCGTCCGCTCAAGGTCCGTTCCTTCCCTCACCAGCCTCACTGCGTTCGGGTCTGCTTGCAGGAATCCGAGATTGGAGTGGCAATTCACGGCGAAGCGGGTATTTGTGAACCGCGAGGCCAGGGTGGCAAGGTGCACCGTCGGAATCCAGGGCGCCGAAACGACGACATGCGTAACCTCGGCGCCTCTCCGGTTCTCCAGCCGCTGTTGAAGCTCCTGTGGGCCACTGATGGCCCAGACCTCTGCCTCAACTCCCTGCCGGCGGAGGAACCGTGCGGAGTTCATAGCGGTCACGCCGAGGCCGATGTGACTTATGTTACGATTTGCAGCAAAGTTCTTGTAGGCGAGGATGACGCATTGCCTGTCCACATGAGATCCTTCCGTCTTCGAGAATAGAACGACGGGGCTGCGTGAACCGGCGGGCGGAAGGGGAACCTCATGGAAATCCGGCAGATAGGCAGATTGCGAAAACTGTGACCGCGAAATGCCGGCGGCTAGAATCGAAGTATGCTCAGGCCCACCATCTTTCGTGAATATGACATTCGAGGCGTGGCCGACGCCGATCTGACCAGCGACGGTGTTGAGCAGCTCGGACGCGGATTAGGCACCTATCTCATCCGTCACGCCGGCAAGTCCGTGAACGTCGGCCGCGACTGCCGGCTCAGTTCCACGCGCCTTCGCGACGCGCTGGTCGACGGGCTGCTTGCCGCTGGATGCGATGTCACCGACATTGGTGTCGTACCGACGCCCGTCCTCTACTACTCGGCCCACTATCTGAATGCCGACGGCGCGGTGATGATTACCGGAAGCCACAATCCCCCCGATTACAACGGATTCAAGACCGTCTGCGGAGAAAGCACGATTCACGGGGAAGCGATCCAGCGCGTGCGCCATTCGATTGAGACCGGCGATCTCGAAACCGGACCGGGCACTCTCCGCACCGCGGATGTCTCAGGCCCCTACGTGGATGAGATCGTGAGCGGCTTTCACTTTACGCGTCCGGTCAAGCTCGTGGCGGACGCGGGCAATGGCACCGCCGGACCGATTTTCCATCGGATCCTCGAAGGGTTGAACGTCCAGGCAACCGAACTGTACTTCGAAATGGACGGCCACTTCCCGAATCATCATCCTGACCCCACGCAGCCCGAGAACCTTGAAGCCCTGCGCCGTGAGGTCCGGGAACGCGGCGCAGAGCTGGGCATCGCTTTTGATGGTGACAGTGACCGCATCGGCGCGGTGGATGAAGACGGACACCCGGTCTACGGAGACATGCTGATGCTCATCTACGGACGTGAGATCCTCAGTCGTAAGCCTGGGGCGACGTTCATAGGTGAGGTAAAGTGTTCGCAAACAATGTACGATGAGCTGAATCGCCTGGGCGGCCGGGCCATCATGTACAAAACCGGCCATTCGCTGATCAAGGCGAAGATGAAACTCGAGAATGCGGAACTCGCAGGCGAGATGTCCGGCCACATGTTCTTCGCCGATCGCTATCTCGGCTACGATGACGCCCTCTACGCGGCGTGCCGCCTGATCGAAATCGTGGCTACCTCGGGTAAGCCGCTCTCGGCCCAGACCGACGGGCTTCCCCGCGCGGTCTGCACACCCGAGATTCGGGTCGATTGTCCCGACGAGGTCAAGTTCGATGTAGTCGCCCGTGTCGCGGCCGCTTTGCGTGACAAGCACAAAGTCGTCGATATTGACGGCGTGCGAGTTCTGTTCCAGCATGGCTGGGGGCTGGTGCGCGCTTCGAATACGCAACCGGTGCTGGTAATGCGTTTCGAGGCCGCCAATGATACACTCCTCGAAACGTACCGCGGAGAAATGGAGTCTGCCGTGGAGGAGGCGCGCCGCGTCGTGACATCCGTCGCGGGCTAAAGAAGAATGGCTTTTCGAGTCGGCGACACTGTCGAGGGCTATCTGATCGAGGCCGTGCTGGGCGAAGGCGGGATGGGACAGGTGTTCCGCGTGCACAACATGATCACCGACCGGCGGGAAGCGATGAAGATTGTGCTGCCGCGCCGTGAGGCTGACGAACAGCGTCCGGAGCGCTTCCTGCGAGAAATCCGCGTGCTCGCCAGCCTGGATCATCCGCACATCGTCGGTTTACGCACGGCGCTGCGGGTGGGAGATGAAGTCGCCATGATAATGGAGCTGGTGGACGGCGTCAGCCTGGCGGACAGGTTGCGAACGGGGGTTTACCTGACCGATGGCATCCGGTACATCTCGCAAGTGCTGGACGCCCTGGGCTATGCGCACACGCGCGGCGTGATCCACCGCGACGTGAAGCCTCCCAACATCATGGTGACGAATTCCGGGGTCGCGAAGCTCACTGATTTTGGAGTCGCGTATTATTCGGACGACCGCACGCTCACGGCAAGCGGCGCTGCGGTTGGTTCGCTTTACTATATGTCACCCGAGCAGGTGCGCGGCGATCCGGTGGACGGACGTTCCGACATCTATTCGGCGGGCGCGACTCTTTACGAACTGGTGACTGGGAAACATGCCATTCGGGGAGAGAGCAGCTTTGCCGTTATGAACGGGCACCTCCACGACAAGCCGCTCCCTCCGGACGAAGTGAATCCTGCGGTGCCGCGCAGCGTTTCCGACGCCATCCTGCACGCCCTCGCGAAACGTCCGGCAGACCGGTTCCAGGCGGCCTCGGAGTTTCAAGCCGCTCTGGATACGGCTTTACCAAAAACGGCGACCATAGTCACGGCTCAAGCGAAGGTCCCGTCATCCGGTTCGCTGGACGCTGGCGTCCTCAAGACCGCTAAACAGAAGCTGGCGACGGTAATCGGACCCATTGCCACCGTCATGGTGGATCGGGCGGCGCGCACTGCAAAAACGCCCACGGATCTCTACCGTGTTCTTGCTCAGCAGATTCCAGATGCACGCGAACGCGAGAATTTTCTGAAATCCGCTCCCCAGCGCTAAACCAAACCGTCACCTTCCGGCGATATACTACCTGTCATCCATGGACATCCTCCTCGGCTGTTTTCTGGGCCTCGCGGCGTGGTTCCTTGTCCGCGTGGTGTTCTTCGGCTTCTACACCGTGAACCAGAGTGAACGCGCCGTCAAGACGCGGTTCGGCCGCGCCGTGCGCGTGCCCGGAAACAAAACCACGCTTGACGACCCCATCGCCGAGTTTCTTCGTCCCGAGGAGAAACCGCGGTACACGTGGCCGCAGGTCCGGGTAATTCAGCCAGGCGGACCGTATTTTCGCATGCCGTGGGAGAAGGTCCACAAGGTCTCCATAGCCACTACAACGGTCAACATGGCGCTGGACCTCGAAAGCCCATCGGCCAACGAGAACGGCACCCGCCTGGAAGCTGTTACCAAGGATCAGCTCAACACCGGACTTACCGGCCAGATCCGCTATCGCGTCGGCGAAGCCAACCTGTACTCATTTCTGTTTGGTATCAAGAAGCCCTTCGTTCACGTCCTGGCCTATTTCGTTTCCGTTCTGCGACAGCGGATTGCCAGCTTCGAGGCAAAAACTGCGCCGGACGCCACGGCATCCTCGGACGCGGTTCCGGCCGGCAGCGAAATGGCCGGCATCTCCATCAACGACTTGCGGAAGAATCTGCGCGATCTGAACGAATACATGGATCATGAATGCCGCTCGTCACCGGCACGCTACGGGGTAGTGCTGGATGCTTCACTGATCACCGGCATCGATCCGCCTCCCGAGGTGGAATCGGCTCTGGCCGCCATCAACACAGCTCACAACCAGGTTTCGAGCGACATCAGCCTCGCCCAGGCTGGCGCCGATCAGCGAGTGGTGCAGTCCAGGCGCGCGGTGGAGATTGAGACTTTGCGCGCGGAGGCCGAGGTGCAGCCGATCAAATCGCTGGCGGCCGAGCTGACTGAGCTTCACCGCGCAGGTCCGAATATCCTTTCGGCCTACCTCCGAAACGTCCGTCTGGCGCTGTATGAAAAGGCGCAGCAGATTTTCGCGGAGGCAGGCAAATGATCGCCGCCGCGGCCATCGTCTTCGTTCTCGCGTTCATCGCGGAACCGGTGTTGCGGACTCTCTTCCGTATCTTCGGCATTTACGCCATCGTCCGCGAACGCACTTGCCGCGTCTACATTATGTTCGGAAAGGTCATCGGCGTGCTCGATGAACCCGGTATCCATTTCCTTCCAGCGAAACTCGGCCTGGCCGCGTTCGTAGTCAACTTTCTGGGTAGCTGCCGGGTGCTCGATCTTCGTCTGGATCAGGAGTACCTGCGTAGCCAGCCGGTCAATTCCGAAGAGGGCGCCCCGATGGGCATCGGCATCTGGTACGAGATGTGGATCAGCGATCCGGTTTCCTATTTGTTTAAGAACACCGATCCGCGCGGTTCGCTGCGCGCCAACGTGAGCAGTGCGACGGTGCGATGTCTGAGTAACATGCCTCTCGCCGAGATGCTGGAGACCCGCCACAACATGAGCCAGACAGTACGCACCGAGGTCACCGACAAATCGCAGGAATGGGGCTACCATCTCGGCTCCGTGTACATCCGCAAAGTGCATTTTCGCGATGCCGGCATGATCCACCAGATCGAAGAGAAGGTGGTGAACCGGCTGCGCCAGGTGACTTCCGCCATTAAACAGGCGGGCGCAAATCAGGTGAGCGTGATCACCAGTTCGGCCGAGCGCGAAGCCGCCGTCGAGTTCGCCAAAGCCGCGGCAGTCCGGCCCGCAACCATGGGCCGGGCCCTGCAGGAGATCGCCCGAGAACCGGAGATCGCCGAGGCGCTCTTCGATGTTCTGGAAACTCAGCGTCTGCTGGCCGGCAGCGCGCGCATTGTCTTGTTGCCGCCCGGCCCGCACGCGCGGATGCTGGCGAACCTCCTCGCCGCGGAAGGCGTATGCGCCGCGCCTCCCGTCAAGCAAGCCTCCTGAGGCCGGTCACGGTTCGCTCAGCATACGTAAAGCGTGCTCGAGACTGCGGCGCATCCGATTGAATGAGCCCGCCAGCATCGAGACTTCGTCATAGCCCTTAACGGGCAACTCCGGCACATCAAGGTCGCCGGTGCTGATGCGGTCCGCCATTCTCGAAAGGCGCACGATTGGCCGAATAATCGTGAATACCAGCAGCAGGTTCAGCAGGATCACGGTCGCTCCGAAGATCGCGCCAAGATACAGCAGTGTGGCCCGAAAGGCGCGTCCAGCCATATCCATGGGAACCGCCATCGGGACGGACACAATCTGAGCGCCTACTATGTCCCCGACATGCCAACCGAACCCGTTGTCGCTTCCATAATGGCGGATCATCGCCGGCGGCGCGTCATCGGCGCGGTCGTGGCAATCGAGGCAAGGCGGTCCGACTGAGATGGGCCGGGCAAGAAACAGCATGCGGCCGTTCGGCGTGTCGCGCTCACCGACCAGCTCGTGCTGTTGTCGATGATTGTTAAACCCGGTGATGACGTCCGTCTCCCAATCGGTGGCGCGATCGCGCAGATTGGTCGGATTGAGCGTCGCTTCCTTATACTCGTAGTCCGGATAGTGGTTGCGAAGGTAATTGAAGCTCTCGGTTGCGGCGTAGGCAGGCACGGTTTGTGGCAGGAACGTTGTGCGGTGCTCTTCGCTGTGGAGAAGCAGCGGCTTGATCTGACTGGTGGTGTAATCCCGGGCCGCCAGGGCCGCTCCCATCATCAGACGGGCCTGCTGGACTACTTGCTCCTGCGCGCCCTGCTGGAGGAAGCGGTAGCACAACCACGCCGCCACCTCCAGTCCCATGCCAAACACCAGAAGGAAGATCAGATTGAACTTTAACAGCAGCTTCAAAACACGGCTCCCCTATTTTGGAGATGATACCGCGCGCGGGTGGCTAGCGTTGGTCCCAGCGGAGACCGAGCCGCCAGAGCCGCGGAGCGCCGGTGTTGGGCAGCGGAGTCAGCGCGACGTAATACTGACGATTGAGAATGTTCTCCATCTCCGCCATCGCGGTAACGTTCTTGCTCACCTTCTGACTGGCCATCGCATCGAGCGAAGCAAACCCCGGCAGCAGAAAATGATTCAGATCGTCATCGAACTGTGAAGAATAGGTGCGCAAAGACCCTGACAGGACAAGGTCGCGTTTCACGTAGGCCAGCACAGCCGACCCCTGATTCTTCGCCACCTGGGGAATTCTCAGCCTCGTCACATCGAAATGCGAATCAACGAACAGGTAACCGAGTTCCCCCTGCAGACTCTGCCACCTGCGGCTTACGTTCGCCTCGATGCCGCGTGATATCGCCGGCCCTCCGTTCTCGCGCTCCCGCAGGATCGCCGTCGCGGTCTGGCTCAGCGTGGCGTTGTAGATCAGATGGTGCAGGGAGTCGCGAAACAGGTTAACGCTCAACCGCGTCTTTTCGCCCACGAAATCGCCACCCACTTCCGCGCCGAATAATCGCTCGGGAATCAGCGCCGGGTTGGCCTGCTCCATGATATTGCCCACCTGAAAAGGGCGGTACAGCTCGTTGAGTGTGGGTGTGCGGAAACTGCGCCACGCTGATGCATGCGCCCGCAGCTTACGATGGCCGTAAGCCAGACCTCCGCTGGGACTAATAATGCCGTCTCCCACGCCGGGCAGGTCGCCGCGCACTCCGCCAAACAAGCTCACCGGCCCCGCTTTGAACTGGAACTGCCCAAATGCTCCGCGCTCGAACTCATGGCCCCCGGTGATCCGCGTGCCGCTTAACAACCGGTCGGTGCTGAAGCCCGAGTCGCGCTCGGCATCCACACCGAACAACGTTTTCCAGCGCTGGCTCGAATGGGACCAGTATGCCGCTCCACCGCCGCCGTCGGCCGGGACGGTTTGCCGGTCCGTGATCTTCTCAGAATCGCGATCGGCGCTGACGCTGGAAAACGTCGCGCGGAATGCCTCCTGCGTATACCAGCCGAGCACGGAAATCTGGTTGCCCCCAAAGGTGCGTGCGTAGTTGGCCGCAATCGTGCCAAGGCCGGTGGAGTTTTTCTGATCCACCGTGCCGTTATTACGGTGCTCGGCAAGGATATCGAGGCGCAGGAAGAGCCGCTGTCCGCCTTTGAAGTAATCGGCCCGCAGGTCACCGGCGACGAAATCCGAACCGGCCGGCTGATCCACGGCGCCGCGCAGCGACGAAGGGACAATATAATAGCCGTCCGAGGTGAACATTCGCACATCGCCGGATCCCGCCCAGTGCCGTCCCGTGGCGGAGATGCCTGTGATCAGCTCCTGCTGATTTTCCGCGCCATAGTCGTACTGTAGATAGCTTTCGGATTTGGCTGCGGCTCGGGAGAAGAAAGCGATTACCCCATCCATGGCGCGATCTCCAAAGACGGCCGTGGAGGCGCTCGGCGTGATTTCGATCCGCTGCATCTCCTCAGGCGCCAGCCGCGTCCAGTAAACCCATCCGCCGAACGGATCGTTCATCGGGATTCCATCCCAAAGGACAAGTGTGCGGCTCGCCCCGTTGGAGCCCAGACCGCGCAGCGACACTCCCTGCGTCGTCGGATTAGCGACAACGCTGATGGAACGGCGGAACAACTGAAATCCCGGTATGATGAGCAGGCGGTCGTCGATATTGACTCCGGGGAGCTCGGCGACATCTTGCTGGGTCAACGTGGTCACCGAAGAAGGAGAGTCCTGCGCTACGGTGTCAGTGACGTTAATGGACGTGTTGACCGGCGGAAGGGTGACCTGCTGAGGCGGCATCTGCGCCCACAGCGAAAGCGTCGGGACCAGCCAGCCGAACCCGCAGACCCGCCATCTCCTGACCGGACGATGCCAATCGCTCCGGCGCGGCGCTGAAAATAATGCGAAACAGGACATCGTTGTCGGAAGGAGGAAGCGCTTTCCCGCGCGATGGCGCTACCAGCGCCAGATATTTCAGGATAGTATAGACATCCTCTTCCTCGGGCACGCGCGCATCGAAATCCTGGCTGCACAGCCGGAAACGCGCGCCCCGCTCGGTTAGCCGCCACGCCACGAACGCGCACATACCCACGGCGCGTTCGAACCACTCCTCGTGTTCCGGTGGCACATCCAGGTCGAGCCACATCTCAACCGCCAGTTCCTGCTCGCGCGCGAAATCCCTGACTTGTAGCTCGCCCACGTGCGCGGTTGCTTTCCAATCCACATGGCGCGCGCTCTCGAACGATTCATAGGGGCGTATGCGATAGAAGTCGTGCCCCGGGCCGCGCGCGTATGCCTCCAGCTCTCCGGCAATGGCGGCAAAGAGGTCTTCGAACCCGGGCTGGGGATCCACCGGCGGATAGACAATCAGATCGCGCCCCATGTTCATCTGGATCCGGCGCTCCGCGAAACCAAATGGGAATCGCGTGGAGAAGCGGAAATTGCTCTCTCGGTACAAACCGCGGCGCGGGAAGAAGACTTCCACCGGACCGCTGACCGCCGCCCCCGCCGGGATCATCGGAAAATAGAGCGGCGGCGAGACGGAACGCGCATCGGTGGGCGTCAAATGGATGGAGAACGATGTCATCCACGCTTTTACGTTGCGAACCACTACGCGCCCCTGCAGGCGGCGCTGCGCCGGGATATGTTCGGGCAGGATGAAATCGAGCTGGAGGCCCGCCAAAGACAATCGGCTGATAAAGCCGGAGACCATGAGCGTGGAGAGCATGGCCGCGAGAATCAGAAACATCAAATTGTTTGCCGAGGCGAAGGCGGCCAGGGCGACGAGAACGCACGCTCCGGAATAAACAAGCCCCGCGCGCGTGATCTGTTGGCGCACGCCAAGGTCTAAAGCCTCGCTGATCTTATGCCAGAGATGCCGCACTCTCTTTCACCATCGCACAGGCGCCGTCGGCGCGAGACGCTAGCCCACCAATAGAGTTGGGATATAGAAACGGGGGACATCCATGGCTACAACCGGTGCAAGTGCTGCGGATCTCGCGGAACCCGGATTGATCCGAGCAGGTCGCGGTCCGTCTTGCACGGCCTGACTCAAGAATTGAAAAAACCGGGCGGCCCGGTCAAGCCGCCCGGCGGAGAAAAGGAGTGACCCTTCAGACCAGGTTCGGAATCTTGATGATCTTCTTCTGGATCGCGTACTGCACCAACTGGGCCTTGTTGTGAATATCCAGCTTGCGCATGAGGTTGAACTTGTGCGCTTCCACCGTCTTGACGCTGAGGTTGAGATCGCAGGCGATCTCCTTGACCGAATTGCCCTCGGCGAGCATTTTCAGGACCTCGCGTTCGCGCGTGGTTAGCGTCGCGAAACGTGGCAGACGGTTGGCGGACTTGATGCGCGAGCGGAAATCGTCCACAAGCTGCGACAGCATGCGGGGGCTCAGATAGCTTCCGCCCCGGCAGATGTCGCGCACCGCAGCCACGAGTTGCTGCGATGGGCTGTCTTTCAGCACGTAACCGCTGGCGCCGACTTCCATGCCCTCCACCAGGTAGTCCTCGTCGTCGTACATTGTGAGGAAGAGGACCTTGGTTTCCGGCCGGTTTTTGCGAATCTGACGCGTGGCTTCAAAGCTGCTCAGCCCCGGCATGCCGATGTCCATCAGCACTACGTCAGGGCGAACCTCATTCGCCTTATCCACCGCGTCTCCGCCATTCGAGGCTTCGCCGACGACTTCCATGTCCGATTCGGCGGAAATCAATGTTCTGATGCCCTGGCGAAAGAGTGTGTGGTCATCTGCCAGCATTATGCGAATTTTGGCCATATTACCCTGCCCGGTCTTTCTGAATCGTTCGTTTCCGCGTCACGCCCAGCCCGATTCGCTCTGTCATCCGGATCTCTCGGCGTTTCGGCCTTCGTTACCCAGCGGCAACGTGATCTGTATTCTCGTTCCCTTCCCCCGCTTGCCTCCGGGGCCTTTGCCATCAACGTGCTTTGCCCCCGCAGGCCAGCTTTTCACCTCAAACCGCCCACCCAGCAGAGCCACTCGTTCACGCATTCCCGAAAGACCGAACGAGTCTCGCCGCGCCAGCGCTTCGTCTACGTTGAACCCGACTCCGTCGTCTTCAACGGTCAACCTGACCAATCCATCGGCGGAACTGGCGGAAATGTTTACATTGCGGGCTCCGGAGTGCTTGCCGATGTTGTTGCAGCACTCCTGTACCAGGCGGTACAGGATGATCTCTGTCTTCTGAGGTATTGGCCTTAGTCGCGTCAGTTGCAGCCTCACTCGCATCGAATGCAGCCGGCGAAACCGGTTCACAAGCTGGCGCAACGCCGCTCCCAGCCCAAGCTGCTCCAGTACAGCCGGGCTAAGCGCCGCGATCAGGCGCCGCATTTCGAGAATAGTGCGCTCCGTCATTTCGCGCGCTTCACGCAGACGGGTGATCCACTCCGGGTTAACACCCGGCATCGAATGCTCCAGCAACTCCATCTGCAGCCGGATGCACAGTAGCGACTGTCCGGCCTCATCATGCAGCTCCCGGCTGATCCGGCGCCGCTCGATTTCCTCGACATGGAGCATGTGTTCAGCAAGCTGCCGAACCTGTTCCTCACGGGCCGCCAGATCCTCCATCAAGCGGGCTTTCTCCGCCGCCATCAGGCAGCGTTCGGCCGCGGCGGCCAGCAGATCCTGCTCTCGCGGCAGCCACTCGTAAGCCTTGGCGAAGGCAAACTGCATGACTCCTTCGGTGTGGCCATTGGTGGCCAGCGGGATCGACCAGCAGGATTTGTACCTCTGGCTCCACGCTTCATCCAGCACGTAACGCGCGCCGCCGTTGTCGGTGTCCACCTGGCGCGCCCGCTCGAGCGCGCGAATCAGCCCTGGGCGCGCGGGCGTGCTGTGTCCCGCGGTTCGTGGCTTTCCTCCGGAAACAGCGCTGGCCTGCAGCTGCCAGGCGGTCCGCGATTCGTCCAGCAGGTACAATTGGCCCGCGTCGGCGTGACATACCTGCACCAGTGTCTGCAGGAAACGGAGCAGTAATTCGTCGAGATTGCGGGATTCGAGTTCCACCCGGAATAGTTCGTAGAATGCCTGCGTTTCCGCTTCACGAACCTGATAATAGGCGTTATTCAGAGTCAGAATGACGCAGAAATGAAGTTGTTCTCTCACCCACTGGAAATTCGCGTATTCCCCCGGCTGGAGGCGCTTGAGAGTAGGCGTGAGCAGGTTATCGTACTCCTGGAGGGCATCGATAATCGAACTGGGCGCGATGTTCAGTTTGGCCAGACGCCGGCCGTTGTATTCCACCTGCTCAATGAACTTCAGCGGCGCACGCCCCGATCCCAGAATGAGAGCGGCCGAGCCGGGCGTCAACGCAGCCAGAGCGTTGCGAATCTTCGGCTCGAATCCGAGGCGCTTCAGCCGCGCAATGAACTTCCGCTCAAGAGCCTCGGCGTGCGGCAGCAGACAAACCGCAAGCCGTTGTAAATGCACGCGCAACTGATCGCTCAGTACGTCTGCCGCATCCGCCAGCTCGGGAGAGATTTCGGTAATCTGCACCTGTGCGCTATATCGGCAGCCAGGGTGAAGACTTTAGCTCGACCTGAGTTCTCACCCGCCGGGTGGGGGGCCTCTTCAGGCGGCCTACCCGGTTCGCCGTGGCGTGGAGGCTGCCGCAGCCGTGTGCCGCGGGATTGTCGTGGCTTCGCTTTCGTGGTCCTGCTTACAATCCTCCCGGTCGGGTGTTAGACTTCGATCAGTCGGACGCGGCGTCCCGACTGCCCTCCTTCGGTGCCATCCGGGGAAATTCTCGCTGAATTCATTTATCTCTGGGAGTAATTCCATACATGCGTATTCGTTCAATGACGCTCATCCTTGGGCTCATTCCCTGTCCCATCCTTGCAGTGGCGCAGAGCCTGGCTCCTGTCGTCAAAGTGACGGAAGCGCGCCTGCTCAAACTGGACAGCACGGACGCGAGCCTCGACCAACGCTGGGCTCCAATCTCCGGAATGCTCGATCCGAGCTATCGCGCCTTTCAGGCCAACGGCATGCAGCAAACCGTTTCCGCAAACGGCATTGCCAAAAGAACATGGCAGTTCGTGCGTGTGATCCTCGTTCTTACCAACACCAGCAAAGCGAAGCAGTCAATTCACCTCTGCGGCAACGGCGAGGCTTGCCCAAACATCGCCCTGATCGGAGCGAGCGGAGCGGCGGTGCCGGTTTGGGAGATTGTCACCGCAGGGATGTTCTCCGATGTCAACGGCTTCCGGTCAACGATGCAGGAGCATGCCAAAGGCGTTCTGCTGCGGCATGAATACAAAGGCGATCTCTACGCCGACCTCGATCCCGGTCAGCGCACCTGGGTGGCCGTGCTGTTCGACGCCGCGTCCGATCCCGGCAAGTGCACTCTGCGGGTGTTCGAAAGGACCCTTCCCGTCACCATCGCGCGCTGACGAAGAGTTCATCATGAGAGGCCTCGTTATCTCGTTCATGGCGTTTGCCGCCCAAACCGCATGGACTCAGAACACTCCAGCGGTAAGGAAGCTCTGCCTCTGCGAACTGCGGGTTCACGGCACCAGCAAGGCCGGCATCGCTGGCGGATTCGTCGGCGGAGCCCTCGGAGGGGCCATCGCCGGCGCGAGTGAAAGTGGCGGATACTACGCGGAATTCGGCGGCGAGGTACAACAGATATTTGAAAGCGCCCTCCGCGAAAGCAAGCTGTTCCAATATATCGGAAAAGATAAGATTGCAACCCGAAACCTCGGGAAGGACCTTCCGCTCGCGGAGGCCGCGAAACAAAACCAGCTCGATTGGTGCATGAAGGTCGACACAACCAGCGCCGCCGCGATGGGCTTCAACAAAAAGCTCCGTATGGTCGCCAAATGGGAGCTCGTGTCACCGGACGGACGGAAGGTGAAGATCGAGACCTCGGCCGATTCGGCCGAAACCTATGGCAAGTTCCCGGATGGCGCCGACCCGAACCTCAAGACGGCCTATCTGGAGTTGGCCAAAGAGATCGTGGGTCAGTTCCTGGACAAACTGCCTTCGCGCCTGGGTTTGTGACGTGTTTCGCATGCACGTTCCAGACCGCTGACGCGTCATTGCTAATGTGACTCGTCTCACGTTAGTGGTGTGCCTGCTTGGGCTGCCCGCGCTCGCTGCGCCGGATGCCGGCCTGGGTCGCATGCTGAAGGGAGTCGAGGACCACTACAACCGGGCAAAAACGCTCCAGGTCCTTTTTACCGAAGAATATACCGCTCAGGGGCAGACCCGGCGGCCCGAGAGCGGTCTGCTCTCGCTGCGCAAACCGGGAAGGATGCGCTGGGATTACAGCCGCCCTGCCGGCAAGCTGTTCATTTCGGATGGGAAAACCGTTTACCTCTATACGCCGGAGGCCCACCGCGTCGAGCGCGCTCCCCTGAAGGCCAGCGAGGATATGCGCGCGCCTCTGGCGTTTCTTCTCGGCAAGCTCGATTTCTCCAGAGAATTCAGGAACTTCGAGGCCAGACCCTCGGAATCGGATACGGTCATTACCGCCTGGGCCGCCTCCGACAAGCTACCTTACGAGAAGGTGGAGATGCTGGTCACCCCGGCGTTTGAGATTCATCGGCTGGTGGTGACCGGAAGCGACAAGTCCATTCTCACGTTCACCTTTGCCGGAGAAAAGGTCAATCCTCCGGTGGACGACGCTCTTTTCCGCTTTCACATGCCCGCCGGAGCAACTCTGGCCGAAGCCGAGGAACAGTGAACGCCGGGAAACAGTCAGCAATGACGAGCCGTAAGAAAAGATCGGCAGAGACGGTACATGGCTGAATTCCTGCTGAAGTACGCCGACCCCCGCGGTGAAATTCACCAGCAGGTGGCCTCCGCAGCCACCGAGCGCGAGGTCCGCGAGCGCTTCTCCCAGCAGGGGTTGCTGATCTATTCGATCAAGCCGCGCCGTGAAGTGACCGCCCTGCCCACTACGTTCCGGGCGAAGAAAAAGCTCAACACCACCAAATTCCTCATCTTCAATCAGCAGTTCATGACGCTGATCCGCGCCGGCCTACCGATCGTCAAGTCTCTCGACCTGCTGTCGGAACGTCTCTCCGATCCGAAACTCGCTGTCTGGATTCGCGCGGTTCGCGACGAGGTCCGAACGGGTACATTGCTATCCGACTCCTTCCACCGCCAGGGAGTCTTCCCGCCCATTTACGTCACTTCGGTGATGGCCGGCGAAAAAAGCGGCTCGCTGGCCGATGTGCTGGACCGCTACGTGACATGGCAGAAACTGGCGCTTGCCGTTCGCAAGAAGCTGCTTGCCTCCCTCATCTATCCTTCGCTGCTGATGACCATGGTGATCTGCCTGATCGTCTTCCTGATCACCTACGTAGTGCCGAACTTCGCGCAGTTGTACCGCAGCATGTCGGCTCAGTTGCCGACGGCGACACGCATTCTGATCGCGGTGGGCACCACGGCGCGCAACTACGTACTGCTGGGAGTGATAGCGCTGTTCGCCGCTGTTGGCGGATTCTTCGCGTGGTCCAGGACGGAGAAAGGCGCTATCCGCGTGGACCGCGTCCGCATGAAGATGCCCGTTTTCGGCGAAGTCTGGATCAAGTATCTGGTCGCCCAGTTCTCGCGCATTCTCAGCACGCTCCTGGTGGGTGGCATTCCGCTGGTTCAGGCGCTCGATACCGCCGCCAATTCCATCGGTAGCCCTTTGCTGAAGGAGACGCTCGACGAGGTCACCACGCTGGTCAAGGAAGGCCAGTCGCTCTCGGCTGCGCTCGTGAAGACGAAGGTGTTTCCCTCGCTCTCCATCGACATGATCGAGGTCGGCGAATCCACCGGCGCGCTGCCTGCCATGCTCAACAGCGTGGCTGATTTCTACGAAGACGATGTGACCACGCGCATGACTGCGGCGTTGTCGCTTATCGAGCCGGCAATCATGATCTTCATGGGCTGCTTCGTTACCTTTGTTCTTGTGGCGTTGTACTTGCCGATCTTCTCGCTCGCGGACAGTCTGAGGTAAGCGGATGGCGACCGACAAAATCACGTTTCGCGACCCTTTGCAGGAAATCGAGGACGCCCGCCAGTCTGCCGCGCGTTACCGCTGCGAGTTCGTCGATCTGAAGAGCATCCGTATCGACCCGGACCTGTTTCACTCGGTGCCCGTCGATCTGATGTTCCGCTACAACTTCGTGCCTCTGGCCGGCGAGAACGGGAGCCTCGATATCGCCGTCGCTGATCCAAGAAACCTCAACCTCATCGACGAGCTGTCCATCCTTCTGAACAAGAAGCTGCGCGTCAAGGTAGCCACGCTTTCACAGATTGCCGACCTGCTCAAGAAGACAGAGCAGTCACAGCGGGTTCTGGAGGAAGTGACCGAAGGCTTTGCGCTGGATGTCGTCGGCGACGAAGAGAACCAGGATGAAACGCTCTCCATTGACAAGCTGACCGCCGCCGACAGCGACATCGCCCCGGTCATCAAGCTGGTGGATACAACCATCTTCAACGCGCTGGAACGGCGGGCCAGCGACATTCACATCGAAACGCGCGATCAGGAAGTGGCCATCAAGTATCGCATTGACGGCGTCCTGCACTATGCCATGCCGCCTATCGCCAAGGAGTGGCATACCACCATCATTTCCCGAATTAAGGTGATGAGCGAGCTGGATATCGCCGAGCGCCGGGTGCCTCAGGACGGTCGTTTCCGTGTTCGCTACAAGCACCGCCTGATCGATTTTCGCGTGTCCATCATGCCCACCATTTACGGCGAGGACGCGGTGCTTCGCGTCCTCGACAAGGAGTCGATGAGCGAGAAGTTCGCCAAGCTCTCGCTCGAAGTGGTCGGGTTCCTCGACCGTGATCTGATAAAGTTCCGGCGGTACATCAAGGAGCCGTATGGGATGGTGCTGGTCACCGGACCCACCGGATCGGGCAAAACTACCACCCTGTACGCCGCGCTGAGCGAGATCAAGAACGACGAGGATAAGATCATCACCATCGAGGATCCGGTCGAATATCAGATTAAGGGCATCACGCAGATTCCGGTGAACGAGAAGAAGGGACTAACCTTCGCGCGCGGGCTGCGCTCCATTCTGCGCCACGACCCCGATAAAGTCATGGTCGGCGAGATTCGTGACCAGGAAACCGCGCAAATCGCGATCAACGCCGCGCTCACCGGCCACCTGGTGTTCACCACCGTTCACGCCAATAACGTCCTCGACGTGCTTGGCCGCTTCCTGAACATGGGCGTGGAACCCTACAATTTCGTTTCCGCGCTGAATTGCATTCTGGCGCAGCGGCTGGTCCGCGTGATTTGTCCGCATTGTAAGACCCGCGTTCACTATGACGACGAGTATCTTGTTGAGAGCGGCCTGCAGCCTGCCGAATGGCGCGAGGTCGGCTTCTACGAGGGGCGCGGCTGCTTCGAATGCGGTGGAACCGGCTTCCGCGGCCGCACCGCGATCCACGAACTGCTCGATCTGAGCGAACGCATCCGCGAGATGATTCTGGACAAGCGGCCAGGCTCCGAAATCCGCCGTCAGGCGCGCGAGGAGGGGATGACGTTCCTCCGTGAATCGGCCGTGGAGAAGATGCACGACGGGATCACGACGCTCAAGGAGATAAACAAGGTTACCTTCATTGAGGGTTGAATGTCGCTGCTGAACACATTACTTGGAGATCCACCGCCGGCCTGGGCTTTCGAGGTGAGCGAAGCGGGTATTGCCTGGGGCCGGACCGCCGCACCCCAGGACCTCCAGTTCCGTGCGCTGCCCAAAGGAACCATCACGGTTTCGCCGCTTCACGACAACGTGCAGGCGCCCGATGTGCTGGCGCGGGAAGTTGCCGCGCTGCTTCCCCCAGAGCCGAAAAAGAACCACCGCGTGGCGCTCATCCTGCCGGATTATTGCGCGCGAACCGCCGTGCTCGATTTCGATTCTTTTCCCGCCCATCGCGACGAGCAGCTCGCGCTGGTGAAGTTCCGCATGAAGAAGGCCGTGCCGTTCGACCTGGGCGGCGCGATCGTCAGCTACCATGCGCAGCCGCCCGCGTCGGGCGAAAAGCGGGTCGATGTCGTGGTAGCGCTGATCCCCATGGAGATCGTCTCGAGATACGAAGCCCCATTCCGCGACGCCGGTTTTCAGCCGGGCGAGGTCATCACTTCCACCCTGGCGGCCCTGAACATGGGGACGGCCGGTGGCGTCACCATGCTTGCCAAGCTCGCCGGAGCGACGCTGTCCGTGCTGGCGCTGAAGGGCGGGGTTCTGAAGCTGGCGCGGTGCGTGGAACTGGAGCAGGCCTCGGCCGAGGAGATCCTCGGCGTTCTGCATCCCACCGTGGCGTTCATCGAAGACGAACTGAAGGCTGCGCCGAACCGGCTGTTGCTTTGCGGGTTTGGACGGCTCGGCGACGATGAAGCCCAGGCATGGGCCTCGGAGCTGTGTGTCGAAGTGGAGGCGCTGCGGTCCCGCTTTGGCATACCCTCGCCCAACAACGCGGGGTTAATGGGCTATATGGAGTCGCTTGCCGCATGATCCGGATTCCTGTCAATCTGGCGACGGAGCCTTTTCGCAAGACGCGCGCGGCGCTGGTCGGCTTCATATCGGCTGCGGTGGTTCTCGGTCTGCTGTTGGTTGTCGAGATGGTTTATGTCCTGCATCAGCGCGACCAGGCGGCCGATCTGCGTGCAGCTCGCGCGGGCCTCAACGCTCAGCTTCAGGCTCTGAATGGCCGGCAGGCCCAGGTCAACTCCCTGCTCCGACTGCCCGAGAATGCCCAGGTACTCGAGGAAAGCGTCTTTCTGAACACTCTGATCGAACGCAAGGCGATAAGCTGGACCAGACTCTTCAGTGATCTCGGCCAGGTGGTTCCATACAACGTGCGGCTGATCTCAGTGCGGCTGCCTCAGATGGACTCGCTGAACCATGTACAGCTCGACATGGTGGTGGGCGCTCAGGACCCCGGCTCCATCGTGGAGTTCCTGAAGAAGCTGGAAGGCTCGCGGGCGTTCGGATCCACCGAGGTAATGAGCTCCATGCCGCCCGGCCAAAACGAACAGCTTTACCGTTATCGCGTTACGGTGACCTATGCGCAGAAACTCTAGAAGCCACTGCCTGCATCGCGTCTACCTGGCCGAACCCCGGACGAAGGGAGCGGTTTGCGGTTGCGAGGTGGTCCATGCATAGAGACTGGCGCGCTCTCTGGCCCCCTCGAGACCCGGTTGCGTGGGCCCAACTCGCCGCTATCGTGCTGCTGGCGGCCAATCTCGCCGGCGTCTGGCTGGTGCTGCGGCCGCCCGGCGGCTCGCCCGATGAATTGCGGTCGGAGCTTGCAGATTTGCGCACGCAGGTAGTTCAGCAGAGGAACGTCCTGACGCGTTCGCGTCTGTTATCTACGCGCGTCGAAACTGGCCGCACGCAGGATCAGCGCTTCATGAATGAGTACTTCCTCGATCAGCGCACCGCCGCCTCCACTATTGCCGCGGAACTGATCGAAGACGCAAAGGAATCCGGCGTGAAGCTGAAGGACGCGGCTTATCCGATCGAGCCCGTCGATGGCAGCGACAGCCTCAGCATGATGACTGTGTCGGCTAACTTCGAAGGGCGGTATCCGGACTTGATCCACCTGCTGGATCGTGTCGACAAATCGCCGCGTCTGCTGCTCATCGAGAGCCTGCAGGCCGCACCCGAACAGGGTTCCGATCGTCTTAATATCGGCCTGCGCTTCAATGTGTTCGTTCGGGAGAGCAGCGATAATCTGGTCGCGGAGGCGAAGCAGTGAAGCTACTTCCGGACAAGATCGGTGGCGATCCGAAGAAACTGGTGATTCTCGGCGGCCTTGCGCTGGTGCTCGGATATTTCATGTGGAGCAATCTGTCAGGCGGGGGAACTTCTTCCGGATCCTCGGCGGAAACCCCGGCGCCGCGGGCAGCCGCCGGCGCCGTTCCCGAATCGCCTGCTCCCGGAGCACCCACCCTGCCTTCGCGCAAACCCGTAAAACACAACCAGCAATCGAGTCTCGAGGATTTCAAGCCTTCGCTGAAGCGCGCGCGAGAGGTTGCCGGTGACCCCACCAAAGTGGACCCGACGCTACGCCTCGACCTGCTTGCGAGACTCCAGAACGCGAAATTCGAAGGCAATATGCGCTCGGTATTCGAGTTTGCGCAAGCTCCCCCTCCGCCCCCCGATGCAAAGCATCCCAAACCTGCACAGGCTCGGGCCTTCATCGGCCCGCGGCCCGTGCCGTCCGCTCCTCCTCCGCCGCCACCGCCCCCGCCGCCGCAGATCCCACTCAAATTCTATGGCTTTGTGAATCCGGCACGTCCTGACATCAAACGCGCTTTCTTCATGGACGGTGATGAGATCATGGTCGCCGGCGAAGGAGAAATCGTCCGCAATCGGTACCGGATCGTGCGCATCGGGGTGAACTCGGCCGTCGTCGAAGACATCCAGTACAAGGACCAGCAGTCGCTGCCGCTCGTCGCGGAGGAACAGGGATGAAACGCCGCACCAGCGAATCCGGTTACGCAATGCTCATGGTGTTCGTGCTCGCCTCGGCCATCGCTATCGCCCTTTATCTGGAAATGCCGCGTGTCATGTTCGAGCGGCAACGCCAAAAAGAGCAGCTGCTCATCGACCGTGGCGAACAATACTCGCTGGCGGTTCGGCGCTTTTACAACAAGTTCCAGAAGTGGCCCGCGACCATGGACGACCTCGAAAACACCAACAACATGCGCTTCCTCCGCCGGCGCTTCAAAGACCCGATGACTGGCAAGGATGACTGGCGCATTGTCCATGAGGCCGCCGGGGTGCTCACCGATTCCCTCGTGCATCCGCCTCAGCAACAGCAGCAGCAGAACGCCAATGGAAGCACGCCCGCCAATGCTACCTTCGGCACGTTAACGTCGAGCAATCCGACGGGCAGTTCTATGAGCAATCCATCCGGGACGACCGGCTCAGAGCAAGCTCCTCCCATGGCGCCCGGCCTGCTGTTCCGTCCCAGCGACCGCGGCCCTCTCGGTACGGCTCACGGGGGCGTCTCTCCCGAAGATGGCGGACTTTCCGGGTTCGGGAGTGATTACCAAAGTGCGGGCGTTCCCCCTTCGGATCAAATGGGTACGGATACTTCAGGCCAGAACCCAGCGGGCGATCAGACGGCGCAGAACAACAACCCCGGAGCGGGGCAGAACGGCAATCCGGGGCAGAATCTCAATCCCGGTCTGGCCCTGAACGGAGGTTCCGGGACATCTCCAATCGGCATGCCAGGCACGCAGCCCCCCGGCGTACCGCCCAATGGGTTCAGCCCTCTCGGACCCGGCGCGACAGGCCCTAACCCCGCCATCAATCAGATCCAACAGAGCCTTTTCGGGCCCCGCCCGACACCTGGGACCAGCGCTTCGGCTTCAACTCAGAGTCCTCTCTCGGGAGGCGGCATCGGCATCGCTGGCGTTGCCAGCAGTGCTGGTTTTGAAGGGATTAAGACCTACCACGATCAGCGCTATTACAAGAAGTGGGAATTCACCTTTGATATGAGCACCCTGCAGCAAATGCAACAACAGCAGCTTGCGCCGGCGGGGACGCCCCAGCCCGGCGCGAACTCCCCTTTCGGACAGCCGCAACCTACCCAGCAGCCCGTACAACAGAATCCGACCCCACCCTCCTCAACAATCGAGCAAACACTCTGATCTCGTTCGGTAAGCACGTAGTGTTAAACGGGTTTTTCATAGACCTGGGGCTCCGTCTGGCAGGATCCCCGGCGGAAATACTGGGGATAATCACTACACTTTTTTCTCACCAAAGCCGATGTTGTAAAGGACAGGTGGACCGATGAACCGCAGCGAGAATTATAACGGCGCGGGTAGCCCCGAGACAGAACTCCGGGCTCTAATCGCGCTGCTCCTGGATGCAATTTCATCGGATTCCGTCGCCTCCGCTGGCGCCCAGGCCGAGCTTGCGGCGATTCGCAAACAGGTCAACGGTTTCACGCCCGGGGAACTGTCCGAGGCGACGGCGAAGCTCTCGGCGTGGGTGCAGCGCTGGCAAAGCGAGATCGAACGGCGCCTGAACGGGTTGTCGCCGGCAAGGCGAAGGAACGGGGCGCAGAACGGCGCTGCCGTCAAACCCGGCACCGACCCTTGTACAGGTCTGCCCGCCAGAGGCGAAGCGGAAAAGGCAATTAAGGGCGACTTTGGAAGCCGCCGCCCCGTTTGGGCGACGGTCTTTATTCTGCAGCGTCTTCCCGCGATCAACGCCCGTTTTGGCCGCTCCGTCGGCGATCATATGCTCGTAACGGCGGCACGGCACCTCGCCAGACAACTCGGCGAAACCGACCTTCTGTTCCGCTGGATCGGGCCGTCGTTTGTCGCGCTGATGGAGAGACCCGATGCGGCCGATGTTGTTCGCGCCGAGGTAAATCGGATCTGTACCGCACGGTTCCATGCCAGCGTGGTTCTGGATTCGAGCACCGTGTTGATACCGGTGTCGGTCAAATGCCATCTCCTGAGCAGTTCCGACTACAGCTCCGCGACAGAGTTCATAGGCACTCTGCTGACCATCGTTTCTGACGAGCGGGAGGTCACTGTTCCATTGGCGTCCGCGGCTGCTGCGGCGCCTTCTCCTCGCGCGGTGGGAAGCGGCGCCGAAGGCTAAGATACTGTTATCGCGCAGCCGCGTAGCCCTGCCAGAGTGCCCCGATTTCAGCGCTTTTTACGTCGCCAGGATGAACGATCACACGGTAGCGAAAACGCAGGCTCTGGCCGGCCGGAAGCCTAAGCGCCCCATTCCTCGATAAATCATTCGTAAAAGCGGCCAAACCGTACGGATTCTCGGCAAACAAGCCGTAAGCCCGGGCGTGCCAGCGCGGCGGATGTCGGGGATTGTCGGGGTGGTCGAGGATGGCCACCCCCAGATTTTCGCTTCCCACCGAGCCGGAATAATCGCACCATTCCGACGGCTTCCCCCAAACGGCTTTCTCACCGCTTGCACCCTCCCCATTCGTAATGCGCCCAGTGCCCGTGTCTTCCTGAAGCGCGGGCCGCATGCGGATTCCGAACAGCCCGTCTTTCTTGTCGCCAAAAGTGACTTCCGGGACCGCCGTCAGCGCGATGTCGAAATCGATGATGCGCAGCGTCGCATCGCCGTAAAAGGTCATCGTCCGGTCCTCGCGCAGCAGCAACTCGCCTTTCGGGCCGACCCAGTCAAAACCAACCGAGACCCTGCCCTCGCGTTTTCCGGACACGATCTCCCCGAGTTTGCGAAACACGATGCGGCCGCGATTCGGCGTCGTGTAAGAGGCCTCGTTGTTCCAGAAGTCGAGGCCATTGACGCTCTCGTGAGCGAACCAGACGCCGCGCTGATGCTTGTGATCCTTCGTCGTGCCTGCCTCCTCGGGAACGTCCTCCATGGGCCACATGCGTGTGACGTAGGTGCCCGACGCCGCGCGCAGCGGATGCAAAAACGGCTTCGTGATGTCCGGGCCGGCGTAATAGAAGTCCGTGAAGGGCTTGCCATTAACGTCGATGCTGATCCTGTTGGAACCAGGCGTGATCTTCACCTGAGCGAGCAATGGCAGGGCGAAAGCGGCGAGGAGCAGAGTTATCTGTTTCACGATCTCATCATATTCCGGCGATCTCGCCTTTGATGTGGCGCAGCGAGTCGGCCGCCAGCCGTTCAGGTCCCGGCCCGAAATCGAATGCCTCGAGCGAAAGCCAGCCTTCGTAGCCCCGCCGCGCCAGCGTTCGCAGCACGGGTTTGTAATCGTAGCTGCCCGCTCCACAGTGCCGGCCATCGAGCTCGTTAAGATGAACGTGCCGAATCGAAGCAAAGTGCCGCTCCACCAAAGTATCGTGCGGGTCGCTCTCGTCGACGGCGTTATGGACATCGAACAGTGTCGGCCCGATCGCCGCCGCCTCGTCCAGGGTCCGCACTACGTCGCACTGCGCGGCAGGCAAAGCCTCCAGCAGAACGAGCACGGCACGTTCGGCGGCTTGAGGTGCGAGGGCCGCCAGGCCTTCCACCAGACGGCGCGTAGCCTCCTCTCGCGTCGAGCCACCGGCGGTTCCGCGCTGAGCGGGCGACCCCAGCACCATAACGCCGTCAGGCCCAAGGTCCGCGCACAGATCCACGAGTCCGCGCATATGTTCCCAGCTTCGGCCGCGAAGCGCGTTGTCTGGTGTTGTGAGATGCAATCCCTCTGGCGCCACCATCAGCCAGTGGAGGCCGGCGAAGCTCAGGCCCTCCGATCGAATGACGTCCGCGTATGCGCGCCTGGCCGCCGCCGGAATGCGCACGGGATCGTCCGACAACGTGAAAGGAGCAATTTCGATTCCCGTGTATCCGATCCTGCGAATGGCTCCGCAGGCGTCGGAAAAGCGCCAGCCTTCAAACGCTTCATTGCAAATGGCGTGACGAAACGTCATTCCACTTCACAATGGTAGGATAGATATCTGCGTCTTCGCCAATGATGCGTCTTGAGGAAGTGTTAAAGCCGGAAGACCGGGATTGGGTACTGGCGCGTCAACTCGACCTCGAACGGCTCCCGAGGCACATCGCCATCATTATGGACGGCAATGGCCGCTGGGCGCGAGGCCGCAATCTTCCGAGGGTCGCCGGTCACCAGGCGGGAATGGAATCTGTACGCGCGGTGGTGGAAACGTGCGCGCGACTGGATATTGGCGCTTTGACACTTTATGCATTCTCAGTCGAGAACTGGAAGCGCCCGCGGGCTGAAGTGGAGACGCTGTGGCATCTGCTGGGTGTCTATCTTCGCCGCGAGCTGGCCACCATCGTCGAGCAAAACATCCAGCTCAGTGTGATGGGCCGCATCGAGGAACTGCCGCCGCGCGTCCGGCGTGAGGTGGAATCGGCTGTCGGCGCCACCGCTCCTAACTCCGGCATGCGTTTGAACGTGGCGCTGAATTATGGCGGCCGTACCGAATTGGCCGACGCCGTCAACGCGATACTCGACCAGGCGCGCGCGGACGGAACTCTGCCTGTTCTCAAGGTGGACGAGCATATGATCGCCGCCCGCCTGTACACCGCGGGGCTTCCCGACCCCGACCTTTTGATTCGCACGTCCGGTGAGATGCGCGTGAGTAACTTCCTGCTCTGGCAGATCGCCTATTCGGAACTTTACGTCACCGATACGCTTTGGCCGGACTTCCGCCGCGCCGATCTGCTGGAGGCTCTGCTTGACTTTCAGAAGCGCGACCGGCGATTCGGTGGCCTCTCCCCCGTCGCGCATCCGGCTGGTGCCGCGAAGTCGGCCCACCCTGTGGAAGCTCTCGGCAGCGCGCGATGAAGCGGGTCGTCACCGCGGCCGTCCTCACTCCGCTCATCATCTCCGTCATTCTCGTGGCCCCGCCGTGGCTGTTCACCTCGGTCGTTGTAATTATCGCGTCGTTTTGTTTTTACGAGTACAGCGGCATTGTGACGCATCACGGCATCCGTCCGCCGGGCGTTTTCGGCTACGTCGCCGGCCTGCTCGTCCTGCTCGCCCCCCGGCTCGATGTGGCCGTCTTGATTGCCCTCGCCGTAATCGCCTTGTCGCTCTCATTACGCTGGAACGATCTCACCGACTGTCTCCCGTGGGCCGGCTCGCTTCTGCTGGGCGTGCTTTACATCTTCGGCTGCTGGCGTTTCGCCATTGGCCTGCGTGGCCTCGCTGCGCGCTGGCTCTTATTCGCTGTCTCCCTCAACTGGGCTGGAGACATTGCGGCCTATTACGTGGGACGCGCCATTGGTCGGCACCGGCTCGCACCCGCCGCCAGCCCCAATAAATCCTGGGAAGGCTCCGTCGCCTCGGTGGTGGCTTCGCTGGGCTACGCCGGGTTGTATTTCATCTGGGTCTATCCGGACTGCGGTCTTGCCTGGCCAAAGTTGCTGGCCATGACAGCCTCGGCCAATGTGGCCGGACAGCTGGGTGACCTCGCGGAATCGGCTTTGAAGCGCGGCGCCGGCGTCAAAGACAGCAGTAACCTTCTCCCCGGTCACGGCGGCTGGCTCGACCGCGTGGACAGCTCGCTGTTCGCCATGCCCACCGTTTATCTATTAGTCGCCTGGATGCTCGGCAGAAATTGACCATCCGTCGGGCCAGCCCGCCGGCCTTTAATCATGTAAAGCGTTACACTGGTCGCTTGGCCCTCATTCGGATCGAGTCCTACCATGAAAATCCACGAATATCAGGCTAAGGCGATCCTTGCCCGCTATGGCGTACCCGTGCCCCGCGGCGAGGTTGCCTACACCGTTGAAGAAGCGGAGGCCGCCGCCCGCAAGCTGGGTGGCAGCGTCGTCGTTAAAGCGCAAATACACGCTGGAGGCCGCGGCAAAGGCGGGGGCGTGAAGGTGGCCCAGGACGCACTCGAAGCCGCGGCGATTTCAAAGAAGATTCTGGGCATGAAACTGGTTACCCACCAGACCGGACCCGAAGGCCGTATCGTCCAGCGCCTGCTGATCGAGGAAACGCTCCCCATCGAGCGTGAGCTCTACCTCGGCATTGTGCTGGACCGCAACCAGGGCAAGGCGGTCTTCATGGCCTCCTCCGCGGGCGGCATGGAGATAGAACAGGTAGCTGCAGCCACGCCCCACCTGATCCTGCGCGAGATCATGGAGCCCGGTTTCGCGCTGCAGCCTTTTCAGGCGCGGACTCTCGCCTTCGGAATGGGCGTTCCGGCCGCCAGCGTGAAGGCCGCCTCCGACGCCATGATGGCCCTGGCCAAAGCCTACGACGACATCGACGCTTCGCTGGCCGAGATCAACCCCTTCATCCTGACCAAAGACGGCAAGGTTTACGCCCTCGACGCCAAGATCAACATCGACGATAACGCGCTCTACCGCCACAAGGATCTGCTTGAGCTCCGCGATCTCAATGAGGAGGACCCGCTGGAAGTGGAGGCCTCCCGCCATGGCCTGAACTACATCAAGCTCGACGGCACCATCGGCTGCATGGTCAACGGCGCGGGACTCGCCATGGCCACCATGGATATCGTGAAGTGGGCGGGCGGGTCGCCGGCGAATTTCCTCGATGTGGGCGGCGGAGCCAATTCCGAACAAATCCGCAACGCCTTTCGCATTCTGATTTCCGACAAGAGCGTGCACGCGGTCTTTATCAACATTTTTGGTGGTATCCTGCGCTGCGACACGCTGGCAACGGGCGTCGTGGATGCGGCCCGGGAGCTGAGTGTCGCCGTGCCCATCGTAGTGCGCATGGAGGGCACCAACGTCGAAAAAGGCCGCGAAATCATCAGCGCATCCGGACTGAACTTCACCATCGCCGAGGGCATGCGCGACGGCGCTGAAAAGGTCGTCGCGCTGGCGAACGGAAAGGGGCGGTCATGAGCATTCTGGTGGACAAAAACACGCGCGTGATCGTCCACGGGTTCACGGGACGCGAGGGGAGTTTCCACTCCCAGCAATGCCTCGCCTACGGCACGCAGATTGTCGGCGGCGTGGTCCCTGGCAAAGGCGGCCAGACGCATCTCGACCGTCCCGTGTTCAATACGGCGATTTCTGCCGTTGAAGCGACCGGCGCCAACGCCTCGCTGATTTTCGTACCCCCGGCCTTTGCCGCCGACGCGATTATGGAAGCCGCCGATGCCGGCGTCGCCCTCGCCGTGTGCATCACCGAAGGCATTCCCGCCGAAGACATGGTGCGCGCCTGGCAATTCCTGCGCTCGCGCCGCACCCGTCTGATCGGGCCGAATTGTCCGGGCATCATATCGCCGGGCAAATGCAAGATGGGCATCATGCCCGGACACATTCATCTTGAGGGCAACGTCGGAGTGGTCTCGCGTTCCGGCACGCTTACCTACGAAGCAGTGGGCCAGTTGACTAATCTGGGCATCGGGCAATCGACGTGCATCGGAATCGGCGGCGATCCGATCATCGGCACTACATTCCTCGATGCGATCCGTTTGTTCAACGACGACCCCGATACGCACGTGATTGTAATGATCGGGGAGATCGGCGGCAACTCGGAGGAGCAGGTTTCGGCCTACATCAACGAGAACGTGAAGAAGCCAGTGGTTGGCTTCATCGCAGGCCAGACCGCTCCTCCCGGCCGTCGCATGGGCCATGCTGGGGCGATCATCTCGGGCGGTTCCGGGAAAGCTTCGGACAAAATCGCCGCGATGCGGGCCGCAGGTGTCACCGTCTGCGACACGCCCGCCGATATCGGCGACAACGTCAAGAAGCGGCTATAACGAACCAGGCGCGTCTCCTGGATACGGGAGCAACCCTTCCACGAACTGTCCGATATTTCGCCTCCAACCGGCGTCTGCTGCGGACGGGTCTATTTCGTGCAGCGCGCCGAGCTGCTCCACCACCGCCGACAAGTCCGGATAAGCCGGTGTCCCCACCATCGCCGTAAACATTGCGCCCAGAACCGCTCCCTTGTTGGCCAGCGGTCCGGTACGGCTGCTCACCAAAACGCGACAATCCGGCGCCAGCTTGCGCAGGCCCGCTTCGAGGGCCAGCTGAATCAACTCCGAACGCGACAGGCCACCGGTGATCACGAAGCGGCGAATCGGCGGCACATCCGGGTCGAGAACCTCTCCAAGCATGCCCCTGGCGATACGCAACATGTGAACGGCGATAGAGACCTGGGTGGACAGCACCTTAGCCCCCAGTGGCAGATTCTCCCAACCCACGGGATACACCTCGCTCCAACCCCGCGACGTCTGCGTCTGATCCACGAAGACCAGATCCGCCGGTCTGGCCGCAAGCGCCAGCCGGTTGAGTTCGGCGTAACTCAGGCGCTCGCTGTTGTACTCGCGCACGAACCGGTCGTACCAAACCGCGCAGTCGGCCAGCATCATCAGCAGCAGGCTGTCGTCGAAATACTCGAAACGCGCGGCATTCCCTCTGAGCCGCGCGTCCGGCCGGCAGCGGCGAATCACCGTCCCGCTGCTTCCGAGCGACAGCACCACCGTCTCGCGGTCCGCCAGACCCGATCCGACGCCGCCGGCGTGGTTATCGCCGAGACCTGCTCGAACCGTCCACCCATCCAGAGTCGCGGCCACTTTCCGCCAGGCCGGCGCTGCCTGCGCCGCAAGGACTCTTGCTACCGGCGCGCCGCTCTCAATGGGCTCCGGAAACCACGCGGCATCAAGACCGGCTGTCGCAATCGCCTGGCTCGCCAGCGCTTTTGTCTTCTGGTCCAGCAGTCCGTTGCTGACCGCGTCGGACATGCTCAACCGCTCTACGCCGGTCAGTTGCCGCGCCATGTAGTCACCCGTCGTCATGACGCGGTGGATCTTCGTGGCCAGGTTCGGCTCCTGCCCCAACGCCCATTTCAGCTTTGGCAGAATGAAACGCGGCTCCAACCGTCCGACGCTCTCCTCCACGCCGGCGCGGCGCAACTCCTCCACCTCCGCCGTGGCCGCGTGATTCTGCCAGGTGATGAACGGGAGGATCACTTCACCGCCCGCGTCCAGCAGAACCATGTCGTGCTGGCGGACCGAAGCGCAGAGGTCGCCCGGCTGCCCGAATCGCCAGCCTCTCGTATGCAGGCTCTGCAGAGCCTCTTCAATCATGTCGGGGAGAGTGGCCGATTCCACGGCCGGCTGGCCTTGCCAAGCGGTTGTTCCGCGCATTGGGACGGCGGCTAAATCCTCATCTCCCGCCGCGCCTCGAACTCCCAGCGTCACCGCCGAGGTACTGATGTCCATTCCCAGAAATCGGGCGTATTTCTCCGTAGTAGCCATGAAACGGGCATCATATCAGGTGCCCGCCATGGAGTCGCGATTATTCGTAGCGCAGCGCCTGTTTTGGATCGACGCGTGAAGCACGGCGTGCGGGCAACCAGACAGCAAGCAGCAGCAGCGACAGCACGCCAATCCCTGCCAGGACGAAAGTTGCCGCATCGAACGGTTGAATCCGGTACAGCATCGATACGATCCATCGCTGCGCCCCGCAGGCTGCCATGAAACCGCAGGCCAGCCCGATGACGCCCGCCCGCATTCCTTGTCCAGCGAAGCTCGCGAGGATCCTGATCGGCTTCGCTCCCAGGGCCATGCGGATGCCGATCTCCATGGTGCGCTCGCCGACGACGTGCGCGACTACCGCGTAGATCCCCACCACCGCCAGGAGCAGCGAGATTCCACCGAAGATGGCGAGCAGCCACGCCAGCACGCGCCGCAGTCCGAGAGATTCGGCAATGCGCTCATCCATGGACGCAATGTCATAGACCGCGACCGAGGCGTTGGCGCGACGAACCGCCTCGCGAATTACGCCGCCCGCCGGCGCCCGCGAACGCACTACAATGCCGATGTCGGGGAAGAAGGGCGTCTGTGTCAGCGAGTAGTAAACCATGGGCCGCGAGCCTTCTTCGAGCGTGCTTCCTCGAACCGTGCCTACAATGCCCACAATCCGTGCCCACTCCTTGTACATGCCGATTTCCTGGCCGATAGGATCCTCGTTTGGGAAGAACGCACGCGCCAGCTTCGCGTCGATGAGACAGACGGTCGGAGCCGTGGCGGTGTCGCTGTCGGCAAGGTTGCGCCCGCGAAGCAGCGGTATGCCCATCGTGTGCAGGTACTCGGGCGTGACCATATATGCTTCGCCGTGCCATTCGGGTTCGTTCGGGCTGTGCTCGCGATTGCGGATGCCAAAGCTGCTGGTGAGTTCAGCCCCGCTGAATGGGATCGGCTTGCCGAGGGCCGCGGATTCCACTGCCGGACTGGCCGCGAGCGCCGCCCGCAGGCGATCCGGAAAGCCCGGGTCATTATTGGGTTTCAGCACGAATGCGGTGCTGAGGTTCGACGCATCGAAGCCGGGCCGAATCCTCTCCACCGACCACAGACTACGCAGCAGCAGTGCGGTGGTTGCAACCAACGCGAAGGCCCCGGCCACTTCAGCAGCAACAAACACGTCCCGGAACCAGCGGGGACGACTCCGCACCAGCGCGGCGGCCTGGCTTTCGCGCAGCAACTGCACCGCCGGCGCCGAACCAAAGAGCAGCCCGCTCGCCAGGGCCAATCCGAAACCGTAAACCAGCATCCTCGTGTCCAGCTTTACCAGATCGAGCCACTGGCTTTCGAGCGGCAGTTTTGCAATGAGCCTCACGGCTGAGCCGGCGAGGGGCAATCCGGCCAGGCCGCCCAATGCGCCCAGGAGCAGACTCTCCACCAGCAATTGCCGTACGATTCGCACGCGCGACGCACCGATGGAAATGCGAATCCCGATCTCGCGGCGGCGGCCGGCTGCGCGTGTCAGAAGCAGTCCCGCCACGTTGGCGCAGCCGGTGAGCAACACCACCAAAGCCGCGGTCCACAGGATCCACAGGGGCCGCCTCAGGTCGCCCACGACGAAATCCGAAATCGGATCCACCTCCACGCCGTATCCGAAACCCTCATAGCCCTCGGCCTTCATGTCCAGACCACCCATGTAGCGGTTCACCCGATCCGCCGCTCGCCCGACGCTGACTCCGTTCCGCAGCCGCGCAAACACCCACAGGTTCATGTTGTAGCCGCGACGGAAGCGCTCGGACGTAAGGTACAGAGACGTCCAGATGCGCGCGCTGGGAGGAAAGTGGAAATCGGCCGGCGCCACGCCAACGATGCGATAGGCCTTCCCGTCCAGTATCACCGAGCGGCCGATCGCCGCGCGGTCGCCCCCGAACTGGGCCTTCCAATATGCGTGCGACAAGACCACGCTTTCTCTGTCCTCCGCCGTAAAAAAACGTCCCAACTCCGGATTCACTCCAAACACGCGAAAGTAATCGGGCGTTACCGAACGGCCGATCAGTCGCACCGGCTCGCCGCCCACCTGAGCGGTCCAGTAGTGGCCCTCCTCGGCGGCAACCGCGGAGAACGCGTCGGTCATTCCCTGAAGCTCGCGAAACTCCACCGCCGATGCCTGCACATGGCGAAACTGAATCTTATCGATGCGCACTCGCGCCACCACCACGCGATTCGCGTCACGCAAACTCACGGGGTTCAGCAGCACCGTTTCCAGCACGCTCACGATGGCCGTGTTCGCGCCGACGCCAAACGCGATAGTCAGTATTGCCGCGGCCGACAGAAGCGGCTGTCGTCGGGCCAGGCGCCACGCGAATTGCAGATCCTTCAGCGCGCCGGAGAGCCACTGAACGTTCCACTGATCGCGGCTCTGTTCGACAAAAACCGTGGTATTGCCGAATTCCCTCGCCGCCGCGGTACGCGCTTCCTCGCGGGGCATGCCTGCGGCGACAAACTGCTCCTCCAGCATTTCACGGTGCAGGCGGACTTCTTCGGCCAACTCGCTCTCGGCGGCTCGACGGCGGCTCCAGCGACGCGCGCGATTCCAGAGCTTCATGCGCTCTCCATCACTTCGCCGATCGCCGCAATCATGAAATTGAAGCTCTTCACCTCGGCGGCCAGTTGCTTCCGGCCAGCGGGAGTGAGCCGGTAGAAGCGCGCCTTGCGATTGGTCTCCGTAGTGGCCCATTCCGCGGTCACCCACTCGTTAAGCAGCAGACGCTGAAGCGCCGGATATAGCGAGCCTTCGCCGATCCGCAGAGCGTCGTTCGAAACGCGTCGGATGTGCTGGGCGATGCCGTAGCCGTGGTTGGCGCCGCGCGTAAGCGTCTTTAGTACCAGCATGTCGAGCGTGCCCGGCAGCAATTCAGGTGTTTCCATTGTTTGTCAATCCATCGACTATCGATGGTTAGAGTATGTCCTGAATAACGAACTCCTGTCAAGCCCTGCGGGGAATGAGAAGTGCCATGTCGCCGGCGGTGAATGGGCGAATGCCGTTTCCGTTCGCGGGCCGCGGAGGCGCACGTCCAGGCCCGGGCTCAGTCCTGCCCGGCTCGAATCCGCTCTGCCACGGTCTTACCGCCCTTGATGCAGTCCGGCACGCCGATCCCGTGGTATGCGCTTCCCGCAAGATGTAGTCCACCGAGGGCCGCCGCCAGTGCCTCGATCCGCTCGACCCGGACTGCATGCCCTACGGTGTACTGCGCCATCGAGCGCGGCCAGCGTGCGATCTTCGCGAACGTTGGCTCGGCATCCACAGCCATGATTCGCTGGATCTCCTGACGCGCCGTCGATACCACATCCTCGTCGGTGCGCGCCAGGCTGTCGCCTCCCATGAAACATCGCAGCACCGCCTTGTCGCTCGGGACGCGATGGGGAAACTTGGTGCCCAGCCAGGTGCAGCCCAGCAGCATGCCGCGCTCGGCTTTGGGGACCAGGAAGCCGAAACCGTTCAGTGGGTGTTTCACGTCCTCGCGACGATAGCCGAGCGCAAGCGTCATCGATGAAGTGTAGGAAATCGCGGAAAGCAACTCCGCGAGCTCGGGCTCCAGCGGCCGCAGCAAATCGGCCGATTGATACGCGCGGCAGGCGAGCACCACATGATCCGCCGAAATCCACTGGCCACCGGCCCGAACGCGCCACCCGGGCTCGATAGCCTCTGCTGCCTCCCGCACTATCGTCAGCCGCTCGCCCGCCGCCCGCACAATCGCGTCGGCCATCGCCGCAAGTCCCCCTTTCAGCGATTGGAACAGCGGCCCGCCCCCCGCGCCGCCACGCCCGCGAGCGGCCAATACACCGCGCGTGAGACTCCCATATTTCGCCTCCAGATCCGCAAAGCGCGGCAGGACGCTGACAACGCTCAGCTTCTCCGGATCGCCTCCGTATACCCCTGAGAGCAGCGGCTCACCCAAGTAATCCACCGACTCCTGTCCGTAGTGATCGCGCAGAAATTCCCCGACGGACCGGTCCCCCCGTGGCTGGCCCGGCCGGCGAAACCACTCCAACCCCATGCGGATCTTCGTGCCCCAGCTCAGTAGTGGACTGCCCAGCAGAGGCATCACTTTCGTGGGCACCACCATCATCAGGCCGTCCGGCAAAGGCACCAGCCGGCCTCGCCTCAGGATGTAGCTCTTACGCAGGTGATCGTTGGAAGCGATGACCTCGCCATCGAGGCCCAGATC
>Ga0335078_10000792_pt1 | contig 48259 bp, 34 predicted proteins | sample Lox_Sample_32_FD_206711 | JGI IMG/M metagenome (GOLD analysis project Ga0335078, IMG submission 206711) | Soil microbial communities from Loxahatchee National Wildlife Refuge, Florida, United States - Lox_Sample_3.2 | ecosystem: Environmental > Terrestrial > Soil > Wetlands | place: USA... | reverse complement strand
CCATCTGCGCCGCGCCCGTGATCATGTTCTTGATGTAGTCGGCGTGACCCGGGCAATCCACGTGCGCGTAGTGCCGGTTCGCCGTCTCGTACTCCACGTGCGCCGTCGCGATGGTGATGCCGCGCGCTTTTTCTTCCGGCGCGTTGTCGATCGAATCAAACGACCGGAACACAATCTTGGGATTGTGCTTCTGCAGCACCTTGGTGATGGCCGCCGTCAACGTGGTCTTGCCATGATCGATGTGCCCGATCGTCCCCACGTTGCAGTGCGGCTTATTCCGTTCAAATTTCTCTTTCGCCATATCTCAGCCTCTAGCTCCTAGCTTCTAGCTCAAAAACTATTTCGTCGTGCCCTGAACCTTCGCGATGATTTCCTCCGCGACCGAACGCGGAGCCTCCTCATAGCGCGCAAAATGCATCGAGTATTCGGCGCGGCCCTGGGTTGACGAACGCATGTGGGTCGCGTAACCAAACATTTCCGCCAGCGGAACGATCGCCTTGATCACCTGCGATCCAGCGCGATGCTCCATGCCTTCGATGCGTCCGCGGCGCGAGCTCAAATCGCCCATAATTACTCCGGCGTAATCTTCCGGCGTGACTACTTCGACCGCCATCACCGGTTCAAGCAACACCGGCGAGGCTTTGCGTGCGGCTTCCTTGAACGCCATCGAACCGGCAATCTTGAAGGCCATTTCGTTGGAGTCCACGTCGTGGTAGCTGCCGTCGAAGAGCGTCGCCTTCACATCGACCATCGGATAGCCGGCCAGCACTCCGCCTTCGAGGGCCTCCTGAATGCCCTGATCGATCGGCTTGATGAATTCTTTCGGCACCGAACCGCCCACGATGTCGTTCACAAATTCGTAGCCGGTCCCGGGCGGTTGAGGATCGAGATAAATCTTGGCGTGCCCGTACTGCCCGCGGCCGCCGGTCTGGCGGATGTACTTGCCTTCGGCTTCCGAGTGCCGGCGAATGGTCTCTCGGTATGCTACCTGCGGCTTGCCGACGTTGGCTTCGACTTTATATTCGCGCATCATGCGGTCGACGATGATTTCCAGATGCAACTCGCCCATGCCGCTGATGATGGTCTGCCCGCTGTCAGGATCGGTGTGAACCTTGAAGGTAGGATCTTCCTGGGCCAGGCGTCCGAGCGCCATGCCCATCTTCTCCTGGTCGGCCTTGGTCTTGGGTTCGACTGCGACCGAAATCACCGGGGTCGCGAACTCGATGGTTTCGAGTGCAATGGGATGATCATCGTTGCAGATGGTGTCGCCAGTCGAGACGTTCTTCAATCCGACCGCGGCGCAAATGTCGCCCGCCAGAATCTCGCTGATCTCTTCGCGCTTGTTGGCGTGCATCTTGAGCAGGCGCCCAATGCGCTCGGTTTTTCCGGTGCGCACGTTGAGCACGCCGTCGCCAGTCTTCAGTTGTCCCGAGTAAACGCGAATAAAGGTGAGCTGGCCGACGAACGAATCGGCCATGATCTTGAATGCCAGCGCCGAGAACGGCTCTTTATCATCGGGCTTGCGCGTGACTTCCTGGCCGTTGTTCGGATTCTTTCCGTGCGTCTCGCCCACATCGAGCGGCGACGGCAGATAATCCACGACTGCATCCAGCAGCGGCTGCACACCTTTGTTCTTGAACGCTGTTCCGACAACGACGGGGAACACTTTCAACGCAATCGTGGATTTGCGCAGCGACGCCCGCAGTTCGTCCGCGGTAATTTCTTCCCCTTCTAAGAACTTGTGCAGGATCTCGTCGTCGTTCTCGGCGATGCTCTCGACCAGTTGGGCGTGAAACGCTTCCGCTTTCTTTTTCAGATCAGCAGGAATTTCTTCGGTGTCAAACTCGGCGCCGATGGTGTCATCTTTCCATACGATCGCTTTCATCCCGATCAGATCGATGACGCCTTTGAACTTGTCTTCCTGGCCGATGGGAATTTGAATCGCGACGGGCTTGGCACTGAGGCGTTTGCGGATGGTATCGACGGCATGCTCGAAATCAGCACCCATCTTGTCAATCTTATTGATGAAGCAAATGCGGGGCACGCCGTATTTATCGGCCTGCCGCCAAACTTTTTCCGACTGCGGCTGTACCCCGTGGACCGCGTCAAACACCGCGACTGCTCCATCGAGAACGCGGAGCGAGCGCTCGACTTCCGCCGTGAAATCGACGTGCCCGGGAGTATCAATGATGTTGATGCGAATGTCGCGCCAGGTGCAGGTTGTGGCTGCGGACGTAATTGTGATGCCGCGCTCCTGCTCCTGCTCCATCCAATCCATGGTCGCAGTGCCTTCGTGCACCTCTCCGATGCGGTGCGTCCTGCCCGTATAAAACAGGATGCGCTCCGTCGTAGTGGTCTTGCCGGCATCGATGTGGGCCATGATGCCGATGTTCCTGCAACGCTCTAATGGGACTGTTCTGGGCACGACCTATATCTCTTTCCGGGCTCCGACTTCGTTTCTGACTTGGTAATTGAGAAATTGAGTAATTGGTAATTGAAAACCAAATTCACAATCGCCTTATCAATTACACAATTACTAAATTTCCTAATTACTTAATCCGTCTTACCAGCGGTAATGCGCGAACGCCTTGTTCGCTTCCGCCATGCGATGGACGTCTTCTTTCTTCTTGATGGCAGCACCGCGGCTGTTGGCCGCGTCCAGCAATTCGTTGCTTAACTTGTCGATCATGCCCTTTTCGCCACGGGCACGGGCATAGCTGATGATCCAGCGAATCGCCAGCGAAGTGCGGCGGTCGGCATTGACCTCGACCGGGACCTGGTAGTTCGCGCCACCGACGCGGCGAGTCTTCACTTCAAGCAACGGCTTGGTGTTCTCGACCGCCTTCTTAAACAGCTTCAAGGCTTCGTCACCGCCCTTGGATTCGAGCTTGGTCAGCGCTTCATAGAAGATCCCTTCGGCCGTCGACCGCTTGCCCTGCCACATCATCGAGTTGATGAACTTCGTTACCAGATCCGAGCCGTACACGGCGTCAGCCGGAACGGTCCGCTTTGCGATATGTCCTTTTCTTGGCATCAGCTTCTAAGCTCCCTGCGCTCTTGCCCAGGTTTCAAAGTTTCAGAGTTTCAAAGTTTCAAAGTTTCAAAGGCGTGTTGTTTCGAGGCACCTTAAAACCTTGAAAGGTTGAAACCTTGCAACTTGCTTTTATCCCTTCTTCGGTCTCTTCGCCCCGTACTTCGAGCGTCCCTGCATGCGGTTGGCAACGCCCACCGCGTCCAGCGTCCCACGGATCACGTGATAGCGAACGCCCGGCAAATCCTTCACGCGGCCGCCGCGGATCAGTACAATCGAGTGCTCCTGCAGGTTGTGCCCTACCCCGGGAATATACGTTGTGACTTCAATGCCGTTCGTCAGGCGCACGCGGGCGACCTTGCGCAGAGCCGAGTTCGGTTTTTTGGGGGTCTGCGTATACACACGGGTGCATACGCCGCGCTTCTGCGGACATCCCTGCAATGCGGGGCTTGCGGTCTTGTAACGAGGGCGCTTCCGGCCCTGGGCCACCAACTGGTTAAACGTAGGCACTCTTGCCACTCCTTAGCCGCACACCTGCCTCTTGGCGCAGGCGGCGGACAGCTCAAAACCCGCTGTTCTCGACGCGCATCCGTGACATGGCCGGCCCGAAGCCAACCATTACTTCTCACCGCGCAACACAAGCCGACGCCGGAGAGATTCTGGATTCCCGTTCAGACTTTATGCTGCCGACGGTGGCGCCCGGCCAAATTCCGGGGGCACTCCGTTTCGTCAGCCTTGCCCTGCATATCCTTCCGCATAAGGGCGGAAGGCACCGCAGGAACGTTTCAGCGAGGAAAGTTTCCGGTCATGCTGCCATCCCGGAAACGCATTTCTCTAAAGCTCAGCCGCCGGTTCGCGCACACAGCCGCGAAAAACCAGCAGCACACAGCAAGCCTGGATGAACTCGCGGAACCAAACTACTATAGCAAGCGGGCGCGAACATCGTCAACTTGTGTTTTTGCATCGTAGGATGACAGCGAGTTGGGATGAAGGGTCGAAGCGATGCTTCGCTACGCTGAGGATTTCGGCTGCGGGCTGGGCGCCCGTATCAGGCCTGCACTTGCTGATTGCGGCTCCAACCTCTAAACTACAAGTTTTCCAAATCATTGAGAGTTTCCCTGCGTTCGCGGAATGCGGAACGGGGCAAGGTGCGAAGAGGGGTGCATGGGTAGGTTCCGTTCGGGCAATCTGCGCTTGGCAGTCGCAATCCTAACCCTGGGGAGCATCGCCGGATGCGGCGGCGGAAAGAAAAACACGCCCTTGTTCCCGGGAAGAATCACACTCTCTCCCAACGGCGATACTTCCCTCGTCTTGGGCGGCACTCTTCCATTCCTTGCCTCCGCGCAAACCACGTCGGGCACCAATCTTGCCGTACCCATCACCTATACCTCCAGCGACACCTCGGTTTTGAATGTGGGGCCGACTGGGGTGGCCTGCGCGGGCCACTGGGACGCAACCTTCTCCATTTGTACTCCGGGTGGCACCGGCGTGGCTCAAGTAACGGCGAGCACTCTAGGAGCGGCCAGCATTCCCACGTATGTGTTTGTTCACGCGCCCATCGATAATATTTCGGTCACTGGCATTCTGCTGGATGGAGTTCCCATTCAGGAACCTTGCCTGTCGCAGGGTCAAGCGATGACTTTGGAGGCCCACGCTTACAGTCAGGGCGCGGACATCACCTCGTCGGTGGGGCCATTCATATGGTCGGCGAATAATAGCAGCGTGGTAAAAATCACTCCCCTGTTGAACGTCGCCTACAACTTTCCGACGGATCAGGCCACAGCTACCGCGGTCACTCCCGGCATCACGTATATCTATGCGACGGCAAGCGGGGTGTCCAGCACCTCGTTTCAGCAGCCACAGTACACGAATGCGCAGAGCGCGACTTCGCCCGTGCTTGATTTCTTTTCCACCTGCCCGGTTCAGAGCATCGGCCTTGAACTGGAGAACGCCGGATCTGGTCAAACCAGCTTCGTCGTGTCCAAGGGAACTGCGGAGACCGCCGTGGCCACCATCACCGACGTGATGGGCAACAGCTCTCTGCCGAATACCAACAACGGAGTCGTGCTCACGAACATTCCGTTGACCTGGACCGCTTCCCAGCCCGGGGTCTTGAATGTGGCCTCCAGTTGCACGAACACGTGTGGGCTGAGCAGCCCCTCGCCCGGAGCCGGCACGATTACGGCCTCCTGCTCACCGCCCACTTGCAATGTGGGATTCCCCATAGTACCGGCAACCCTCGCAACCCCCCAACAGATCACGACGTGCACTCAATTCTTCCAGGCAATATACCCGCAATTTGCCAGTTGCCAGGAACTGATCCCTGTACCGGTATACGCCACTCCCGTTCTGGTGACGTCTTCGGGCGACGAACCGCTGACGCCACCAACTGGTGCCATTTCCGGCTTGATTACCGGCGTGACCAGCAGTCCCTCGGTGGTGGCGGCGAGCCTGGGATGCATTAACGAGCGACCCAACATCTGCAGTACATCGATCTACAATTTTTCCAAGGGATCGGCAGGGAACGAAAATCCTTTGCCCTCGGCCCCCAACTCGTTCCTCTTTGACCTGCCGGGCGACCGGGTGTACATGGGAAGCGATTTCGGAGCGATCACGATCAATCCCGCGAGTCTGGGAACGAGCAGCAGTGCCTACACTTCTCTGGGCACCGTGACCGGGAAGATTCTGGCTATCTCGGTCAATGGTGCGACCTCGATCTTCTCAGACACGCTTCACACTCCCAACCAGGTGTACGTCGTCGCGCCGAGTAGCACTACCGCCTTGACCATTCCCGCGGCCACGACCGCCGCATTTTCGCCCGATAGCTTAAAGGCCTATATCGCAGGAAACAGCGGGAGTTCCCTTTACGTCGATTCGCCGTTGCAAGCGCTGCAAGGACCTATCCCGCTCGCGGGAATGGCGAACGCGATTGCTTTTTCGCCCAATGGCGCTTTCGCTTTCGTGGCCGAATCCGCGGCGAGTGGCGGGTCCGCGAATCTGACCGTGGTGAGCACCTGCAACAATCAGACGGTGGCGAGCCTTGCCTTGCCCGCCAATCCCATTCTGATGAAAGTGTTGCCCAATGTGCACATTGACGGGAAGGACTCCACCGGAGACTTGATTCCCGACGGCGTCCACGTTCTGGTACTGGATGCCACCGGCTTCGATCTCATCACCGCCGACGTCTCTGCGCCCGCGGCGGGGACTCTCTGTCCGCAAGGTTTCGCCTTCGACCCGCTGCATCCGCTGGAACGCATTGACCTGGGACAAGGGACGATTCAGCCCATCAACTTTTTCGCTGCGGACGACGCATCCCAGCTCTACATCGTGTCGGCTAGCAGTGCCAGCATCTTGATCTACAACTTCGAAGCAGGCGCGGTCACCGGCGGGATCGAACTGGTGGGGAACGCGCTTCCCGTCAGCGCCGATATGACAGTCGATACCGGCACTATCGTCGTGGCCGGCAGTGATGGGATGGTCCACGAAGTGAGCACCGCTCTCGGCGGGGCCGACATGCTGCAAGTCTCGTTCCCGAACTTGCCGGATTATTTAAATCCGTTCTGCACGATCACGCCGACCGCGGGACCGTGTACGTTGACGACCGTCCTGGTAAAGCCGTAGGCAAGGAGCTAGCTGCTGGCTTCTAATCCCTGCCCGCTCTCCAGTTCTTTTCCGACGCTGTCAAGAACGCCATTGACGAAGTGCACCGACTCTGGACTGGAGAACTTGCGCGCGATCTCGAGCGCCTCATTAATGACGACCGCTCTGGGAGTCTCGGGATAGGCCAGCAACTCGGCCACTGCGGCGCGCAATAAATTTCGATCCACGGCGGCCATGCGCTCCATGCGCCAATGCTCCGCGTGGCGCTCGATCAGGCCGTCAATTTCGGCGACGCGAGCCACGGCTACGCGGAACAAATCATCGGCGAACCCCCGCACTTCCGCACTGGCCGTTCCATGTTCGGCCCAGAAAGTGCGGCGCACATGCTCGGCATCCTGCTTGCCCATGTCGGATTGAAACAGCATCTGCAATACCAGTTCGCGAGATTTGCGCCGAGTACCCATAAAAATCATCAGCTGTCAGCCCTGAGCTTTCAGCCCATTGCAAGTTTACTGTAGAAGAGATTATCTCCGTTTACTACGCACGCTCTTCGGCTTGGGTTTGTCATTCCGAGCGGTTTTGCCGGAGCCCGAAGGGCGGAGCTCGCGAAGCCGAGAGGGAGGAATCTGCTTTTCTCTGACGGCTGACGGCTGAGAGCTGAGAGCGTTTTTCAACGATGCCATCTCCACCGCGGCCAGCGCGGCTTCGAATCCTTTATTCCCCATCTTCAGGCCAGCGCGATCGATCGCCTGCTCCAGCGTGTCGCACGTCAGCACCCCGAAGGCATGCGGAACTCCAGTTTCCTGCGCCGACTGGCCGATGCCGCGCGTGACTTCATTGACGATCACATCGTAGTGCGCCGTGCCCCCGCGCAGCAGGCATCCCAGGCAGATGATCGCATCGTACTTTCCGGTCAGAGCAAGAATCCGAGCCGCCGAAGGGATCTCGAAAGCTCCCGGGACACGCACCACGTCGATGTCTGGCTTGCGAGCGCCAGTTCGCAGCAAGCCGTCACAGGCGCTGAGCAAGAGCCGTTCCGTAATAAAAGCGTTGAAACGGGCGACCACAACTGCGAACCGGCGGCCGGCGGCGTCGAGCTTGCCCTCCCAAGCAGGAACGGCAGGCTCCGGCGGCAGCTCAATGTTCAGTTTGAGTTTCTTCTCAGTGATGTCTGTGTTCCCTGTGGCGAATTTAATTTGCTTGATCCGTAAAATCCGCGTGCATCCGCGGCAAAGAAGTTCTCAATTTTGCAATCTGAAACTGCTTGTCACTTGCCCTTGAACCGCGCCGGCCGTTTTTCCAGGAACGCCGTCGTGCCTTCCTTCTTATCTTCGGTGGCACAGGATACGCCGAACAACACAGCTTCGAGATACAGTCCCTCGGCCAGCGTCATTTCCATGCCTTTGTTGACGGCTTCCATCGCGTACTGCACGGCGAGGGGGGCGTTGGCGATGATCTTCGCGGCAATCGCTTCTGCGCGCGGAATCAATTCGGCGGGCGCGGTCACTTCATTAACCAGCCCGATGCGGTAGGCCTCCTGTGCCGTGATCATTTCTCCCGCCAAGACCATCTGCATGGCCAAGCCTCTACCCACCAACCGCGGCAGGCGCTGCGTGCCGCCGTAACCCGGAATGATTCCCAGTTTCACCTCCGGTTGGCCCAGCTTCGCGTTCTCGCTGGCCAGCCGCATGGTGCAGGCCATCGCGATCTCGCATCCGCCGCCAAGCGCGAAGCCGTTGATGCAGGCAATCACGGGCTTGCCCAGATTCTCGATCAAATTCAGCACATTCTGACCGCGATGAGTGTATTCCTTGCCGCTGACAGCATCGTGCTTGGCCAGTTCGCTGATATCAGCACCCGCGATGAACGCCTTCTCGCCGGAGCCGGTGAAAATGACAACGCGAATCGCGCCATCATTTTTGATGTCATGAAACGCCGCCCGCAACTCCTCCATGGTGGCCATGTTCAGCGCGTTGAGCACCTTGGGCCGGTTCACGGTGACGTAGGCAATCGCGTTTCTCTTTTCGAGAAGAATGTTTTCGAAGTTCATAAATTCAAACCTGCCATGGATTCGCACGGATCAACACGGATCAAAAATCTTTCAAAAAAGATCCGCGTTCATCAGCGCGATCCGCGGAAATGAAGTTCAAAGCTTATTCGCCTTCGGATTATTCGGGTCTGTGTAATCGTAGAATCCCTTGCCCGACTTGCGCCCGTACCAGCCCGCCATGACCATGCGTTTCAGCAGGGGAGGCGACGCAAACCGCCGTTCCTTGAACTCGTCATACATCACGTGGGTGATGTAATACGTCGTATCCAGCCCGACAAAATCCAGCAGCGTGAACGGTCCCATGGGGTAGCCGCAGCCCAGTTTCATCGCGTTGTCGATGTCTTCCATCGAACCGACACCTTCTTCATACGCGCGGATGGCGTCGAGCAGATACGGCACCAGCAGCCGGTTTACGATGAAACCCGTTTTGTCCGACGTGCGCACCGGAACCTTGCCCAGCTTCTTGGCGAACGCGTAGGCCGTTTCGTAAACTTCGTCGGCAGTGGCGATCGTGCGGACAACCTCCACTAGCTTCATCAGCGGCACCGGGTTAAAAAAGTGCAGGCCGATAAAGCGCTCGGGCCGCTTAACTGCAGTTAACAACTCGGTCACCGAAATCGAAGATGTATTTGAAGCGAAAATTGCTTCCTTGTTCACGATGCCGTCGATCGACGCGTACATCTTTTCCTTCTCTTCGACGTTCTCGATGATGGCTTCAATGACGATGTCACAATGGGCCAAATCGGATTTATTGGTCGTGCCTTTCAACCGCGCCAGTGCGGCGTCCTTCTGCTGCGCGGTGATCCCCCCCTTCTCGACCGGACGCTCCGCAAACTTGGCGAGCGACTTCTCGATTCCAGCAAAGCCTTTGTCGAGAAATTTCTGCTCGACTTCGAGCACGGTGACGTCGAATCCAGCCATCGCGGAAACCTGAGCAATGCCAGATCCCATCAGTCCACATCCGAGAACTCCGACTTTCTTGATTTCCATAACACTCCCGAGAAATACCGCCACGGATCTCGCCGATTCTCACGGATTTTTCGAATTATGATCCGTGACAATCCGTGTTCATCCGTGGCTAGAAGTTCAGCAGCGTCTCCACAATCATCGCGATGCCCTGGCCGCCGCCGATGCAGGCCGTTGCCAATCCATACTTCTTCTTTCTCCGCCGCAGTTCGTACAGCAATGTCAGCACCAGCCGGGTTCCGGTCGCGCCCAGCGGATGACCGAGAGCGACGGCGCCGCCGTTGACGTTCACCTTCTCGCGATCCAATCCCAGCTCTTTTTCTACCGCCAGATATTGCGCTGCAAACGCTTCATTCACCTCAATCAGATCCATGTATTCCAGCGACAGTCCAGCTTTTTGCAGCGCCAGCTTCGAAGCCGGCACCGGGCCCCGCCCCATCACCTTGGGGTCGACGCCAGCCGCTGCCCAGCTCACAATCCGCCCCAGCGGCATGAGATTGCGCTTGCGGGCTTCATCCATCGACATCAGGACGACCGCGGCCGCGCCATCGACAATTCCGCTCGCATTCCCTGCCGTGACGGTGCCATTTTTGCCGAACGCCGGCTTCAGTTTCGCGAGGCCTTCCATTGTGGTCTGCGGGCGGCGGTGGTCGTCTTCAGTCAATGACTCGCCCGTGGGCGCACCTTTATTGTCGCGCAACGCTACGGGCACGAGTTCTTCCTGAATGCGTCCGGCTTTGTAGGCGTCGTCCGCGCATTTTTGCGAGCGCAAGGCAAATTCATCCTGCATCTCACGCGTGATGCCCTGCTGCGATCCGTACAGCTCTGCCGTGTTGGCCATGTACGACCCGCAATAAGAGTCGAGCAGCGCGACCATGAGCGAATCTTCCAGCTTGCCGCCCGGAGCCAGGGTGAATCCGTCGCGCCCGCGAATCACGAACGGGGCCTGCGACATGGCTTCCATGCCACCGGCGAGCACCACTTTGCCCTCATCGGTCTGAATCAATTGCGCCGCGCTCACAATCGCCTGCATGCCCGAACCGCAGAGCCGGTTGACCGTCAATGCGGGAGTTTCGATGGGAAGGCCCGCCTGCAATCCCACGTGGCGCGCGCCATAGAGAGCGTCGCCCGAAGTTTGCTGCGCGTTGCCGAACACGACGTGATCAAAGTCTGTGGGCGCAACTCCTGCACGCTCGATCGCTCCTTTGGCGGCGACCGCGCCCAATTCCTGCGCGGTGTAATTCTTCAATTTCCCGCAGTAGCGGCCAAAGGGAGTCCGCGCCCCGCTGACAATGGCAATATCCCCGACTTTTAGCATGATTGCTTTCCAGATCTCTCACCGGAACCGGCGAGAGTCGATTCGCCAAACTTTTCAGTGTAGCAGCGCGGGGAATAATTCACCACAGAGGCGGGTAGTGGGTAGTGGTGCTGTTTGATAAACGGCACCACTACTGGGTAGTGCCTGAAAAGTGCGAGTGCTACTCCCACTTTTCAGGCACTACCCAGAGGCGCGCCCAAGGGGGATTCCAGATTGCAGATTGCAGGTTCAATAATGCGCTGGAAACTTGAAGCTGTTCCTACGCCACCGCGCTCGCGGTCAACGCGGCCGGGCCGAGCGCGACTACGTGTCCCGGGCCTTGTGACATCGCCTGTGCCAGGGCGTGTTCCACGCGGTTGATCACTTCGGTGACGATGTCAACCGGATCGTACTCGGCCCGAATGACCGCCTCCGCCACGCCAGCGGAAAAGCGCACGGGCAGACCTCGGGCCGCTCCATCTTTCGCCGGAAAGCGCACTTCGGCAATGATCTTGCGCAGCTTCTCGATGGCCTGGATGGCATCTTTTTCGCCGGTTTCGCCCAGCAGGATGGCGATCGTGGTGGTGTCGTAGCGGAACGCCAGGTCATTGGAGCGAATGTTGGCGCCAAATAACTGGCCCGCCCGCTCCATCACGGCCTGCACTTCAGCCTCACCGTATTCCTTGATCAGCGCCGAGCTTTTTCCGAACTGCATGAGCACGACGGAAAGCGCGGACGCGTTTTGCACCGCGCGCTTGCTCTCGGCCAGAAGCAGATCGAGGTAGGAAGCCCGCTTCAGCAGTCCGGATTTTTCGTCGGTGACCGACAGGTTCTTGACCAGGCGGCGCAATCCGGCATTATTCAGCGCAATGACCATCTGATCAGCCAGCGTCTTCAGCACAACCAGATCGGCCTGTTGCCACGAATGGGGACGGTTATGGATCAATACCAGCATGCCGACGGTTTCTTCGCCATCGCTCAGTGGAATCGCCAGGATCGATGAGGCTCCCAGATCTGATACCGCTTTGCCAGCCGCCTGCAGCGAAGGTACCTTGGGAGCATCCGAGATGGCGAGCGGTTCGTGTCCCTCCACCGCCTGTTGCAGGCAGGCGATTAATTCGCCCAGTACGGGCGTGCTTCCCTTCTTGTAACCCTCGGCGCAGAATTCATTCATGGCCGTGGGCGGCAAACCGGCCTTGCCCATGGCCGCTACACATCGAGTCGCCTCCCAATGCGCTCCAATTTCTTTTACGGCGGTGCTGAGCACGGCGGGAGCGGTGCCCTGATGATAAAGCTTGCGGGTAATTTCGGCGACGCGCGTGAAGCTGCGCACGTCAGCGGCAGAATCAGGCACGGCAACCGGCGCTGGAGGCGGAACAGCGGCCGCGGGCGGCAGTGGCGCTGAACCGGCATAGCGCGGCGTGACGCCCGCTGAAAGATAAAGCCGTTGCAGATCCTCATTGCGCTCTTCCTCGCGCGGAAAGAGCTCTTGAATTCTCTGCAGGCGCTCCACTGCCTTGTTGCGCATGCCGTACTGCACCAGGATTTCGGCCTGCAGCATGAGATCCTGCAGCGTGGCGGCGCCAAGGGTTGGCCCTTCGACTGGCGCGGGTTCTTCGGAGGGCTTACTGACCGTGGAAAATCTCGACGCAATCACCTTGAAGCGGCTCTCTTCGATTTTTCCTTTGAGCTGGTCAAGCCTCTTCAGGTGTCCGGGCTCGTACGGGTCGACCTCGGCTGCGCGGTCTAAGCATTCTGCGGCTTTGCCAAACTCGCCCGTGCCGCAATACACATCGAACAACTTCAACAGAGTGGCGCAGTAATCGGTCTCGCGGTTGGAAGCGTTGTAGAGTTCGCTGAGGAACTCCAGAGTCAATGGCGAAGCCCGATGGGTCGCCGTCACATCTTCCATGATGGCGATGAACTGCCGGCGCTCCCCGCGCCGCCGCTGGAATTGCTCCAACTTGCGTGCCAGGGCCACAGCCGCCTCATCTTGCGTTCCATCCAGCAAGCTCCCAATCAGGCTGATCACCTGCTGCACGCGCCCCGGATTTTGCTCGAACAAGTGCCACACCAGAGGCTCGGCATCGGTGTAGCGGCCGGCGGCGAGCAGCGCGTCAGCGTAAGTCTCGCGCAACTCCGGCGTCACTTGCCCGGAGTTCAACTGCGGCTCCAGGATGAAAATCGTCGCCCCCGTCTGTCCCTGAGCCAGCAGGCTTTTTGCGTACGCCAGTGCGATCGCCTGATCCGAAGCATCTTCCTGATACGCCTTCTCGTACCACGGCGAGGCATTGCCGCCTTCGGCGGCAACCAATTGCGCGACCCGGCTGAAGGCCGCAGCGGCAACTTTCCGGTTGCCCAGTTCCGAAGCCAGCTCGGCCACACGCGTGAAGTTGGCCTGCGTCGGCTCAAGGGCGACCACCCGGTCCAAAATCTCTGCGGACTCGGGCTTCTTGCCGAGTTTCGCCAGATCCGAGAGCGCCGCTTCGTAGGTGCCCACCGCCAGCTTTTTGTTCGATCCCTCCAGCAGCTGGCCAAAGCGGTATTTCTGTTGCCAGGTGGGGGTCCCATGCCGTGCCAGCTTTTTGTAGGTCAAGCTGGCGCGAGTGGCGTCGCCGACGGATATCTGCCGTTCGAAGAGGTCTCCCAACAGCCGTACAGCATCGGCATTGCGGTTCAGGGAAAGGCACAGATCCGCCGATAGTTGCCGCACGACGTCGTTTTCCGGATCGTCCCGCAGGACCAGCAGGTATTCTTCCAGAGCTTCGGCGGTTTTGCCTTTCTGCAGGAGCTTTTCCGCGCGCTCGACGCGCTTGCCGATCTCGGCTCGGTCCAGTCGTTTTGTAATTTCAGGCATGCGGAATCGGGCGGAGTAAACCCTGCTCCGATTCTAGGAGCCGCTTCCGCCCCCCAGCAATGCGGTAACGGCCCGCGCCGATTACGAAGGTCACTGCACTACTTCCTGGAAAAGTTGGACGACCGAGGCCAAAGGCGAAAGCACCTTCCCGCGAGACTCTGTGCCCTCTGTGTTGAATGCTTTGCGCCTCTGGTATGCTTCTGCACTGTTCAGGAGATTCCATGCGCAAACTGGCATTTCTCTCCATTCTTCTCTTCGCAATTGCGGCTCAGAGTCAGAGCTCGCGCCACGCATACACCTTTGATGACGCTGCCAGCCTGCACAGCGCGGCGGCGGTCGCAGTCTCACCGGACGGCAAAACGGTGCTGTATCAAGTACATTTTGGCGGCCACAAAGGGCCGACCAATACGGAATGGAGTCTGATCAATACTGCGGGCGGCGATTCCCGGCACCTGAACCTTCCGGAAAAGTTCAAGCCATCGGGATTCACCCGCGAGGGCACGGCTCTTTACGGCCTGACCGAAGTGAATAAGATGGCGCAGCTGGCGACAATCCCGCTGGCGCCGCCGAACACTCCTGCCGCGGCGGCGGCAACTCCGGTCCCGCTCACCGGATTGCCGCGAGGTATTCATTCGGCGCTGATTTCTCCGGATGGCGCACATTATGCGGTGCTGGCAGATCCCCGGCTACTCGACCCCCTCGCCGACGTGCATACCGTCATCGAAGCCGAGCCTACCAGCCTTTATGTGATTTCCACGGACGGCACCAACGGCAACTGGTGGTGTCCCTCGCTGCGCAACATTATGGACATTGCCTGGTCGCGCGACGGAGACTCGATTGCGATTCTTTCGCAGACGCCGAAAATCGGCTTTCATTACGTGCGCTCTTTTATCGATGTTTGTAGCGCCAGCGGCGCGCGCCACGTAGCTACGATCGACAACGCCGCCAGCGGAATGGGCTGGATCAATGGCGGCCAAGACCTGGTTTTCCTGAGTACGACTACTCCGGTGCTGACGCCTGATCATGTCTGGACTATCTCGGCCGGCGGTGGAACGCCCGTGGACCGCACCCCCAAGCTGGAAGGAAGTGCCCTCGGGATTTCGGTCGATGCGCAAGGAAACGCCTGGGCGGTGGTGGCACGCGGGGTTAAATCGGAAATCGATTCCTTTCAAAATAATTCTCTAGACACCGCGTACACCTGGCCTGACGGGACGATCGACGGGTCTCCGGTTTCACCGCAGATAGCTTCTGCCCCCGACGTACACGCGTTCACTGTTTCGGATCCACGACACACGTCCAACGTAGCGGTCGCGAAGGATAAGACTCTGCAACGCATCACGACCGAAGGCGACGATCAGCTGGCCAAAACTGAACTCGGTGATGTGCGTGCCGTCCATTGGACCAGCAAAGAAGGAATCAAGCTGGAGGGCATTGTCACTTTTCCCGCGGATTACAAGGCTGGGCGTGGCTTTCCGTTTATGGTTTTTCCGCACGGTGGCCCCGAGGCCAACGACACTCTGGGGTTCGGCAGCTTCACCAGGATCTTTGCGGGCATGGGATATGTCGTGCTCCAGCCCGAATATCGCGGCTCAACTGGATACGGCAGCGAGTTTCTGGCAGCCATTTACCAGCATTTTGGCGACCGCGCCTATCGCGATGTGGACAGCGCAACTAACTATGCCATCGCGCAAGGCTGGGCCGATCCCGATCGCCTCACCATTTTCGGGTGGAGCGCGGGAGGATTCATGACCTCCTGGACCGTCACCCAGACGCATCGCTACAAAGCCGCCATTGAAGGCGCCGGTATCACCGATTGGCTGACCTTCATGTGGACCAGCGACGTTCAGCAAATCGATTACGATGCTCGGTGGCCGGACAAAGATCCCAATGCGTTTCTGGATTTCTCCGCTGCCATGCACTCCGAAGATGTAACGACTCCGTTGCTGATTCTCCATGGCGCGGCCGACGAGCGCGTCCCAACTTATCAGGGACGGGAATATTTTGAAGTGCTGGCAGCGCGGGGTAAAACCACACGGATGGTAACCTATCCCGGTTCACCGCATTTTCCGACCGTATGGGAGCAGCGGCAGGACGTTTTTCGCGAAATTGCGGCGTGGCTGGCGAAATACAACCCGGAAAAATAGGCGTGCCAAACTTTGGGTACGTTACCACCGGGCCAGCCCCAATCGGGCCATTCCCAACTACCCCATTTTGCTCGAAACTAACGACATTATGGCGAGGGAATCCACCAACCGAAAAGAGGATTTCAGGATCGAGAGAATTTCGCTCCTCGTCCTGGTTATCTGTTTTGTCGTGCTGGTCTATCTGCTGGCCTTCCGGCCTTTTTAACCGACCTCTCCTCGAGCGTCGCTAAACGGATCGCTCACGCGCCAGAATGCGAGTTTGCGCCCTCACGGCCGGCATTGCACTGGATCCTCACTCAGATGTTTGAGCAGCGACTTGGCCTTGCCGTAGTCGGGATTAAACTCCAGCACGCGCTCCACATATTTGCGCGCGTCTTCCTTTTGTCCGGCAGCACAAAACACTATCGCGAGATTCATTCCGATGGCGCTCCGGTTCGGCACTCTCTCGAATGCGCCCTGCCACAATTCCGCGGCGCGCCGTAGATTGCCCACCCGCGCCTGCAATATTCCTAAATTGGTGGCCGCATCATTGGACAGCGGATCGATCTTTAGTGCCCGTTCGTATAGCTCCTGCGCCTGGCTGGCGTGCCCGTGTTCCTGTTCCACAAATCCCAGGGCCGACAAGAGAACGGCATCGTCGGGCCTCTCTTGCACCGCCTGGCGGAGATATTTTTCCCTTTCCTCTGCTGCTCCTTCGACGTAGCGCTGCGTCAGCGATTCCCAGGCCAGGGCGAGGTCGCGGGTCGTTGTCAGCGAGGCATCGCGCTCGGGAAACGCCACGAGCGGCATGCCTCTAAGCTGCAGACGTGGAAGAGGCGGGGCATCGGGATAGCGCCTGATGCGATGATCCGTCGCCTGGGTATGCGCGACGTCTTTTGAGGGCAGCGGCGGCATGTGGCAGGCGATGCAATCCGGTTTGTCGGGATGATGTTTGGCCGCAAAGTTTTCGCCGTGACAGGCTAAGCATTTGTCTCGGTAATAGGCCGCCTTGTCTTCCGCAGCGGGTTCCTGGTGCGCATCGTGACAGCTGCCACACCACATCTTGTCTCCTGACGCTCGCTTGCACGCGCTGAGCGACAAGGCCTCGAATTGGCTGAGCGCCCGCGGTTCCGGCTGCTGTTTTCCCAGCAGCAAAAAATAATGGATATAGTCAGAGAGTTTTTCTCCGGGCTGAAATTGATAAAGATGCTTGCCCGGCTGCTCGATCGCGACCGTTCCCTCAAAATGGCATTCCATGCAAATCGCATCGCGCCGTTCCGGCGAAAGCTTGGCAGGATTTACGATCGGCCCTTTGCCGGCTATGTGTCCCGCTGCCGTTCCATGGCAACGTTCGCAACTGATCCCATCATGCTGAAATGGCTTGCCTGAATATCTGCTGTCCGTTCCCGGGTCCGGCGGCTGCAGTCCACTGGTGTGACAATTCAAGCAGTCGACATAAGCCGGCAGATTCAGCGGCATCTCCACAGCTTCGGTGTAAGCCGGAGTCATATTCCATCGGCCTTCCTGGGAGTACCAGTTAATGGGTGCCTCAAACCAAAATCCCTGATCGGAAAACAGATAGGTGCGCCCCTTCTTTCCCGAGCCGATGAAATACGACAGTTCCCGTTGGCCGTGGAGCGCGTCGTTGCCGCCGCGGTCGTAGCTCATCCAGACTTTGCCATCCTGTTCGTACACTCGGTAATGGACCCCAGAGGATTTGTGTTCGAAATGCCCGGTGGTGAGTCCTTCGGCCGCAGGTCCGCTGGCCGTGGCCATCACCGTATTCCGGTAAGACTTGGTGATCTCCGCGTGGCAGCGGGCGCACGCCTCACTTCCGGGCGTGCTCTGCGTGGTCTCGGGGGATTCCTTCACGGCGGTCTGCGGAATGCCAAGCCTTGGCGCGCAAATCAGAAAAATTCCCAGGACCAGTCTCTTGGAAAGCATTGATCTCGATTTTATCCCTGGCCTCAAGCTCAAGGATCTGTGTAACGCGAGCGTTATAGCGGTGGAGCGCGCAAGCTCAAAATTACAGCGAACACCCTATAGCGAGGGGCTTGGCAATTGAGGATTATTTGTGCTGTTGGTAAGTAGTCTCACTTAGCTATACAAACCACTTGCACGTGGGGTCATCTCCCTCCGCTCGATTACCCCGTTTGCTCCGCTCGTAATAGGCGCTGGTCTCAGTCACGAATTTCCTCGTGCCCGGCGCGCCTCCTCCGCTCGCTGGAAGTTGGCGATGTCCCTGAACGTTTGCTCGGTTTCATATCGGCGAGATCCAGTACACCTTCGATCCTGGTGTGTCCGTCCAGCAGCCATTCTTAGGAGATTCCGTTTATGAAGTCGTCCGCGGTTTCTATCTGGTTTGTTTCGATACTGTCATTCGCCTTTGTGGTAGCCCTCCCCAACTTCGTCTCCGGCCAGTCCCTGACCTCGGGCGACGTCGCTGGTACGGTCACCGACCCTACCGGCGCCGCCGTGCCCAAAGCCACGGTCACGCTGCAAAACAAGGACACGGGCGCCACCCAGACTACGACCACAAACGCTACTGGAGCCTACCGCTTTGCGCTGCTCAATCCCGGCAATTATGAGGTCACAGCCAAAGCCACAGGGTTTCAGTCAACGAAACAAGCGGCAGGCGTCTCGGTCGGGCAGGCTAGCACGATCAATCTTGAACTCCAGGTTGCCGGCGCCACTCAAGTGGTGGAGGTGAGCGGAGCGGGCGGATACGTGCAGACTCAAAACGGAAACGTGTCCAACACGCTCTCCCCGGAACAGATTGCGAATATCCCGAATCCTGGCAACGACCTTACCTATTACGTCCAAACCTCGCCTGGGGCGACTATGAACACTCAGGCCGGTTACGGCAACAGCGCCACCTACGGTATTTCCGCTACTTCCAACCTCTTTACCGTCGATGGAATGAATGAGAACGATCCCTTCCTCAACCTCAGCAACTCGGGCGCCACCAACCTGCTGCTGGGTGCCAACGATATCAATACGGTGACTGTGGTCAACAATGGCTACACGGGAGAATACGGCGAACTAGCCGGCGCCAACGTCAACTACGTCACCAAGTCGGGAAGCAACAAGTTTCACGGGAACGCCGAATATTTTTGGAATGGAAGCGTGCTCAACGCCAATGATTGGAAAAATAATAACACTACGCCCATCACTCCCCGTCCCTTTGACAATGCCAATCAGTGGGCTGCATCCTTGGGTGGACCGATCGTCAAGAACAAAACCTTCTTCTTCGTGGATACGGAAGGTTTGCGGCTCCTGATCCCGACGTCGGAAACGGTGAACGTTCCCAGCCCGGCGTTCGAGACCGCGACTCTGGCCAACATCCCGGCCTCAGAAGTTCCGTTCTACAACCAGATTTTCGGCGTTTACGACAACGCTCCCGGGTACAGTCGCGCGACCGATGTTGGCCTGGGCTGCGACGGCGGCGTCACCCTGGCGGGCGGCGGCCCCTGCGCCTTGCAGTTTGTTTCCAACGTTCACAATCTCACCGACGAATGGTTGCTAACCGCGCGCGTTGACCAGAACTTTGGCACCCGGGACCGCGCCTTCCTGCACTTCCGCACCGACCACGGACTACAGGCCAGCGTTACCGACCCACTCACTCCGGTACTGAATGCGCAAAGCATTCAACCGCAGTACGAAGGGCAATTCCAAGAGAACCACGACTTCGGCGCCAACGCGGTCAACCAGTTCATCCTTGCCGGCTCGTGGTACGGCGCCGTCTTCGCCCCTAAGAGCCTGTCAGCCGCGACCACCCTGATGCCCTACCAGCTTGACTTCGGCGGAGGCGAGTTCGCGACCCCTGGCAGCAGTTTCTATGGCACCTGGCCGCAGGGACGAAATGTCACGCAGTACCAGCTCGAGGACGATTACGCCTGGCAGAAAGGCAACCACAATCTGAAGTTCGGCGCGGACTTCCGCCGCAACGATCTGACTGACTACACGCCCGGCGGGTTCAACGCCACCATCCCCACCGCGACCTTTAACGATGAGGGCAGCTTCTTCGCCGGCGCCGCCGACACCTTCGTTCAGGCTTTTGCCACCCGCCAAACTGAACCGCTGGCCATCTACAGCCTCGGGCTCTATGCCCAGGACGAATGGGCCCTCCGCCCCAGCCTGAAAGTTACACTCTCACTCCGCGCCGAGCACAATTCCAATCCCATCTGCGTGACCAACTGTTTCGCCCGGTTCACCAATTCGTTCCTTGACATCTCTCACGATCCCACGCAGCCCTACAACCAGGCGATTCGCACCGGACTCCACCAGGCGCTTCCCAATTACCAGAACCTCGCCTGGGAACCTCGCATCGGCTTCGCCTGGCAGCCTTTCGGCGACAGTAAGACCGTGATCCGCGGCGGGGGCGGCATCTTTGCTGACATCTTCCCGGGAACCATCGCCAGCTCTTTTGACACCAACTCTCCGCTGAAAAATACCTTCATCGCCTCCGGCGCCTTGATAGCCCCGAATATCGCGAATGACGCCCAGTCGCAGACGACTGGCGCCAACGCCGCCTTCGTATCCGGCTTCAATTCCGGGCTTAACATTGGTCAGATCGAAGCTGGCACCGGAGGAACCCTATTCACGCCTCCGGTCTTCACCAATGCCGCCAATGACATTCACTATCCCACCTATGAAGAGTGGAATCTCGAGGTGCAACGTGAACTGGGCTTGAAGACGACTCTGCAGGTGAACTATGTGGGCAACCACGGCTACCATCTGGCCGAGTTAAATCCAGCCATGAATTCCTTCTGCAACGCTCCCACAACCGCCCTTCCGTACCAGCCGGGATTGACCGGTACGGGCTCTTGCCAAAGCGCCCTGGGGATCACTTCATTCGCCGGTCTGCCCCTCACTCCGCTTGATCCGCGCTTCTCCGAAATCACTGAGGTATCCAATCCCGGCATCTCGAATTACAACGGGCTTACCGCCGCGCTGACCCGAAGGGTCAACGCCTCCCTGCAATTCCAAGCCAGTTTCACCTGGAGCCACGCCTTGGATGACATCTCCAATGGCGGCTTCTTGCCCTTCAACTTCGATACCAACACCGCCATTCTTTCCGGACAAGATCCATCGAATCTCCGCCTCTACAACTACGGCAATGCCGACTACGACCGGCGCAAGCAGTTCACCCTGAGCTATGTCTATCAAACTCCCAAGCTGCACGGGATGTGGGACGCTCTGTTGGACTGGACCATTGCCGGTACCCTGTTCGCAGACACGGGCGTGCCCTTCACTGCGTTCGATGGAAGTTCCACAGGAGTGCTGGGCAGCTACAACTACGGCCCAGCTACGGGTCTGGACCTATTCGCAGACACGTCCGTGGGCCCTCTGGCGTGTAGCTCCTCGGCCGCGACCTCGCCGTGCTTGAATCCGGCCACGAATCCGACCCAATTCGTTTCGCCAGTGAATACGACCACCGGCATCGCGACCTTCGGCAACCAGCGCCGCAACCAGATCTACGGGCCCGACTTCTTTGACACCGACCTGACGGTGATGAAGAGCTTCCGTATTCCGCATTGGGAAAGCGCCCAATTCCAGATCGGCGCCCAGGCCTTCAACATCCTGAATCATCCCAATTTCGATCAGCCCATTGGCGATGTTTCTAACGCGCAATTCGGGACGATCGTACAGACGGTGGGTCCGCCCACCAGCATCTTCGGCTCGTTCCTGGGCGGCGACGCTTCCCCCCGCGCCTTGCAGATTCGAGCTCAACTGAGGTTTTAATCGCAACGCCCGAGCAACTGCTTGCGGCCCGGCCCCCCGCCGGGCCGCTTTTTCTTACGCCATAATTTTGTTGAGAGTGAAAGCGCAAGGTCCTTCACTCTACTCATCTCAGGCCGGGATAATGACCGAGTGATGCAAGGAATGGGGGAGCCCACTAGCTGGAAAAAACCTCTTTCGCTGCGATCACCGTGTTGCAGTGGATGGTCACGGTATCTTCCACGTTTTGGGCATAACCTCCAGCATAAGTGACCATCACCGGGATGTTGCGTGCATGCGCGACCTCAAACACGAGTTCGTCGCGCTTCTTCAGGCCTTCGATGCTCAGGTTAAGCCCGCCCAGCTGATCTTCTTTGTAGGGATCCGCGCCAGCGACATAGCAAATCAGATCGGGCTCAAACTGGCGTAGGCCGGAACTGAGAGCGTTATCCAGCCAGCCGAGATAATCGTCATCGGCGATGCCATCGGGCAAATCGACGTCGATCGAGGAGGGGGGTTTCCACAACGGATAGTTGTTGTGCTGATGGAGAGAGATGGTGAAGACGTCGCCAGGATGGGCCTGCCGCATTTTTCCGCCGCGCACCGGACCTCGTTGTCCTTGTATACCCGAAGCGGAAACGGACGGCAGCGCTGAACCTGCGGCCCTTGTGCCGGCGAAGATAACCGCTGTGCCATTGCCCTGGTGCACGTCGCAGTCGACCGTCATTGCCGTGCGGATTTTGTTGTCGTGCTGCATCCGGCGGATAGCAACGGCCACATCGTGGATCATGCAGAATCCTTCCCCGTGGTCGGGAAAAGCATGATGGAAACCGCCGCCAATGCTGATGGCGATTTTATCGTTCAGGCATTGGCGCGCCGCCAGGATCGATCCACCCGCGGCCAGCCAATAGGCTTCGGCCAGAGCCTGCGAGTAGGGAACCTCCATTTCCATCTCTTCGCGTGGGCTCAAAGTGCCGGTTTTCAGCTTGTGCACATACTCAGGCGTGTGCACCAGCAGGATGTCCTGATCGCTAGCGGGCTGCGGCTCGAGAAAGTCGGTGGTCTCCGCGACCCCCGTCGCGATCAGCCGATCGCGGATGCGGCGGTACTTTTCGGCGGGAAAGACATGGTCCCCGATCGGCAGATAATACGCGTCGCTGTAAATGAGCTTGAAGGGCAGCATTCCGCAATCAGCATTCCGCCACTCAAAATGCCGAAGGACTCCATATAATACCGGGAAAGTCAGCAGCCCAGGAGAGCGATGAAAAGCGATCAACGCTTTTTCGGAGGCTGAACTCCGGGCCCGACCATGGGCCGCCGCACGGGCACGATCGCACCCTTAGATGGATCGGCCGCCGCGTTGGCGCGCGTGAGCACTTCCTGCTGGATGTACTGCACGAATTCCTGGATCTGATGCTGCATCTCCTCCATGCGCTCCCGCATTTGCAGGATGATGGCCATGCCGGCGATATTCACGCCCAGGTCGCGCGCGAGCGACAAGATAAATTCCAGGCGGGTCAGATCTTCGTCGGTATACAGGCGCGTGTTGCCTTCGGTCCGAGACGGTTTCAGCAGACCTTCGCGCTCGTAAAGACGCAGGGTTTGAGGATGGATGCCGTACATCTCGGCCACGGCGGAAATCATGTACGCCCCTTTGGATTTCCGTTTCGTCATTGAGTTCCCTCGCCCGATTTTAGAGCAGAGATTGTGTTTCCTTCTAGTTCCTCCGACAGAACCCTACCGTAGCTCGGCCAGAGAATAGGGTCGATGCCTTCGATGTCGTTTGAGTAGCAATTTTGCCGAGAGGCGTGCTGAAAAATGCAGCACTCGTCGTGAACGTGGTTCCAACTATTACCTTCGTGCTATACGACCCTACTCCAGTGCCATTGCTGTTGACCCAACCCGTGCTAAGTTGACGCAACACCGTTTCGCAGTGCCTATTCGCAACACCCAAAACAACAAAGGAGATACAGAAGAGAGTATGAGGGGAATTGTGCGCTCAATTGTCGTCCACTGTGGTTTGCTCGCCGCCACTTGCCTGCCGGGTTTCTGCCAATCGGCTACATCAGTTACTGAACCGCCGCCAACCGTCAGTTCCGCTGCCGTACAGCCGAGTGCTCCGGCGAAGTCGGAGGATCCCGGAAGAGTCGGCATCGGAGTGAAAGTTTCTTTGCTTGGGGCGGGCGCAGAGGCCGCGGTTCGGGTCACGCACCGCACCAACGTTCGCGCCGGCTTCAACATGATCCAATACGACCGCACCTTTAACAAAGACGGTATTTCTTATGCCGGCCAGCTGAATTTCAAGACTTTTGAAGCTCACTACGATATTTACCCATTCGCGAAAAGCTTCCACGTCAGTCCTGGCGTCCTGGTTTATGCGGGCGACCCAATCACGGCAAAGGCTTCTGTACCGGGTAACCAGACCTTCACGCTGGGCGGAGTGCAGTACTATAGCGACTCGAATAATCCGATTACCGGCAACGGCAAGATCGACTTCAACCAGGCCGCTCCCATGATCACGGTGGGATGGGGCAATCTTGTCTCCCGTAAAGAAGGCAAGCACTTGACCGTGCCCTTCGAAATTGGAGTGGCATTCCAGGGATCACCCAAGGCGACTCTCGGCCTGGGTGGAAATGTGTGCGATAGCCCGGGGGTAAATTGCCGCTCTGCCGCGACCGACTCTGGCGTGCAGAGCAACGTCGTCTCCGAGCAGAACAAAATCAACAACAGCATGTCGTTCTTTAAGGCCTACCCGATTATCTCTCTTGGGTTCGGCTACAAGTTCTAGCCGAAGATAGCTGAAAAAAGGTAATGGCCACGGACAATCCGTGGCCTTATTTTTGCGGCCCGACGTGCTCAGGAACTAGGAAGGTTACAAATTTCCCTGAACTTAACCGTGCGAATCCGCGCAAATCCGTGGCGAAACGATTTTACGCAGCCGGCTGCGGCTTATTACTAGACGGGACTGACCATCCGGCCGGCTTTAGAGCGTGATTGATGAGGTAGGCAACGAAGCCCGCCGCGATCAGGATCATCCCAAAGGTGAACGAGCTCATATTCCAGATCTGCTCATGCTCGCTGCGGATCACCGAAAAGGCCAGCAGCAACACCGGGGGAATTCCGATGGCGATCGCGCCGAACACTCCCCCCGGAACTTTAAACGGACGGGCCAAGTTGGGTTCGCGGAAGCGCAGCACCGCCAAGGCTACGAATTCCAGCAGCAGGCTGGCGCCATAGAGCAGGATATCCAGCGTCACTAGACGGGCGAAGCCAAGGCCCAGGCACATGGCCCACCCCATCGCGAGCGCGAGAATGGCGACCCAGGGAGCACGCGATTTCTTTTGCAGCTTGCCGAACACGGAGGGCAGCATGCCATCTTGCGCCATGGCCAGCGGCAGGCGCGAGTAGCTCATGACCAGGGCGTTGAACATGCCGAAAGCGCTGAACATGCCACCCAGGACGATGCCAATCCGGAGCAGCGGGCCACCCATTAAGCCCGCGATATCAGCCCATGAGCCGGTTTCCCAGGCGGTCGATTTCAGGCCGGTCATCCACATCGCGGCGAAAGGAAGAACGTAGCTGATGGCCACAATCGCAACCGCGACCAACATGGCCCGCGGATAGGTCCGCTGCGGCCGCTCCACCTCCGTAGCAATGGTGGAGGCATTGTCCCATCCCATGTAGTTCCACATGCAGATGAGCAAGCCGCCAAGGATGTCTACAGTCGAGGTCGTAGGCTTGGTCACGGCATTGGCCAGGGCACCAAGCTTAAATGGCGCCAGCACTACGATCGCGACGAACGGCGCCGAGAGCGCCAGGAACAACCACAGCGAGGTCAGCGAAACCACCTTCACCCCGGCAATATTGAGCAGCGCGCAGGCGACAACGACGGCCAGCGCAACCCACCATCCCCGATTGGCCTCCTGAAACCACGGGAACATACGCGTCAGGTAGGCCACGAACAACGTGGGATAGATCGCCATATCGAAAATCGAAGCTATCAGCGAGAGCCAGGCTTCCTGAAATCCCCAGAAGTTGCCCATGGCGCGGCGCACCCAGGCGTAATATCCGCCTTCGAAGGGCAGCGCACTGGAAAGCTCGCCGATCATGAAGGCGGTGGGCAGGCTCCAGAGCAGTGGCGTGATGAGCAGGATCAGGATCGCGCGGCCGTATCCGGCGCCATGCACGATGTCTTCGGTGCCATACGTTCCGCCCGACACCATAAAGAAGGTGGCGGCGACCAGAGGCCAAAGCGTGAGGCGAACGAACTTCTTCCGGTTGGGGACGGCGGCGAGGGGTTGGGCAGGTTCGAGTTGTTGCCGGCTAGCAGTTGCCAATTTCTATGGCTGCCTCCTTGAGCGACTCACTCTCACCACCGCGTCTCCCTTGAGTCTTCCGATGAAGACGCTTTGCTCGCGGCTCCCGGGTTTGATGCGATTTCCCGGGCATTTCGGCGAAGTTAGTTCGCAATTGTGAGATTACGAGAAATTTCCACAGATGCAAGTTTTTTTTGAATTATTTTGCAAAATTTTGTAAGCGGCGGGTGTAGTACGGAGGTAATGCGGAACGACGAGCTATAGGCAATGAGCGGCGAGCCGAGAATCCTGAGTCGTGCGGTCCTAACCGATGATCGTCGATGCGGAAAGCTGACCGGTTTCTCAGCGGGGGTAAAATGCTCTCACATAGAACGATTGCGGGCCCTGCGCTGACCTTCGTTCGGAGGAGATGGTGTTCGGCAGATTGATCGCTGGCTGGGTTTACGGCGGATTTCTGGCCGGGTTGTTGCTGCTGTTGCTGGCGCCTGTGCTCGTGCACTCCTGGCCAGGTCCGCTCGTGGCTACGTTTCTCTGTCTGCCGGTTTACATGATTCATCAATATGAGGAGCACGACAACGACCGGTTCCGACGGTTCGTCAATCAGCAGATGGGTAGAGGAAAAGACGTTCTATCACCTCTCGCGGTCTTCGTCATCAACGTGCCCGGCGTGTGGGGCGTCATCGGGATATCGCTGGTCTTGGCCGCGACCCTTAGCGTTGGCTTTGGACTGATTGCTCTTTATCTGGTGGTACTGAATGGAGTTATCCACGCGGTCTACGCGGTGATTAAACGAGGCTACAATCCGGGATTGGGTACCGCCATCGCCTTATTTCTTCCACTAGGCGCATATGGTATCGCTGCCATTCAGCAAGCTGCTGGCGGATCTGTCCTGATGCACGTGACCGGGGCGCTAGCGGCGATAGGCATCCATGCCGCAATCATCGTTCATGTAATGCGCCAGTGATCCGGACTTAGACTTTGCTCCACAGTTCCGCGCGCGGATCTTCCGGATTCAGTTTGGCCAGTTCGCGCAGCAACTCTTTGGTCCGTTCGTCGCGCGGCATGGGGACGTGGACCGTGATCTCGACGATCTCATCGCCGCGGGCACCCTCCCGGGTTGCGGACGGCACTCCTTTTTCTCGCAGGCGGAGCTTCTGTCCGGACTGCGTCCCGGGAGGAATCCTCAGCAGCGCCCGGCCATCGATTGTCGGGACTTCGATTTTGGCCCCCAAGGCCGCTTCGCTGGCGGTTACCGGCACGGCCAAAGAAATATCGTCGCCGTCGCGGTGAAAGATGGGATGGTCGCCGGTGCGGATGATGGCGTAGAGATCGCCGGGCGCTCCGCCATGGGTTCCGGCATTTCCCTTGCCCGGGACTCGAATACGCTGGCCGTCGCGGGTTCCCGGCTTGATCCGCACTTCGAGCGGCTCGGTCTTGGAAATGGTCCCTTCTCCGTGACACGTGGGGCAGGTCGTCAGATTCTTGCCGGTTCCATGGCAACGCGGGCACTGCACGTTGAACTTCATCCGGCCGCCGGTCTGGGTAATGTGGCCGGTACCATTGCACTCCGGGCACTTGCCCGGCGCCTCCAGAAAACCCTCCCCATGGCACTGCGGGCAGACATCCTGCCGCGTGATGTTGAGGCGCATGACGCCCCCGCGAATGGCCGTCCAGAACGGAACGTTGACTTGATATTCGAGATCCGTGCCGGGCTCGGGACCTTCTTCGGCTTGGGCCGCGCCGCGTCCACCGCCAAACATCGAGCCGAAGATGTCGCGGAAGCTGCCTCCGCCGCCAGAAGCCTTCTGGCTCCGACCGGCGTTGTTCATGAGGTCGGAAAAATCGAATCCGCCAAAATCGAAGTGAACCCCGCCCTGCCCCTGCTGGTCGCCGCCGGGAAAACCGCCCGAAACGCCTCCGAATCCGCCCGTGCCGGTCGCGCCTCCGCGAGCGTAGGCTTCGGCTGCGGCCGGATCGATGTTGTCGGAGTAGAACCCGACCTGGTCGTAGATTTTGCGTTTCTTGGGATCGCTGAGGACTTCGTTGGCCTCGGACAGCACCTTGAATTTTTCTTCGGCCGACTTGTCCCCGGGATTGACGTCGGGGTGATACTTGCGCGCCAGTTTGCGAAACGCTTTGCGAATGTCGTCGGCCGAGGCAGACTTCTTCACGCCCAGGATTTCGTAGTAGTCCTTCTTGCTTGCGGTTGCCATCGCTCAAGAACTTTTTCAGTTCACAATTTCGCGTTTGTTTTTGTCTTCTACTACTACCTTCAAGTCCTCGAACGGAGCCGCGTCCTCATAGACCGGGACGGGCATCGGGCCGTTCGGCGTCTCCACGAAGACCAGCCACTGCCTCGCGTCTCCGGCGAGGTCTAGAAAATATGTTTGATCGTTCACCTGGAAATTCAATTCAGTTTCCCCCCAAGAAACTAGCCACGGATTACAGGATTCTCACGGATTTTGATCCGTGTTCATCCCTGCGGATCCGTGGCCGTTGCGGCTTACTTCTTCGGTTCGACATCCACGTACTCAGCGTCGATGACCCCTTCGTCTTTCTTCTGGCCCGAGCCATCAGCGCCGGGCTGCGGTCCGGCGGATGGCCCTGCGCCCGCACCAGCCTGCGTTCCGCCTGCGGGCTGAGCCGCTTTGTACATCTGCTCGGCCAGCTTGTGCGAAGCCGACGTCAGAGCTTCGCGAGCGCGATCCATCTGCGCCTTGTCGTTCGACTCCAGTGCCTTCTTGGCATCGGCCAACGCGTTTTCGACATCCCCACGCTCCGAGCCGGAGATCTTGTCACCGTGCTCGCGCAGCATCTTCTCGATGTTGTAGACCATCGAGTCGAGCTGGTTCTTGGCTTCGATCGATTCGCGCGCCGCCTTGTCCTCGGCCGCATGCGCGTCGGCTTCTTTCGCCATGCGCTCGACTTCTTCCTTGGAAAGCCCGGAAGACGACGTGATCGTGATCTTCTGGTCCTTCTGCGTGGCCATATCTTTCGCGGTCACGTTCAGGATGCCGTTGGCATCGATATCGAACGTCACCTCAATCTGGGGCACGCCGCGCGGAGCCGGCGGAATTCCGGTCAAGTGAAACTTGCCCAGAGTCCGGTTCTGCGCCGCCATGGGCCGTTCGCCCTGCAGCACGTGAACTTCAACCGAGGTCTGGCTGTCGGCCGCGGTCGAGAACGTCTCCGTCTTTTTGGTCGGGATCGTCGTGTTGCGCGGAATCATCGGCGTGGAAACGCCGCCCAGCGTCTCAATCGAGAGCGTCAGCGGAGTTACGTCCAGCAAGAGCAGGTCTTTCACTTCGCCCTTGAGCACGCCGCCCTGAATGGCTGCGCCGACTGCCACGACTTCATCCGGGTTCACGCCTTTGTGACCTTCACGTCCGAAGAGCTCTTTCACCAGCGCCTGGATGCGAGGCATGCGGGTCTGGCCGCCGACCAATACGACTTCGTTGATCTTGCTGGTGTCGACGCCCGCGTCCTTCATGCACTGTTTGCAGGGACCGACCGAGCGCTGAATGATGTCTTCGACCATGCCTTCGAGCTTGGCCCGGGTCAGCTTCTTGACCAGGTGCTTGGGACCGCTAGCATCGGCCGTGATGAACGGCAGATTGATTTCGGTCTCCATCGTGGTCGAGAGCTCGATCTTGGCGCGCTCTGCGGCGTCACGCAGACGCTGCAGGGCCATTTCGTTGCCCTTGCCGCGCAGGTCGAGGCCTTCGTCCTTCTTGAATTCGTCGATGAGCCAGTCCACCAGGCGCTGGTCGAGGTTGTCGCCGCCCAAGTGGGTGTCACCGTTGGTGGCTTTTACTTCGATCACGCCTTCGCCGACTTCCAGAATCGAAATATCGAAGGTGCCGCCGCCAAAGTCGTAGACAGCGATAGTTTCGTCTTTCCCTTTGTCGAGACCGTAAGCCAATGCTGCCGCCGTGGGCTCGTTGATGATGCGCTTCACTTCGAGGCCGGCAATCTGCCCGGCATCTTTGGTGGCCTGCCGCTGCGCGTCGTTGAAGTACGCAGGAACGGTGATAACCGCTTCCGTGACTTTCTCCCCGAGGTAATCTTCCGCCGCTTTCTTCAGCTTCTGCAGAATTAGTGCCGAGATCTGAGGCGGGGTATATTCCTTTCCCTGCGCCAGAACGGCTACGTGGTCACCTGACTGGACGACCTTATAGGGCACCATTTTGATTTCTTCCTGAACTTCGTCGTAGCGGCGGCCCATGAACCGCTTGATCGAATAAACCGTGTTCTCCGGATTGGTAATGGCCTGCCGCTTGGCGACTTGCCCTACCAGACGTTCACCGGTTTTGGTGAAACCGACGACCGAAGGAGTAGTCCGGCCTCCTTCTTCATTAGGAATGACCTTGGGCTCTCCACCTTCCATTACCGCTACGCAGGAGTTGGTGGTTCCGAGGTCAATTCCGATAATCTTTGCCATAAACTGTCCTCCTAAAGCTTGATAAGTCCTTTGCAGTCAACATTTGTAGTATTGCGTCCAGAAGCATCCTATGACTTGAGTGATTTGCTGTCAAGGTTTAGATGAGTCTGGGAGGCTTAAGGTTGCGAGTTTTTCCTTTCGGGAAGGAGCGATGCCGAATCACAAGCCTTTACCGAATCAATGGCTTAGCAGCCAAGGGGAACAGTAAAGATCGGCGGCAATGCATAATCACCCGCGCTCTAATCCTCCTCCAGCTTCCACAAAGGCCGGCCTCCCAGAGAATGGTAGAAACCCCATGCGGTGAGAGCAAGCACACTTAGCAACGCCATGATCGAAGTGGGCATATACCAGGTTGAGAAGTCCGAGGAGAAAGGAATATTAGCAGTCATGTCGATGGTGAAGATGGCGCAGGCGAGCGGCACCAGACCGAAGCGAATCACGATGAGCAGAGCGATCGCATAAACAATGATCTGTGTTGGAAGTTCGATCGCCATGTAGGAACTGGTGAGCCCACGGGGCACAGCGAAGATCGCGACAAAGACCAGACCGGCAATCCACTCTTTACGCAGCAAAACCTTCAAACCGAGTAGCACCAGGAAGAAGATCAGAGTGGTTTGTATCGACTGCGGCCATTGCCGCAGCCACGCCCCCAGCGCGACGCGCCCACCCATAAGGGCATCTGTGGAGCCGATTCCGGGAGCCGCGCCCATATGCATTTCCGGGATGTAGCGAAACTGAAACACGAGGATCCAAACTACACCCAGCGCTACCCCCAGCAGAATGTCGCGGCCCACTACCGGATCGCGCCAGTTTCCCGCCAACAAACGGCTCCAGGAAATCAATGTTTTCGGCCAGTGCCGCCTCACCCACGGCTCGACCGCCATGTATAGAGTCCACATCACAGCCGAAAGAAACAGTCCGGTGCTGATGGCAATGATGGAAAGGCCAATCGTGTCGCCAATCGTCGGGAAATGGCTCAGGCAGAGGAACAAAGCCATCTCCAGCAGAAACATCACGATGGCCAATCGCAGCGCGCCCTGACGATCTCCCCGGCCGCGCCGATAATTTCTGCGCGCCAAAACAACGGCTCCGGTGAGCGAGGAGACGATCAGAATTAGCTGAATAATCCGCTGCGCCTTTTCGCCCAGCGATTTTTTCTCCGTATTGACCATCCGCTCCGGCTTGGTCCAAGCACCGATCAGCGAGAAGAAAACCGGCTTGCCCTGGAATGATGCGGCCTCGACCCTCAACGGCCGCATAGTGCCGGGCCAGACACCGGTCCAGGCCACACGCGTGTCGGCAGCCGCGAGCGAATTCCAGGCGGGTTGCGCAGGCTGGAACTTTGAACGATCCAGAGCGGCCGCACTAAACAGAACGTTCCAGTCAAAGGGTGGGGCTACCCCCGCAGCGCTGGCGACGGGCGGCCCTTTTGTGTCCAGCTTCTGCGGAGGAATCGCTTCAAAGTAAGTTAAGCGTCCTTGCGGATCGAGCTTAAGGTTGATCATGCCGGACAATACCCTGGGCGGATCTCTCTCAGTAATGATGCCCGGCGTCAGCAAGTTGTCACGGAAGCTGTTGGCCACCATGTCGTCGGGACTCTGCCGATACCAATACTCGAGCAGCGACGGTCTGGCTGCGAGCACCGCGTCCCAGTTGGGATGAGGCTTGTCATTTTTCTCCACCGCGTCCTGTAAGTCGTCGTCCACCTTGAGACCGTAGGCGCTGTCAGCCGGTCGGCCGTCATATCCCAGTCGGGAGATGATTTCGTGCGCTTTTTGAGTCAGAACCTCTGGAGTCATCTCCAGACCCATCCTGTCGAATGCGCTGTAGTGGGCGGAGGCGAAAACAGCGAACGCCAGCTCGAGAAGAATTCCCGCCAGAATGGCGATGGCCACCTTGGGCTTCAATCCCTCCGTCTCGCCGGAAGCCGCAACGAGTTGGGGAGATGGAGTCTCGCCCGCGGCCAGGGCAGCGGCCAATGGATCACCGCCGGGCAAGGCTGCGGCAACCGCGAGAGCAGTGCCTGGGCGCGCGGATGGGTCGGTTTCGAGGCAGCGCAGAATTACTTTTTCGATGATGGGATCGAGATCCTTCACCACCGACGACGGCCGGCTAGGGGTGCGGTCGGCATGCGCATGGAGAGCCCCAGCTGTTTTTTCCCCAAAGGCTCGCTTGCCGGTGAAGACTTCATACAGCACCAGGCCCAGCGCGTAGATGTCGCTGCGGGTGCTGACTTCTTTGCCGGCGAGCTGTTCTGGCGCCATGTACGCGGGAGTCCCGCTGCGGACTTCGGCGCCGCGAATGTCATCTGCCACGCCAGCCAGTCCGAAATCCGTGATCACGACCTGCCCCCGTCCATCGAGCATGATGTTGGCGGGCTTCAAATCGCGATGCAGAACGCCTTTGGCGTGAGCCGCGGCCAAGCCGGCGCAAAGCTGGCGGGCGATTTCCACCGCTTTATCCTGCGGCAGGCGGCCGATCCGCCGGAGCAGCGAGGCTAAATCCTCGCCGTCGACGTATTCCATCGTGAAGAAAGTCTGGCCATCGACCTCGCCCACGTCATAAACGCGGCAAACGTTGGGATGAGAGATGCGGCGCGCGATGCGGACCTCGTTGCGGAAGCGCTCCAGCAAGGCTGGATCACCGGCCGCCGTGTCGGGCAGGAACTTCAGGGCGACAGCCTGGCCCAGCGTCAGATCATCCGCACGATAAACTTCGCCCATTCCACCTCTGCCTAACAAGGCGATGATCCGGTAACGTCCCGCGATCAAGCGGCCGGGCAGAAATCTGCCTTCGATCACCGCGTATTCCGGAAATGCTGAAGACCGCGAAGAGGAACTGCGAGAGCCCGAGCTGGACGGCGGACGCGGAGGCAGCGGCGAACTCACCGTGGCGAAATCGAGGGTCGCCGCCCCGTCATCCAGATTCGTCATGGTCGCGACGTCGTCGGTGTTCGACGCCGGCTTTCCGCAAGAGGAGCAGAAGCGCACATTCATGGTCAGCTGGGTTCCGCAGAAGGAGCAGGCAGGCATGATCTTCCCCGGTACAGTCTACCGCAGGTTTTCACGCGCTTTGTATTACCATCCCAGACGATGAGTTCGCGCTTTGCCTCGTGGCTGCGGAGTCCTTTGTTTCTTCTCTGCCTGACGGCAGGACTACTCGCCTTCGCCGTGCAATCGGGGGAACTGGGCACGGCGGATACGACGCATCGTCTGCAGACCACGCACTGGCTCTGGACCTCACAGCCGCAGGTTTTTCCCAACGAATATCCCGAATTCGGATTGCCCGGCCGCGGCGGCCAGATCTTCAGCTGGTACGGCATTGGGCAATCCCTCTTGATGCTGCCGGCAGATCTCGTTGGCACCTGGATCGCGCACTGGCCCATTTTTTCCGGATATGAAGACGATCCCTCAGTGCGCAGCATCTTCGTCAGTTACACCACGAACATTCTGCTGAATGTTCTCACCGCGCTTATCAGTTTCCGTTTCCTGCGCCAGTTGACATTCAGCGTGAAGGAAGCCGTTGCCGGCGTTCTCGCCCTGATGTTCTGCACGACGCACCTGCATTACACGCAGAACCTGCAGGAAAACAACTACATCATGCTGCTGACGCTGGTTGGATTTTCTTACCAGTATGAGTGGCTGCGCGCCGGCAACCGTCGCGCCCTGTGGATAGGATCGGGCGCGCTCGGCCTGAATCTGCTGACCCGCGTGACTACCACTCTCGATCTGATGACAGCGGGAATCTTTCTGCTGGCCGTGCTGTGGTTTGAACGAGTGCAAGCGCGCGAACTGTGGAAGCGCGCGCTGGCGTATTGCCAAGGGGTCGTGCCCGTATACCTGGTCTTTGCCGTCGCCGAACGCGCCTACAGTTTTTATCGCTTTGGATCGTGGACCCAGACGTACATTCCGATCTTTGCGCGGGTGTCGCGCGAGCAGGATCCCACGCTGCCGGCCAATTTCCCGTGGAGCACGCCATTCCACGAAGGCGTTCTGGGCGCGTTGTTCAAACCGGAGAAATCCATTTTCTTGTTCGACCCGCTTCTCGTGCTGACGCTGTTGTTGATTGTCATGCTCTGGAAGCGCCTGGGGCCAGAAGTCCGAGCTTACATCGTCGCCTCCCTTCTCCTCTTGATCGGCTACATCTGTTTCTACGCCCCTTACACCTACTGGGCGGGCGACTTCGCCTGGGGCGATCGCTACGTTTCCACGGCTGTCGAGATGGTGGCGCTGCTCAGCTTGCCCCTGCTCCTGCGCTATCGCATGAATCTCGGCTCATGGGTGTGGGCCGCCGGTATTGTCTTCATTGTCATCAGCTTCATCATTCAGTTAGCCTCGCTCGCCTTTTGGCTGCCTTTGGAGATCTATCAAATGGAAACCTTGGGGCATCCCACATTCGTGATTGCGCTCCGATTCAAGAACATCGTCGCCTTCGCGCTAGGAAAAATGCAGGCTTGGGGCCTCGATACTGAGGCTATGCACGAAGATCTCTGGGACTACGTTCACATCACGACGTGGAATTTCCTGCCCTTCTTGCTGCGCCGGGTGGGAGCGGCACCCGGATGGGTGGTAGACACAACTTTCGCTATTGGGGGCCTTGCGATTGCAGGATTGGCCGCGGTCCTATTGCGGCTAAGAAGAACGCTTCAGGCTGTTTGAGCTGATTAGGGCTTTTTGATTTATGGTAGAATGGTAGCATATAAAGGTAGATGAGGTAGAATCGTGAGTCTGAATATCAAAAACGAAGAAGCCCATCGTTTGGCGCAGCAACTCGCAAAATTAACCGGGGAAAGCATGGCCACCGCGGTCACGCAAGCGGTGCGAGAGCGCATGGAAAGAATTCGCGCGAACTCCCGAAAAGGCGTGGCCGAGCGTCTTATGAAAATCTCCAGGGAATGTGGACCCCTCTGGAAGGAACCCTACCGCTCCATCGATCACGGGGATTTGCTGTACGACGATAAGGGGCTACCAAAATGATCGTCGACTCATCAGCGATTATTGCCGTTCTGAGAAACGAACCGGATGCCTCGGCGATTTCCGAGGTCCTTCAGAACGCGCCAATGTGCCGTATTTCGGCGGTCACATTTGTCGAGGCTGCCGTCGTAACTGACAGCAACCGAAGTCCGGTGCTAAGCCGGCGTTTCGATGATCTGCTGCGCTATGCCCGTATCCAGATTGAATCCGTCACCCCACGCCAAGCACAGATCGCTCGAGAGGCTTACCGCGATTTCGGTAAAGGGAGGCACAAGGCGGGACTTAATTTCGGGGATTGTTTCGCTTACGCGCTCGCCAAAGAACTGGACGAGCCTTTGCTGTTCAAAGGCGAGGACTTCAGACATACGGATGTTAGCGTCGCAAAGCATTAGTACCCTCGAAGGTCGGGCCAGCCTATTCCACCGTAACCGACTTGGCCAGATTCCTCGGCTGATCCACGTCGCAGCCGCGCCTCACCGCAATGTGATAAGCCAGCAACTGCAAGGGAACGATCTCTAGAATGGGCGACAATTCTTCCGGAGCCGGCGGGATGTACAAAACGTGGTCGGCTGATTCTTTGATCTCCTGATCGCCCTCAGTGGCGAGCGCGATCACCACGCCAGAGCGCGCTTTGACTTCTTTGAGATTGGAAATGGTTTTTTCGTATCGCAGCACCGCATCGGGATTGTTTATATCTCGCGTCGCGATGATAACCACCGGCAGGTTCTCATCAATCAATGCGTTGGGGCCATGCTTCATCTCTCCCGCGGGATATCCCTCGGCATGGATGTAGGAAATTTCTTTCAGCTTCAGCGCGCCCTCCAGCGCGATGGGATAGTGAATGCCCCGTCCCAGGAACAAAAAATCGTGAACTTTCTGATAGCGCTTGGCGAGTTCGTCGCAGGCGGCATCGTGGGTGAGAATGGTTTCCAGTTTTCCGGGAATCCGCGTCAGTTCCAGCATCGCCGCCCGCGCCTGCTCGCCGGCCATCGCTCCCCGTACCTGAGCCAGATACATCGCGAAAATGTAAAGCGCGGTAAGTTGTGCGGTGAACGCCTTGGTCGAAGCCACGCCGATCTCCGGCCCGGCATGGGTATAGATCGTGCCCGCCGCCTCGCGGGTGATCATCGATCCCACCACGTTGCAAATGGCCAGCGTCTTCGAAGCTTTGGCCTTGGCCTCGCGCTGGGCGGCGATCGTGTCCGCGGTCTCGCCTGACTGGGAAATCACCAGCGTGATGGTGTTGGGCTCGACTATCGGATTGCGATAGCGCCATTCGCTGGCATAATCCACTTCAACCGGCATACGCGCTAGCGACTCGATCATGAATTTGCCCGCTTGTCCCGCGTGCCAACTCGTGCCGCAGGCGATGATGTTGATTTTGGCGGCCGCACGAAACTCGGCTTCGCTGATTTCCATCTGGTCGAGAAAAATGTGGCCGGTATCCTGTGAAACTCGCCCTAACGTCGTATCTCTGACGGCACGCGGCTGCTCGTAAATCTCCTTGAGCATGAAGTGTTTGAAGCCACCCTTTTCCGCCAGGATGGGATCCCAGGTAACATGCTGCACTTTTCGTTCGACCGGCTTGCCATCGAAATCGGTTAATTGCACGCCATTCGGCGTAACCACGGCCATGTCGCCGTCGGCGAGAAAGAAGATGTCGCGGGTGTGATGAAGAATTGCTGGTACATCGGAGGCCACGAAGTATTCGTCGTTCCCCAAGCCAATCACGGCGGGCGGTCCGTTGCGGGCGGCAACGATCTTATTGGGCTCGTCGCTGGAGATCACGGCGATCGCAAACACGCCAGTTAGTTGTTTGATGGTTTGTCGCACCGCATCTTCTAACGATACGCGATGGCCGTTCCCCGACGGCTGGGAATGTTTTTCGATCAGGTGGGCAATGATTTCGGTGTCGGTTTCTGTCGTGAACTTGTGCCCTTCCTCGGCCAGCTTCTTTTTCAGGCTAAGATAATTCTCGACGATGCCGTTGTGCACGACCACGATCTTCCCCGTGCAGTCCCGGTGCGGATGTGCGTTTTCTTCGGTAGGACGGCCATGCGTGGCCCAACGCGTGTGCCCGATACCGTAAGTGCCCTCTAACGGCTTTTGCCGGATCGCTTCTTCCAAGTTGCGGAGTTTGCCCTCGGCGCGGCGAATCTCCAGTCCGCCCCCGTTCCCGCAGACCGCGATTCCTGCCGAGTCGTAGCCGCGATATTCCAGCCGCCGCAGCCCCTCAATAATGACTGGAACGACACTCTTCTTACCGACATAACCAACGATGCCACACATGGGAAAACCTCAATGGATCCCAGAGCCATTTCTAGTCGGCCAGGGAGAAGCGGAACTCTTCGATGACGGGGTTCGTCAACACCTCGCGGGCGATGCGCTCGACCTCGGCCTGGGCCTCTTCGCGAGACAGGCCTCCGTCCAATGTGAGTTCGAAATATTTCCCCTGACGCACGCTCTCCAGACCCTTGTAACCCATTTTCTTCAGTGCGCCGTGGATGGTTTTGCCTTGCGGATCGAGAACACTCTTCTTGAGAGAGACATAGACGTAGGCAATCATAAAGCAGCAATTATACGTGATTGAAAAAGAGGCCCGGCGGTATCGGCCCCTGATTCCGTTCCAATTCACTTCTCAAAGGGCTTCAGTTTCTCATCCAACTCGGCGAGCGCGGCTTCGAGTGATTTACGGAGGATAGGGTTTTGGCTCGATCTTAGTTGCTCGAGCACCCTCTGCCGCGACAGGCGAACATTCTCGCGCTCCCGGCGCAGCGCGGCGGCTTCAGGGCTGAGCCTTATTCGTTTCTCCGTGGACTTATCGACAGACTCTGCCTGCTGCGCTTCGACCGACTTACTTTCCCATCCCCGGGCCACAGGATAAGTATAGAACCTTGAGTGTTGTATTACCGGGCAGTACGGCCCGGGTATGTACTGGCTCCGTTCGATCTCTAGTCTTGGGTTTTTTGGGCGAACTCTGCGAGCCCTCGGCGAGCTTTGCGACTAATGGCGTTCCTATCGCAGAGAAATGCCGCGGAGAACGCGAAGGAGAAACAACGACTTTGAAATTGAGCCACGACCTGGGTGCACGTTAGGAGAGGCCTTGACAAATGCGGTTATAATCCGTGATCGTAAGATATCGCCTTTGAGGGGGAGGCGAGTGGAGTACCTTCTGTGTCTGTATCCCCTGATGATCCGTCCCTGAAAGCCAAATCCCCGACAGCCGTGCCCCCTGAGTATTTTGAGTGTTTGGAATCCACGATTCAAACGCCCGTCTTACTTTCTCGGACCCATCTGCCAGCCGCACTAACTGTCCCAGCGACGGTTCCTGGCCTGTTGACCGCTGACGACGATTCTGGAGAAAGCGCACCGTCCTCTCAAGATTCCTCATTTGGCCAGGCTGAGAAGCTCGCGACGAAATACTTCAGTTCATCTCCGGTCGGTATTTGCATCCTCGACGACGAATTTCGGTACCTTGCAATCAATGACGCTTTGGCCAAAATGAATGGCCTGCCTGCATCCGAGCATCTGGGAAAGAACGTGCGCGAAGTTATCGGCGATGTCGTGGACATCCTCGAACCCGAGTTCCGCAAGGTGCTGGCCATGGGAGTGCCGGCCAATTTTGAGCTTCGCGCCAAATTGCCACGAAGAAATGAGATCGGTCGCTGGTTCGAACATTTTGTTCCCATTCCTGACGAAAGTGGACGGATCACTCGCGTGGGGGTGGTGGTGGTTGAGGTCACCCCGGAAAAAGCCCTGGAACTCTCTCTGCATGAAACTACCAAGAAATTGGACAATGAAATAAAACGGCAGGCGATGTTGCTGGAGGTCAGCCGCCTGCTTTCTTCGAATTCCGATCTTCCCCAGCTTTTTCCGAGAATTTCGGCGCAGGTTCGTCGCGTCTTGCATCAGGAATATGCCAGTTTTGCCCTGCGCGACCCCACCACCGGCCTGCTGGTCCGCCAGGCTATGGATTTCCCGTTGGGCAAAGGATTCACCTCAATGCTTTCCGTCGCCGCCAACGACAGCCCCTCTGCGCACGCGCTGGAAGCTGGTGTCCCGAAGATCTTTTCCAAAGAGGAGATTCGTGCTTTTGAGGGAGAGATCGCGCGCAGTTTTCTGGCGGAAGGTCTGCAGTCGCTCTGTTGTGTTCCCCTGTTGCGCCCCGATAACCCAGTAGGCGTATTCGTGCTCGGTAGCACCCGCAAGCATGCCTTCCGGATCGAGGACGTGAGCATGCTCGAGCAGGTTGCGGCACAACTCGCCATCGCCATCGAGAACCACCGCGCTGCCTCAGAAATTGAAGCACTCAAGCGCCGGCTTGGGGAAGAACGCAAATATCTGGAAGGGGAGACGCACTCCGGGGAGGGTGAATTCGCCAACATCGTGGGAGACAGCCCTGTACTGAAGCAGGTTCTAGATCAGGTAGCCACGGTGGCTGGCAGTGAAGCTACCGTACTGATTCTGGGCGAGACGGGGACCGGTAAGGAACTGATTGCCAGGGCTATTCACAATTTGAGCCGCCGAAAGGATGCTCCCTTCATCAAGGTGAACTGTGCCGCCATTCCGACCGGACTGCTGGAAAGCGAACTGTTCGGCCATGAAAAGGGCGCTTTCACGGGAGCCATCGGCCAAAAAATAGGGCGCATGGAACTGGCCGATGGAGGCACCTTGTTCCTGGATGAAGTGGGAGAAATCCCGCTTGAATTGCAACCCAAGTTGCTGCGCGTCTTGCAGGATCAGGAGTTCGAACGATTAGGCAGCAATCGGACGATCAAGGTAAATCTTCGGGTGCTGGCTGCCACCAATCGCAATCTCGCCGAAAGCATCGCGCAGAAGCAGTTCCGCAGCGATCTTTTCTACCGGCTGAGTGTGTTTCCTATCGTTCTGCCGGCCTTACGGGAGCGCCGCGAAGACATTCCCCTGCTGGTTCGCCATTTCGTCCGCAAGTTTGCCCGCCGCATGGGTCGTTACATAGAAATCATTCCTACCGAGACTGCCGAAGCTCTGCAGCAGTGGCATTGGCCGGGCAATATCCGCGAACTGGAGAACATGATCGAACGATCGGTGATCCTCAGCGAGGGTGGTGTGTTGCGGGTTCCCTTGTCAGAACTGCAGAGCCAGGAGGGTTCCCGCACCGATGCCGCAGATCACACCCTGGACCATGCCGAACGCCAACACATTCTCCGCGTGCTGCGTGAGACGGGCGGTATTATCTCCGGCCCAGATGGGGCCGCGAAAAGGCTGGGGTTGAAGCGCTCCACGCTACAGTCCAAAATGCAGCGGCTTCAAATCAAACGAGAAGACTACACTGGCCAAGGCTAATGATTTGTGGCCTCCTAGATGCCGCCTAATCGGCAGTACCGCCGCATCTTCGTCATTTAGCTGGGAACCTTCCATCCTTTCTATTTTCGGAACTTACTCCTTACGCGGCACTTCCCGGCCTCGCACACTCGTCCTGTTTTGGAACTGGGCGTGCACTGCCTACGCGGTTCGGGTTTTATAACCTCCTCTCGTCCCAGAGGAATCTTTACCGGAGTCATCGCAGTGTCAGCCTTCTCTCATCGATTTATCACACCTGTCCCTGTTCGACGTATAGATTCCTATGTTGACGTAACCAGACACAAGCGCTGCCGCACTCTGACTGGAGTTTCGGCGGCCGCGGCATGCCAGGCAAGTCCCAGCCAAGAAACTCCCGCGCTGGCCCTCGCGCCCGGCCTAGTATTTTCCGACACATTTGAGATGGTGCAGCCGGTCGATCCGTTCTACTTGTTTGCCTGTCACGTCGCGTGGGAGCAAAACGAGGACGCCGGCGCCGCTTGGGAATTGATTGCGGCGGCTCACAGCGTGGATGAGGATACGAGCGCTTATGCCCGTGCCCTCCTCGCTGGATCGCAGCATCTTTGCCGAACGGGTTCCAGCACAAGTGGCGAAATGACGGGTTCGAAAAGGCGGTCGGTTGCGGCGGAGAGCGATATGAACACCCCTTATGACTTGGAAATCGTTGAAAACTGCACCGACTGCGCGAATGCCAATTCGGGATTTTTCTGCGGATTTTCGCATTGCGGGCTGCATGACCTCGATCAGGTAAGCCAAAAAAGCACGTTGCCGGCGGGCGCGATCCTGTTTGTCGAAGGACAAGCTCCACGCGGAGTATTCATCATCTGTTGCGGAAAAGTGAATCTTTCGACAACCTCCCGCGAGGGCAAAACCCTGATCCTCAAGACCGCCGTATCGGGTGAGGCGCTTGGACTCAGCGCCTCCATTTCCGGTCTGGGCTACGAAACCACCGCGGAAACGGCAACGCCTTCCCAGGTAAATTTTGTGGACCGCAAGCATTTCATGGAACTCATGGAAAGTCACAGCGAGATCGGATTACATACCGCCCAGAGTCTCAGCCGCGATTACCACGCGGCTTACCGCGATATCCATGATCTGGTGCTGACACGATCCTCGTCCGGAAAATTGGCCAGACTCCTGCTCTCGATTTCTCCCGACGAAGACGAGGCTGGCGACGAACCTATTCTTTCCCTAATGACTCACGAAGAGATCGGACAGCGCATTGGCGCTTCCCGCGAAACCGTGACCCGCCTTTTGACCAAGTTAAGGAAAAAGCGATTGATCCGTCTGGACGGTCCTAACCTGGTGATTCAAGACCGCTCAGGATTGGAGGCTCTGACGAGTTAAGCTCCCCCAGTCGACCGGGGGGCGGCGGCTGTTTTTTCTGCCGTCCCCCGGCCGGTGCTGCTAAGCGGAACCGACTTGAGCAAACAGTCCGGATGTATAGAGGAAACCTGATCAACGATTTAATGGACATTGTGAACCGGGTCTTCGACGCCTCCAGAGCTCTCCCGAGTCGGAGTGCAGAATCCTCCGGCCTTGAGCTTGGATTGGCCTCGGCGCTTGCCGATGGGGAGACGGGACGTTCATAGGCCGAAAAGTTCGCGCAGTCGCTTGGTCTGGGCGCGGCTGACCGGAATCTCGGTCTGCTTCTTGTCGTCCATCCGCAACTGGTACGAACTTTTGAACCAGGGGATCACCTCGCGGATGCGGTTGATATTGACCAGATAGGAGCGGTGAGCTCGCCAGAATAGTTTCGGATCCAGGGTCTCCAGTAATTCTTCCAGCGTCCGGCAGTTGGACTGTCCTTCCATGCCGGCCGCACCCGCCGTCACCACCGTAATGACCCCGTCTTCGATCCAGGCATAGCAGATATCTTTTTGGTCCACCAGAAACATGCGCCCGACCGTCTTCAGCAAAATTTTGGACGCGGGCTGCTTCTGCGACTCGAGCATGCGAACCAGCGTTTCAAACCTCTCGGCCGGAGCATCATTGGCATCCTGCTGGGCGCGCGCTTTCTGGATGGCTTGCGTAACGCGCTTTTTATCGAATGGTTTCAGCAGATAATCGACCGCATTGACTTCGAATGCCCTGACGGCATACTGATCGAAGGCGGTGGCGAATACGATTTTGGGCAGCGGAATCTTCTTGTCGAGCAGCTTCTTGATGACCCCGAAGCCGTCGAGACCAGGCATCTGCACATCGAGAAAAACCAGGTCGGGATTGTGTTCTTTGATGAGGGTGACGGCTTCCAGTCCGTTCTTTCCCTGCGCCACCACGTCCACGTCATCCGCACTCTTAAGCAAATAGGCCAGTTCATCCCGAGCCAACTGCTCATCGTCGACGATCACCGCAGATAGCGACATCGTGGCTCCGGAAAGCGCGAGACCAGCGCTAAGCTGAGTATAATGACACCATTTTCCCGGTGCAACGAAGCCCGCGCCAGTTGCTAGTACATGGTACCGAGTGCCGAGAGCGACGCGCGACCAGGATTAGCTCGGTACTCGTCACTTGGGACCCGGAGCTCGAACATCAGTGTTGCCGCTGCATCATGCTGCCCATGTCGAACTTGCTGTATCCCGCAGGGACTTCAAATAGGCTCGCCGGTTGCGAACCTTCCTGGATGTTCCGTAGTTCTCCCCCACCGTTCTTGCCCTGCCACTTCACGGGGAAACGCAGCTTGGGGTCGATCCACACCATTCCCGTTTCGCCATTCGCGTTCGTTCCCTCATACTTCACAGTGCTGCGGCCATCTACGGTCTCGTTACCGACTTTGTGGCAGGTGCCTCCTTTATTTCGCGCTTGCGCCAGCCACTCCGAGCAGGCATTCTCCACGTCTCCCACACGGAAGAAATCGTAGGTCATGCGTTGGTTCGCCATCTGCGCCGGCATTTCCATGTACATGTGCTGTTGGTCCATCAACACGGTGGAAGTCTGGGTGGCCAGATTGACGATGAAAGCTCCGCCGGCTCTGGGATCTTTTTTCGCCGATTCGAACCGCAGCTTGTCTTTGCCGAAATAGATTTTGGCCTGCGCAGCGTCGCCCTTCTGGTTGTCCACAATTTCCGCGGAAAATTCGGCTTGCGCCAAGGCAAAAGTGGCGATGAAAATTACCGCCAGCGCACTGCCAGTACGGCAGAGAACTCGAGTCATGGCGATCTCCTCAAAAAACGTCCCATCGCGGTCCCAAGGGGACCGCCAAAACGATGAAAAGCATACCAGAAGTGCGGGGATTGTCCAGTTTCAAACCACGTTTTCCAAAGCCAGCGCCATGCCCATACCGCCGCTCACGCATAGCGTAGACACGCCTTTTTTTGTGTTGCGCTTCAGCATCTCATGCAGCAGGGTGACGGTAATGCGGGTACCCGTGCATCCAATGGGATGCCCCAGCGCGATCGCGCCGCCATTCACGTTCAGACGCTCGCGATTGAAATTCAAGACCCGGTCGCAGGCCAGCACTTGCGCGGCAAAGGCTTCGTTCAATTCGATTAATCCAAAATCGTGCGTCCTGAGATCGTGCTTGTTTTGAAGCTTCTGCAGAGCCGGTACCGGACCGATCCCCATGGTCCGCGGATCGACTGCCACCGAACTTACCGCCGCAATTCTAGCCACCGGCTTCAGGTTGTTCTGCTTTACGAAGTGTTCGTTGGCCATAACCACGGCCGCCGCTCCGTCGGTGATGCCCGATGAATTTCCCGCCGTGATCGTTCCCGCCTTCGAAAATACGGGGGAAAGCTTGGCCAGCTTTTCCAGGCTCGCATCGGGAAAGGGATGCTCGTCGCGGGCAAAGGCCGTACTTCCCTTTTTGCCTTCGATTGTCACCGGCGCGATCTCTGCATCGAAACGACCGGCTGCAATCGCCCGCGCAGCGCGCGTCTGTGACATCAGCGCATACTCGTCCTGCTCGTCGCGAGAAATCTTGTACTGTTCCGCCAGGACCTCGGCGGTCTCGCCCATCACCATCTTCGCCAGCGGACAAAAGAATCCGTCGCGATACATGCCGTCGATCAGTTCCTGATTGCCCAGCCGATATCCCCAGCGCGCTCCGTCCAGGTAATAAGGCAGGCGCGACATCGACTCGGTGCCCCCTGCCAGAATGCAACTGGAGTCACCCAGCAGGATCGCCTGATACGCTAATGCAATCGCCTTCATTCCCGAAGCACAAGCCTTGTTGACGGTGAACGCCGGCACTTCCTGGGGAACGCCGCTGCGCACCGAAATCTGCCGCGCCGGATTCGGTCCTCCGCCGGCCTGGCGCGCGTTGCCAAAAATCGTCTCTTCGATCTGCTCCGGGCGCACCCCGGCGCGCTCCATCGCTGCCTTCGCGGCAACCACTCCCATATCCGCCGCGGTCAGCGATGCCAGAGACCCGCCGAACTTCCCAATCGGCGTCCGCACCGCCGAAACAATATAGACTCCCTGCACGTTCAGCCTCCAAACTCTTGAGTCTAGCAGGAGAACTCGTAGCGCCGGCGTCTTGCCGGCTGTCCGAGGACATCCTGCCCTCGCATGGGGGCGAAACGCCCCCACCACAGCCGCCGGCACGGCGGCGCTGCTTTCTTGCAAACCTTCATCCTGTATTGTGCAAGCCGGCGGCGATGCCGTTGATCGTCGCTCCCAGCGGATATTCCAGATGCGAACTCTGCTCTCCGCTCTGCTTGCGACGCAGAAGTTCGACCTGAATCAGGCTCATGGGATCGACGTAGGGATTGCGCAGGCGGATCGAGCGGGCCAGAACCCGGTTGCGCGCCAACAGCTCCCGCTGGCCGCGGACGCGCAGAATCATCCGGCGCGAGCGCAGAAATTCGTCTTCGAGCATCGAGAAGACGCGCCTTCGCAGGGCAGCATTCTTCACCAGTCCGGAATATTCCCGGGCAATGCCGAGGTCGGCTTTCGCCATGCCGAGTTCCACATTGCCGAGCAGATCGGAGAACATCGGGAATCCGCGGGCAATCTGCCGCAAAAGCTGCTCGTGAGCCGGACTCTTCTTCGCGAAATGCTCGAGCGCGTCGCCGATGCCGTACCAGGCGGGCACGGCGTAGCGGCTCTGCATCCAGCCAAAGACCCACGGGATAGCGCGGAGATCGTCGAGGCGACGGCCCTTGCTGCGACGCGATGGCCGCGAGCCAATGCGCGCGGTATCCAGTTCATTCACCGGAGTCGCCTGCTCGAAATATTCCAGGATGTCGGCGTTATCCGCAATGTCGCGACGGTACACGCGATAGGCCTCCTGCGACATTTCCTCGACGGCTTCTTCCCACTCGGCCGGGTGCGCTGACTGTGCCTCGCCGGGACGGGTGAGCGCTTCCAGGCTCGCGGCGACCATTAATTCCAGATTCCATTCGGCAAGCACCGGATCGGCATATTTCCAGTTGAGAACTTCGCCTTGCTCGGTCACACGAATCTGGCCGGAAAAACATCCCGGTGGCTGCGCGAGGATGGCAGAATGAGTGGGGCCGCCGCCGCGTCCCACCGTGCCCCCGCGCCCGTGAAAGAGCCGCAGCTTGACTCCGAGCTCTCGTGCCACTCGGTGCAGTTCACGGTGCGCTTGATAGATCTCCCAGGTGCTGGTGAGCATGCCTCCGTCTTTGTTGGAGTCGGAGTAGCCGAGCATGACTTCCTGCCAACGCCCCCAGGAATCGAGCAAAACCTGATACTCGGGATTAATCCACAACCGCCGCATGATCGCAGCGGCGGAGCGCAGCGATTCGATCGATTCGAAGAGCGGCACGGGCATGAGGCCGGGATCGTTCGCGGATCCTGCAATCTGAACTCCTGCCGTTTGGGCAAGCTGAATAACCGCGAGAACGTCATGCTCCGATTCGGCGCCGCTGACGATGTAGTGACGAATCGATTGTGCGGGATAAATGCGTTTCACTTCGGCGATCGTCCGAAAGGTTTCAAGCAATTCCTGGCTGACCTCGGATTTCGGTTTGTCTTTCAGTTCCGGGCCCAGTTCTTTCATCGCCTGCGCATGCACGCGCGCATGCTGGCGGATGTCGAGGGTGTGCAGGTGGAATCCAAACTTGCGCACCTTTCGCAGCAGAGAGCTGACGTAGGTGTGGGCGAGACGTTCTCCCCGATTCGCCTTCAGGCTTCGGTGCACGAGCAGTAAATCCTGCTCGAATTCTGCGGCATCGGTGTAGGCGGCCGGCGCGTTCACCGCCTCGCGAGTGCGCTGCAGCCGGTGAAACATGTAGGAGAGCAAGCGGCGATAGCTTTCCAATTGATTGTTCGGGCCCCACGCTAGGTGCACGCCCGGAATGCTGCCTTCGTAGTGGTGCAGGCGCGCCAGAAGATCGGCAGAAACTGCAGTCTGCCGGCGCGAAGAGCTGAGCCGGTCGCTCAGCGCTTCCACCTCGGAAAGATATTCGCGAAGGATCAGAGCGCGCGCCATTTCCAGCGCATCGCGGATGCACTGGGGCTTGACCAGCGGATTTCCATCGCGATCGCCCCCGATCCACGAGCCGAAATGCATGACATTCGGTACGGACGATTCGTCGAGAGCGAGCTCGTAGACTTCGCCAAACGACTGCACAATCTCCTCGTAGATTTTCGGAAGCGAGTCGAACAGTGAAAGCCGAAAGTAGCGCAGGCCCATCCGGATCTCATCGTTCACCGTCGGCTTGGCCAGTCGGACTTCGTCGGTCTGCCACAGAGACGTAACTTCAGCGCGAATGTTGTTCTCGCGATCTTCAGCATCTTCGGGAGTGAGCGGCAGGCGATCGAGTTGTTCCAATTGCTCCGCAATGCGGCGGCGCTTGAGCAGAACGGTTTGGCGTGCGACTTCGGTCGGATGCGCCGTAAACACCGGCATGATCTGGATCTCTGCCAGAGCTGCCAAGGCCTGCTCTCCGGAAATTCCTGCCGCTTTCATGCGCTGCAGCGTCCCGCGAAACGAACCCGGAAGAGCAGCGTGCTCGCCATCGAGTTTTCCGGCGCGCCGCCGCCGCTTGCGATGATTCGTCTCCGCCAGATTGGTAAGTTCGAAGTAAGTCGCGAACGCTTTCGTCACCTGGTAGGCGCGAGGCAGATCCATCCGCGAGACGATCTCCCGCGCTTTACGCAGCAGTTCCGACGACGATGCCTCCTCGGGACTGCGCCGCACCGACTCGCGGTGCTCGATCAGCAGACGGCGCAATCCTTCCACCGAGTCGAATAATTCCTGCCCTGCCTGCTCCACCAGCACCTGCCCTAAAATCGCGCCCAGCGAGCGCACGTCTCGCCGCAGCGGGTGGTCCTTGGCGGCTGTCTCCGAACTCGCCGTCAGCTCGGCGAGACGGGCTTGCTGGTCGTCGGCCTTCCACAGAAGCTTGGGTTTAGTCGTCATCAGGGAGAAGGACAGAATATATGACGACGCCGCTTACTCTCAAAGCACCGAGCCTCAAATCACTCGGATCTCCCCGGATAAATCCAAGAATCGTTCGCTTCGATCCGTGGAAAGCCGCGAAATCCGTGGCCAGAGTGTTTTGACGTTATTTAGGAACTTCGAAGCGGTAGCCGATGCCACGTAGAGTCTTGAGGTATTGGGGATCGCGGGGATT